>ENA-OSET01004312-OSET01004312.1-sediment-metagenome-genome-assembly--contig:-NODE-4312-length-12644-cov-3.322830_pt1 | contig 12644 bp, 11 predicted proteins | sample MGYA00237882_ERZ534229 | MGnify/ENA primary metagenome ERZ534229 (study PRJEB26408, sample SAMN06266212) | sediment metagenome | isolation source: Hudson Canyon methane seep mesocosm | place...
TTATTTTGATTCAACGCTTAATAGAACCAATAATTTAGGGAATCAACTTGCGGAATATTTTATTAATGACCTTCAGGAAATTGGCCTGCCTGTAAGTGATCATAGAATAGCCAAAGCATTTAAAATAACTCCTGAAGGTGATTTCACTCTCTCAAGAAACATGAGTGAATTAAAAACAAATATTGAAATTGGTTATGTTTTAACGGGAACTCTGGTAAAAAATGATAGAGGGGTTGTGGTTAATGCAAGACTAATAAACTACAAAACCAATGTTATTGCCGCATCAACCTCCAAATTTTTACCTAATATTGCGATAAGAGATATTATTTAAATTGGCTACGCTAGGTAGCCAAATTTTTCAATAAAGTAGTCAAGCGTTTTTAACTGCACTGACAAATGCTTGTCATAGTTTTTCCATTTGTACGTAGACGATAAATACATAGCCTGCGTGACTTGATCTTTAGATGCTGTATTAACTATTTTATCTTCAGCTTTGCGGTTAAATTCTAAATAAGCATCATCAACCTCCTTTAAGCCAATGAACTCAAAAACTTTTTTAGCCTCTTCTTCAAAATTTAATACTAAATTTTCATATTTCACAAAGTGAACATCTAAATCATACTCCTGCTCGCAACGCTCAAAATGACTTAGAACATCTCTATATCGCTCTGTACAGCTATCCAAGGTACTTAAAAATGAAATTTCGTGGCTGTATTTAAAATTTTGTTGAAAATTACTTAAAACACAATCCATCGGATGACGTACAGAAAATATAAACTTCGCATCAGGAAATAAAGACAAAATAATCGGAATGTGTAATGTGTTTAATGGCATTTTATCTACAATTATTGGAACACCAACCTCACCCCTAGTATCACTCAATGAATATTGTTTAACCGTCTCAAAATATATATTTCTTAGTTCATCAAGCTCGGTGGCGGACAAGGTTACTATATCCTGAGGGTAACGCTTCCCTAGTACTGTTTCCATATAATCACAAACACTAAGTACGGCGGGTCTTTCACTAAGTATTTCCAAACCTGACTGGGTATCAAGTATCGTATCCAGCAAAGTGGTGCCTGAACGTGGAAAGCCTATTAAAAAAACAGGTGTATTTAGCGATACCTTATCATCACCTTTATGGTTTACATTTTTCTGGTGTAAATCAGCTAAATTAATATGCTTGTACAATTCAGTGAAATTTTTATCTTGGTCGGTTTTAAGCAACGACCGAGCATCAGATTCTTGATGCTGAGCAGATAGAGAATAAGCACGAAATGCTTTGTCGAACTCTCCTAGCTTTTCATAAGCTCTACCTAAAAGATGCGCTCCTTTTCGAGAGTCTGTTTGTCCCGCTTGCTCAATAATTTCAATGACTTTACCGTACTCTTTTCTTGAAAAAGAAATTGCAGCCAACCACAACGAAAATGAGATGTTCAGTCCTTTACCTTTCGATGCTCTATGAATTAACTCTTCAGCCATATCAAACTCGGATATATACACAACCTTATCTATAAAGCGATATAAATGTTCCTCATCTAAAAGATCAAACTTTTCCTTTATTAATTGAATTTCTTTTAATGCTGACCTCCTGTTTTGCTCAAGGATTGACAAGTCCAGCAAACAGAAAAGTATAGGAACTGTAAACTCCTGCCAACTTGATAGCTCATCGGCCAACTCTCGAGCAGCCACACTCTTCATACATTTGGCGTACATAACAAACAATTTAAACCAAATAACTCTATTCTTTTTATCAGGATCAAGTTTAACCGCATATTCAAATGCTTTGATCGCACTACCCAGATTAGCAAGATGACTAAAGCTTTCTCCCATTAAGGTAAGAATAGTGAAGCTCTGCTGTTTCAACAGTTCACTTGATTTAGCCATATCAATACGGTTGAGCGCTAAATAACTTTCCCCTAAAGCCGTCACAACTTTAAAATGAGGCTTGTCACCTTTAAGGCCTAAATGATAATTAACCAGCATTTCAAAAAAAGCATATTCATAGGAAAGATCCAACATTGTTTCAATTGAATTTTCTTTTTTGAATTGCTCAATCTGCTGCAACGACTCTTGATATCGTTGATCTTTAAATGCTTTCGTTGCCAATTCATAACGCTCGGTATTCATATTATTAAGCCTTTGTTCATTCACAAGTAGTCATAGTACGTCAAATTATATTAACTAAGACAAAGAGTGCCTTTTCGATTCGACTAAACACTAAATATAAAGCCACTTACCACCCAATTTGACCCAAGAAAAAGATACCAGATTAAATCAGAAAAGGTAGCCAATTAATTATGACAGCCAGAACGGCTCAAATATTAATGACTAAGTGACCAACTTAAATATTAACAGTAAACACTTGGCACCAGGATTGCTTATAAATTAAACAATCTTATTCAATTAAAAGGTATTGGAGTTTAACGAATGAATACCATATTGATCATTATTAACTGCCTCGAAAGTACTGTGTTTACTTGCCATAACGCTCAACCCTATGATCATTTAAGGGTGCACACGAGACGTAGCGTAAATAAGTTTTCTGATCATGACAATTTTAAGCAACTACCAACACGACATTTTTTAGCTTTTCAAACCATAAAATCAAACCTGAGCGACGTTTTGGGCAATTTTTTACCAATAGCAGTCGTTAGTGGCAAATATCCGCCACCATCCGCTCTGATTTTACCCAATTTTTTACGTCATTTATTCCAGGCTAATAAACAACATTCAGGCCCACCACCCTATACATGACATACATAACACACACATAACACACAAAAAATGCATCATTTTGCTACCAATAGCATCACGTAAAATTGACACAATAGGAGCATAATTAAAGCAATCAGGTCATTTAAATTAAATTAAATTAAAGTTTTATAATTACTGGCCGTTATAAAAAATCATGGTGGTTAGATTGAATTAAAATATCCTTTATTTAAGTGCTCTCGAAGCAAATAAATAAATTTTATTCTAAAGTTTAAAAAAGTGCCGCCGATAAATTTTTTCGACAGTTAAGAATACTTGTTGATTGCAGTAACTTCGAAGTGATATCTCTATTATTTGCGAATCGTTAATAGAGACCAGGAACTTTGCTACTTACCCTATCAGCTAGATTTTTTACAATTAAGAGGAATGTAGCTATGCAGCTCAAAAAAACAAAACTAGCCAAGCAGATCAGTTTGGCGATATTAGGCTTTACGCTGATAAGCTCTGCAACAGCAGACACTTTCACTGCAAGCGTGACCACGCTAGATGACGTTCAAATCAATACGATAACCGGACTCGATTTTGGCACCAACATGTTCACGGCAACAAGTCAGACATGTATACTGGATGCAGCGGTACCGGGTAATATTACCATGCAGTATGCAACCACTGGCGTTATAGCTGAACACGCAGACTTTGGCGATCTTTCCGGATCAGGTGGCTGCATTACAGGGAATAAACTTGGCACGCCTGGCATCTACTCAATTAGCGGAGCGACTGCCGGAGCTGTAAATATATTAATTTCACAAGTTAGCCCTCAACCAGATGGCGACTACACCTTTGTGCCAAGTGGCTGTTACGTTAACTTTGATGGTACGACTACGGATGATGCAGATGTATGTGCTATTTATACTGCTGGCACCCCCCTTCTCGCACAAGAGTTAGCTGATGTTACGGGTACTGAGGATAATACAACCACTCCCAGTGGCGCCTCAGTCGCTGGAGAGTTACGCTTTAGTGTAGGTGGCACCATCAATACAGGTACAGGACTGGTAGCAGAGACACCGTATGGTCTTGAATTTCAGGTTGATGTGACTTACTAGTCATCACTGTTTTTTTTATTTTTATGAAGGGCGTTATTATGAAACACAAGATAAAATATATAGCTATGATAGCTGCACTCCCCTTAAGCTTTGATTCTTTTGCCGCGAGTGAAGTGCTTACCGGTACATTTGAAACTATTAAAGCGGTCTCTATTTCTGAAGTACCAGGAAAAGCCATCGCACTAGAGGGCCTACAACTAACTTTAGGCGATGAATGTGATTTAGTTGCATCTAATGATGGTTCTGGTAATGGTTACGTAGGCGACGTAGAAATGTTATTGGGCGCTGCAGGTAATGCTAATGCACAAGGCTCAGCCGTGACTGCAATGTCGGGCACTGGCTGTATTGCAAGTACCACAGGTGGTGCGATTGGTATTTATGAAATCGATGGCGCTGAAGGCGCTACAGTAACCGTGACGGTTGTTGATGGGCAAAGTACTGAATTAGACTTTGCACCAAACGGATGCGTCGGAAACTATGTAGCAGGCGTTGATGGTGACAGCTGCGATACGATCTCAGATGGCACGCCAGCTGCGGTAAGATTAGCCGGTGCCACTGACACAGGTAGCTTAGGGGAAGGTACACCTGTTCCTGGTAAAACCCGTGTCGCGCTGGGCGCAAAGGCGACTGCCCGCACCGCACTAACAGCTAGTACCCCATATACTGTTGATTTTGATATAAATGTAACCTATTGATTGACAACAATATAATACTTTGTATGATCAATACCACCTTAACAGCTCGTTTAGGTGGTATTTTTTTATCGATTAAATGAGTTTTTATATTATGAATTTATGAGGACACCATGAAAAAAACACTCTTTGAGAAAAATAAAAATAAATTAAGTCAGCCCTTTATTTTGTCATCGTTCGTTTTAATACTCATGCTATTTTCAAACGCCAGCCAAGCCATCAGCCTTACCACTTATCGAATGTATCTTGACAATAACAATCGAACAGAATCCTTTATTATGTTTAATAATCGTTACGATAAGGAAAAATGTTCAATAAAAATAAAGCATTTTAACTTTGACGAAAATGGTAAAATGTCAGCATATAAAAAGGCTGAATTGCCTGATAATTCAGCCGTACCTTGGGTACGTTATTCACCTAAAAACTTTACCGTAGAACGAGGCCGCCCTCAAACTGTTCGCTTTTCAATGCGACGCAAGGCAAACGTAACGCCTCAAGAGTATCGTTCATATCTTTCAGTGAGTTGCGATAAAGTACTGCAGGAGATAAACACAAAAGAAGGTCAGCCTGCTACTAATCCTAATGGCCCATCTTTCCAAGCTAAGCCTAAATTAGTACAGAATGTTCCACTCGTAATACGTACCGGGAAATTACAAGCCACCGCTGAGTTTGATGACATTAAAGTAGTGGGTAAGAAACTAACAGCCAAGCTTATCCGCAAAGGAGACCGCTCTCTTTACGGCCAACTTGCATTGATTGACAAACGTAATGATAAAGCGCTTGGTTATAAAAATAGTGTATCGATATACACAGAAACAAGCAGTTATGCCTTCGATTTTTCACTTGCAGCTAAAGATACCCCTCCTCTTGAGCACTTAATGCTACGATTTACCGAAGATGAAAACTATGGTGGTAGTTTAGTCATAGAAAAAAATGTTAAATAATCATCAGACTTAAACTAAAAGAGTGCTTTGTAAATATCAATTATGCAAGGCACTCCCTTATAGTTAATTTTTTCGATGACTATATTTACTTATTTTACCCTCGTAAGCACTACTCAAAGTAACACGTCGCTACATCCGTTTTCGTAAAGGTTTTATTGCCTTGTTCAGGCAAGAAATACAGCTCGGAATTAGAATTAAATAAAGCCCCTTTACCAACAGGATAAATAGCGCCATCCTGAATCAGTTTAGCCTGCCCTAACAAATCGACACTCACCTTCCCTTGCTCTACAGATGAAACTACGCCAAAAAAACCGTGCTGATAACTACAGACATTCTGTCCAATTATTAGCGGCACTGCTTTAGCTGCTTGCCATGACAATATATTATCATCAGAGGATTGTTGCTGAAAATACTCGACACCGTCGACCACTCCTGCAGTTAACCAAGTATCGAGCGGCAAAGGTAAATATGTATCAATTAGTAATTCAGGACTTAATGCATCAACCAACCAATCATTCTGCTCTTTATTTAAACCATCACTGATACCTTCATTTAGACCTTCAGACCATTGATCATCGGGTGTAATCAAGTGATTTTTTAAAAATTCAGAAGAAAAAACAGGAGGACTCGCAACATAGTTTTCTAAAGCAGAAGGGTCTTCAATATAGCGTTCAAATGACTCCAAAGTAAAAGCTTCTGCTAAAAATACATTAAATTCTTTTGAAGAGTTAAAGCTAAGATCCTGAACTGACAATGCGTGCAAATAGCTAATTAATAAAGAACGATTTTTATCCGCCAATTTGCTTAATGGGTCATTCAGTATCGACATATCACCATAAAATTTAAATAATTCGAATTCATGCTTGGAAAAGTAATTTGAAAGCAAAGTTGCGCCATCGTGTCCCGATGCATTCACATATTCGAGTAACTGATAGCATACTGGGTTACAAATATACTTATGCGTAAAACTCGGCGCTAATAAATTGATATCTTGTCGGCTTTCCTTTTGATTTATTTTAAAATTAGTGAGTTTAAATATTTGCTGCTGGTTCTTAATTTCAACATGCAACTGGGCAGTAACCGTTACCCCGTATTGAAGCACACCACTTTTCGCATAATTTGCCAGCGCATACCATTTTTCAGTTACAGTTTTATGCTCCTCTCCTGCAGAATTTAGCTGTGATGATTGACAACCAACAAGACAAAAAAAGATCAAAACAAGTAATAAATCTTTAAAAAAACGCATAACTTTAAGGCACCTCAAACCACTCTATCGCATCAACAAAACTGAAATTAATCGTTTCGCTATGTGAATAGGAAGCACTGACATTGAGCTCTCCCCCAAGATAGAGATTAACCACACCTGTAACACCACTATTTATATCGACATAACCGGTATCATTATAAATAACTTCATCTGGTATACCTTGGCTAACGAGTTTGACATAGGGGTTAAAGATAACCCCAGCCCCCGTATCCAAATTAGGTAAAATCTTGAAGCGAATTATTTTGTTTGGATTAGCAAGAATATAATAACGCCCATTTATCGCTCCAGTAGTAGGAATGCAAATAAACTGCCCTATATGAGCCGATACCACACCGGTATTTTCATCCATACTACAACTTCCGGTGCCCAATAAAACAGTCCCGAAATCAATTTTCCGAATAACGTAAAATGTTGGGTTTACAGCCAATACAGTAAAGCTAGCGACTGATAACAGCAAAAATACGAATACAGGTTTAAACATCACCTCTCCTTTAAACTTTATTTTCTACTATTAATTAATTGATTCAATAGCAGAATAGTTTTTACTCCGAGTTACCCAGCCTTTGAGACCAGAAGCAGCAAGAGCATCACGAGCCGCTTGTTTTGAGCTAAAACTTTGACTAATAACACAATAGAAAGCCCCGCCTGAACTTGATACTTTACCGCCAATAAACAGCTTTCCTATCTTCGAGTACATCTTCACTACCCTAGCATTATCCATTTTCGCTTTCGATGCTACAAATTGTATAGACCAACCGCTTAAATCATAAGCAGGAGAGAGCCTATGATCATTCTTGGTCTCCGCACTCACGTTCGCCACTGTTGCACTTATTGGTTTGACGTTAATTTTCTGAGTCGCAAGCGGTATCACTTTCATTTTTAAGCGAGGTAATAAATCGCTGCCACCATCGGGCTCTGGCGAGCTTTTAAGCTCATTTAAATGATCATCGTTTAGCGCCTTATTTAATACCATCGTAGTTTCGGCGTCTTCAGAATCAACCTCATGATCTTCATGCGCTATTTCATCAAGATTAGGGAAGGTGTTTGTAGTATTAGCGATTATAAGGCCGACCTGTTTATCTAACGACTCATGAGATAAGGAATGCTTTGCCACAACACTCCCTTTTTGGGGCAAAGTAAAGTAGTTTTGATTGACGCCTACATTTTCATCCCACACCAATGCATCAACATTGTCTTCATCAAGAATAAAAGTAGAATTAGCCTCTCCCCCCTTCCCTGCTTTATTATCAACTCGTCTTAAAACTAATATCGGTAACTCTACAAATCCGCCTCGCCCACTCGTAGCAACACTCACCCCAGTGACATCACTGGTAAAACCTTTTGTTTGCAAATAATCTTCTGAGATTTGAACGTTATAAGTATTTGGTGCTAATTGTAAGAATTCATAATATCCATCTTGATCTGTTTCAACCGTTTTCAATACTTCATTATTTTCGTCCAACAATTGCATCGTCACATTACGCAAACCTATCTCTTCCCCCTTGTGCTGACGAACAACAAACCCGGTTAAATCGGTTATTAAATAAAAGGGCATATTTACATCCACATAGGCGCCAGGATGTGTATAGACAACATAATCATTATTGATCGTTGCGCTGCCTTCTTGCCATTTTGCCTGAAAACCAAACTCACTATTCGCATAAACACCTGGCAAAATAGTACGCCCATCTTTGCCACTTTCAAATTTCTTCCACTGTCGGTTACCAGAGTAACTAACGCCCGCCAGATTATAATCAAGCACATCTGGCTCTCCATTAGCATGGCGATCCAGGTATGAATGTACATCTAAAGTCGCACTACCTGAGCTAAGCTCACTATCCATAATAATTTTATTATGGTGATAGTCATAACCTAGGAAAAATCGGATCCCAAGTTGAAGCTCCCACTCCTCATTTGAGTCATAAGAAGAAGAGTAAGTGAGTTGATAATTACCCGTATCCAATGCTGCACGATGCCTTAATTCCCAGCGGTTGCTCATGTCGAAAAGCGGCCGGTACCGAGCAGTCAAATAATGATTATTATTAAAACTATCCTTAAGAGACTTTCTTAACGTAATAGATGAGCTATCTAGAATTGGATCACTACTTTTCGGGTCATAATTTACATTACCGCTAACTTGTACCCCAAACAGTTTACCACTCGCTAAAAAGGAGCCACTCATACTTTCACTTGCTAAGGTAGTTGTCGCTAATGAATCTTGCTTAATGCCTGTATAGGTAAAAGTGTGAGAGAGTGATACCCCCCACAACCTTTTAGATAATTGATTGGTTGCGATCAATGTTTTTATGTCATCTTTTTTTCTATAATCAACACTAAACCTAGGCGATAAAAAAGTTGTATTATTAAAAATATAAGCCCCTCCAAAACGAAGCAAATCATCGTCCTTGGTATCAATCGTTTCACTTTCAAAGTTTTCAGCTGACTCCGCTAATAAAGAGTAACTGCTATTACTAAAAAGACTGCCTGACAGTGACGTTAATTGAGCGTATTTTTTACCTTGATCCACAGACACATCACTTTCAATCACCATATTTTCAAAACTAAGCGCATTTTTTATACTGTATAGTTTTTGTTCATCATCCAAAGAAGCATAAGAAAAACCTAACTGCCATTGATCCGTTACCCCATAATTAATTGAGCTACCAAAATTGGTAACAGAATAACCCTCTCTATTAGGATCATTAATCAAATTATGATTTTTATCCAGTACATTAATGTTGTAGGCCAGCTGACCTTGACCGAGTGCGTTTTGCTTAACATTAATATCATTTTTAATAATTTCTTCTTCACCATAAGGGCCGTATAAGCGTACCTCAAAAGCATTCATGCCATAATCTAAAGGCTGATTTTCAAAAACCAACCGTCCATCATTGGGTACTATCGCGTTTTCTAGAAAAACACCATTATGAAACAGTTCAGCATCCCAGCCTGGCGGTGCGATCTCATCAATCGTAGTCTCAAGATTTTTACGTCGATAACCTTTAGGTGCACGACGAAAAACCACCCCAACACCTGAATTACTGGTTGTGGTTAAATTATTTGCCACCCCGGAAACATCGCCAAAGGTATAGGAATCAAACAAACTAAAAATTCGTTCTTCAGGTGCCAGCTTATACCGGGAAAGTGACATACTGGCAGCCAGTTCAGTATTTGTGGTGTCTGATAAGGTTAAGTTAGCCGAGTGATAGAATAAGTCCGAGACTAATTGCACTGAGCCATTAAAGTACTGATCTTCTAAATCTGCTGAAGCGGCGACTCTACCGTGAGGAGGCGTAAACAAGCGGTATTGATCATTAATAGTAATAGCCGATTTTTTCAAGTCAGCGGCAGTGTTTTTATTATAAATGCGATCAAAGTGACGCCGTTCGGCCAATAATTGAAGTTTCTGGACAGGAAAAAGGTAAACGTTTTCACCCTCTTTTTTACTTCGTTTATTATCCGTACTAATCGACGTTAACTGTTGAGTAAAGTCAGTTTCAATCACTACGTCAAATATGTTTTCTAACAACTGAAGCTCAATATACCTATAAAAGCCATCTGTTGCCCATATTTCCAGCAGCTCGCTCTGCTTCTTAATTTGGCTTTCATCATATGGCTGCGAAGCTAAAGGAAATGTAAATAATTCATCACCTTTATACAGCGTTAACAGGTCTTCAGCTAGCTGATAACGCAATTTCAAACTATCAAATAGCGGCTCTATCGCCATTAACGTATGGCCTTTATAATTATACGCCTCGATGGATTGCGCTAACCCCGAACCATCAACCTTAACGTCAAGTAATAATATATCATCTTCATTAATCGCACTTTTCGTTAATGGCTGTGCATAGCATGTATAGGTAAACCACAATAATAAAAGACTAATTAACTTGTATATACTTTTCATAGTCATTACTTCTTAAGGTTATCCATAACGTAAGTTAAAAGGCATGCTTTAATGATGCTTAATACTAAAAACTTGTGTCGCATGTAAAGTCTCACGATTTTCTTTTGTCATAAAAAACAATGCAGGAAATATGCCCATTGCATTTATTACAAGAAAATCTTTGACTTACAAAGGAAAATATTCAGATTTAGAAACAGTTCGTCTATTAAGTCAAAATAATGACAAACTAATTTAGAAAGGATATTAATGAAAAGCGACCATGAAGTGATCGCCTTTTTCTTAAGTATCTATAGCCTTTTCGACCATAAACACTACAATTTACCGTAACATAAAAACTTTAACAATTGCTCCAAAATTAACGACATTTCAGCCCATCAAGACTCCACTAGCCTTGAATTAAACTGACACCTTTAGTCTTTCTTGACCTCATCTTTACTTCTGACTTACGCTGCCGCATCGACCCTTGCTTACTCGCCATAATTGCTCCGGAAACCTCTGCTGGAATAAAGCTTTGTGCCGATGCCACCACAGCCTTCGATTTAGCACCTACAATACGCGCATTAACCAAATACCCCCCTTGATGCTTAACCAAGGTACCGACCACAATATACCGAATAGGTAAATCGTTACTCAATACTTTATAGTCTCGACTAAATGCCAGGTCACCCTGCTCCGTCACACGTATTTTGTCTGTTGTTTTATAATCAATGACAGGAATGCCAAATTTATGAATTTCATGCATCAAGCTTTCAGATATTTGATTACCTAACAAACTAGCTTCACTGTAATCACTATCTAACAATAAGAAACTTGCTACAGCAACCGGTGTTGAGGCATTCACGTATTGTAAATTGCCCACTAAATCCTGCATCAAACCTCGTACATAATAATTAATAGTCTTTGATAGAGGCTTCCCATTATGTTTTTCATCTTCCTTTTGCAGTTCACCGCCCCTGTTTTGCGAAGAACCTCCTCCGAATAACATTGGTTGATATTCGTTATTATATTTTGAACCCGTCGATGCGTATGACGAATATGATCGCTCGGCTTGATCACCCATTTGTGTTGACGCGACATTGTTCGCCCTTGATCTATTATCAGAGTCAGCCTTACCTGCCCATGAAACAGTCGAAAAGCTACTACTTAAAACAAAGCCAATACAAAACGTAAATAGTTTAAATTTCATTCGTTACTCCTAGTTTGAGCGACGATAGATGTTGCTGCCTATCATCGTTATTTTTGCTCGACTTTTTTCAGGAAAATCCCACATAACACTTCTTGGAATAACATCAGTTGCTGCCGCAATCACATCCTGAGTTGCTACATCAATTAAACGAGCATTCACAACAACACTTTGATCTTGTATATAGTGTGTACCGGTCAAATAATAATCAGCTTCAATTTGCGTATTTATGTCACTTAGTTTTCTGGACAGCATCACATCTTGATTTTTTTGTATTTTAATTCCTCTGGCAGCTTTAAACTCAATGACGTTTAAGCCAGCTTGGGTAGCCAAAGTAACAAGGCTTTCCTGAATTTGCAGACCTAATACATTTGACAGAGGCATATTTTTGCCGCCAATATCAGTCATGGGCAAAAATGTACCAACAGCCACAGACTGATTAAAATTTATTGCTTTCGACGTCATAAATAATTGCCTGGCAAGCTGCTCAACATAATAATGAACAGATTGTTTGCCCACACCAGGCCCGTCTTGCCCTATAGATTGAGCGTTAGCATTATACGTAGCCTGGTTAGCGCAACCTACAATTGCTAGACTAGCAATAAAAATAATCATCGTTTTCATTATCTAAACTCCAAAACCTTATCTATAAATGAGCTAATACTTTAGCTATCAGCAAAATTAAGGCCAATCTCATATATAAAATACAAAAAGTACGCGAATACCAATGAAAGACATTGTGAACAATTCTACTGGGGCCGAGCTTAACAATGAGAAAGATGTTTACGGTCCGAAAGCATACATACATACATACATACATACATACATACATA
>ENA-OSET01004313-OSET01004313.1-sediment-metagenome-genome-assembly--contig:-NODE-4313-length-12637-cov-3.066481_pt1 | contig 12637 bp, 8 predicted proteins | sample MGYA00237882_ERZ534229 | MGnify/ENA primary metagenome ERZ534229 (study PRJEB26408, sample SAMN06266212) | sediment metagenome | isolation source: Hudson Canyon methane seep mesocosm | place: USA:Hudson...
AAAAAAGATCTAAAACCATGCGTTGGCTTTTATTAGAGTTTTTGACTTGAGAGAACACTTGCTTAATGGGGCGGTGGTATTGCTTGAGTATTTCAGTTTCTATGAACATCTTTGCCAATAAATCATTACTGGGTAACAATAATCGTTTACCTAAAAAACCATCAAAGGGGATATTGTTCTCTTGTCTAACAATAATAGACAAATGATCTAAGTAATCAGCAGACTGCATCCCTAGAAAACCATCAGACAAAATCTTTCTGTCAAATTTTGTTGCTATTAACAAGGGAGGAGCAATAATGAGATCTATCTTTTTATCCACAAAGTCTTGATGCATTTGATCAATATCTTTATAGAGTACTGAATACACATTATCCATACCATAAGAGCTCGTTAACTCTCTGATCCAGTAGTTTAGAGAAACCTGAATGTCGGTTGGGTTAGTAATGATACTTAATGAGGGATAATAGTAGCCCATGGCTAAGCGAGCACCGACAGGTATAATCTGTTCAGCCTGTGTAGGCGTTACAAATAGACATAATGCCAATAGTAGTAATTTTAATTGTTGATACATAGGTTTAGGATTTTCATTGATTTATATGATCTAAGTTAAAGTGAGTGTTTCTTAGCTTGTGATTTCAATGTAAATACTCCTTGTTATTACTAAGTTGTTGGTACCTTTTGAGTAGTGCTTTGATACTATCTAGGTCATTAGTATCAGAACGTACCAAGCTATCAGCTCGAAATAATTCCAATAATTGCTGACCTTGAGGAATTGATTTTAGATTTTCTATTTCAGTTAATACTTGTTCTCTTAATGTAGCCTCTACTGAGGGGTGAAAAAAGCCTAATGATCTCAGTAAGTTTGGGAGACTGGCAATAATTTGAGTATTATTTTTGATCTGAGGGTTTAACTCACTTGCTAATTCATAGAAACTTTTATAGATTAAAATGACATCAGTTTTCTGAAAAAATAAATTTAAAATAAGTTGGTTAGATTTAGGAATAAATTCAATTTTTTTAAATACCTGTTTAGCGGGTAAATCAAATGCTTCCAGCGCTAAAGTATTCACAAATATTTCTGAGATAGGATCATTAAGAATCAATGATAAATGTTTATTTTCAACAGAGGAGAAATTGTTTATATTAGCTTTCTTATGGCTAATCACCAATAAATTATCAGCCGTTATGCCTGACCACTTAGCTTTGTATCCTGCGGTTAATTTTGTTAAATCAAACCCTTGTATAATGGATAACGGTTTAGCTACAATAAAATTAATAATGCCTTTGTCAAAATCATCACGCATCTTATTAATATTAGTATAAATAGTGGTATGTGATGAAAAACTGACTTGCTGACCTAGCTGACTAGCCCAAAATTGCATAGCGACTTTTAGATCGGGTTGTGAAATATAAGGTGTTGAGCTAAAGAAAATTCCAGACCTTATCATTGCTTGTGGGCGCTGACTCTCAGAGGCCCAATTAATTGAAACAAAACAACTAGACAAAAGACTTATTATAAATATACGAAACTTAGGCATAAATATCCAATTACGGATTTTCCTTAATAAGGTTTTGATACCTTTTAATTAATTGCTGAGTTGAATGTAGATCAGCAATACTGGAACGAATAGCTTTATCCGCATGAAAAATTTCTAGTAGCTGTTGGCCTTTAGCATAATGATGTAGTTTTTCTACTTCTGATAAAACGATATTCATAAGAACTGGGTCAACATCTTTATGAAAATAACCTAAAGCACGAGGAATATTAGTTAAGCTAGAGATAATCTGAGTATCTTTTTTTATCTGAGGGTTTAATTCAATAGCCAGTTTATAAAATTTCTCGTAAACGAAGATGACATCCGTTTTTCTAAAAAATAAATTTAAAATAAGTTGATTGGATGTTTTTGAACCTGAAACCTTGTTAAATATTTGATTGGGTTTTTTACCAAAATTTTCTAGAGCCAGCATATCCACATACATTTGAGAAATAGGATCATTCATTAATAGTGATAAATGTTTATCGTTTAGCTCTGAAAATTGAAGTAACTTAGACTGCTTATGGGTGAGCACTAATAAGGTGTCTTCTGCAGACCCATCCCATATTACTTTGTAACCATCGGCTAAGAGTAATGGGTCAAAATTTTTAACAATGGGTAAAGGTGAAGCCAGTATAAAATTTATTTTATGCTGTAAAAAGTCTTGGTGCATCTTTTCAATGCTGGTATAAAAATGATTTGAAGTTGAAAGGTTAGCCTTTTTGGCTATTTCAGTAATCCAAAAAAGCATAGCGACTTCAATATCTGCTCTGTCAACATCTGAAAATGCTTTAAGATAAAAACCGCTTCTAACTTTAGCTTGTTGATAATTAGGAGCTGCTGCAATGATATTGTTTGCAAAGCATATAAAAATAACAAAGATAAAGAATTTGTACATCACAATTGCTATTACTCCGTCAGCTTTAGATTAAAATGGCTCTATACAAACTACAGGTTTATAAAATAATCAGTCAATTATCAGGCTATGCGTTTGTATTACATTTCCCTTTTAAATAAAATGTGGGGTTACATTGGAAGTGGGACTTTAGTCCCACCTAGAGCATAATCATGCGGGACTAAAGTCCCACTTCCAAATGCTTATAACTCACTAAAATGGGAAGTGTAATAGCCTTGATGAAACAAAGTGGAATCAAGGTTTCCTTGAGATTTTCCTTGATTTCGTTTCACTACATCAAGGCTACATTGTTTAATTCTCTTTAACCTGCGTTCTTTAGAGCAAAATCAGGCTAAAGCCAGCCACCCAATAGAAGATAAGTCTTTAAAATATATTTATCAATAAATTAGAGCTATTCTCCTCAATTTCTTATTAGTGCAACTTATTAAAATTTATTAAGCGCTTATACTCTTGCTTTAGTTTAATAGTATTATCTAAATCTGCTAAAGACGACCGTTTTAGTTGTTCAGCAAAAAATATATTTAATAATTGTTGCCCTGAAGGAGAGTGATGAATATCGACTAAATGACTTAATACTTGTTCTCTAAAGTCAGGGTCAACATTGCTATTGAAATAACCAATGCCCCGTACCATGCTGGGTAGTTTATGGATTATTTGGGTTTGTTTTCTGATTTGTGGGTTTAATTCAATCGCTAATTCGTAGGCTCTCTGGTAAACCAAAATCACATCAGTTTGCTTAAAAAATAATTGATAAATAAGCTGGGGGGATTTATATAAATGGTTAATACTTTTAAAGACTTGCTTGGCTTTACGATTCAAGTGTTCTAAAGTTAAGGTGTTTATATAAAGCGCACAAATTTGATCGTGAAGCAGCATTGATAGACGTTTGTTTTTAAAATCTTTACTACTATTAATATGGCTGTCTTTACGTGTTATAACCAGTAAATCTTCTGTATCAGACCCTTCAGCATAGACCTTATAACCATCTGTTAATTGTTGTAGATCAAAGTAATTAATAAAGACTAAGGGAGAAGACACGATAAAGTTGATTTCACCATTTTTAAAGCCTAGGCGCATTTCAGTTGTATCAGTATAGATGTGTATATTGGCGAGGATCCCCGTTTCCTGACTTAATTTAACCGTCCAATATTTTAAAGCAACTTCTAAATCAGTTCGCTCAATATCGGGGAATGTTTCCAGTAACATTCCTGTACGTAAAGAGAGTGTTGTAATACTCTCTTGGGCTTGTGGATTAATTTGAAAAAAAAGCAAAAATAAGGCTGTTATTAAGCTTAAGGGGTTAAATTTATAAGACCTCATTTTTTAATAAAGTAGAGATATTTTCTGTTAGTGAATTTTGGGGCTAAGCTGTTCAATATTATGTCCAATCAAATATTCTAATGTGGTTAAGCCCATTTCTAAAGCATAACGTGAACGTAAATAAGCACTTTTAGAAAAACTTTCTACTAATTGAGATTCAATCACATCTTTGGTTTCTACCATTTCTTGCTGATAGGCACGAACATGTAATTTACGATTATCACGAGCAAAGCCAAAGGCAGCATGAGTATCTTTTATTTGTTTGCCTGAGCTTCTAATGCGTAAGAACTGTAGCTTTACTTGTAAAGCCATAGCTTCATCTAACAAAACCTGTTGGCTTGTTAATTTGCGTTGTTCTGCTTTGGCATGGCTCACTTTTCCTGCAGTTTCAAAACCACTAAACAAGTCCCAATTTAAACCGACACCAATATTCCAGCCTTCATTATTGTCATCATTGATTAAACCAGCATCAAAATCATTCCATAATTTATGAGCACTGGCTTGAACGCCTATCATTGGATAATAGCCACTGCGTGCTTCCGTAATTCTATGGTCAGCTATTTGTACGGCAAGGCGTAATTGTTGCAGTTCAGGGTTGAAGTTATTAGCGGCATCAATTAACTCTTGAAGTTCTGCTGTGATTGATTCAGGTTTTTCACTATCCGCTAATTGATAGCGGACATCCCAAGCTTGTCCCATGGCATTGCCAAGCGCCTCATGTGCTAATTCACGCGCATAAATTGCTTCATTAAGCATTGAACGAGTCAAGGCTGTTGTGGTTTTAGTCCGTAGGTAATCTGTTTTTTTTACTTTTAATGAGCCGTTTTGATAAAGACGTTCAGTTAACTCTTCTAATACTTGAAAACGAACTAAAGTATCATTTGCTAGTTTTTCCATTTCAATAGCAAATTGGGCGGCATAATAATATTTTTTTACATCACGAACAATTTCTAGGTTTGTTTTTCTGCGGCCGTATTCAGCAACTTGAATGCCTTTTTTTGCTTGATTGATGATTGCGGAGCGTTTAAATCCAGTAAACACAGGAAAGGTCATATTAACTGAAGCCCTGGCGACATCTCTATCATATAGCTTTGTTTTTGTGTCGATAGGAATGATAGTACCTCCTAAAAGAGGTATTGAACTAGGTAATTGAAAGCTGCCTTTAAAAGAAAAGGTTCTATCTTCATCTGCTCTGTCCCCACTCAGTTGAGCCGACAGTCTTGGGTAATAAGCTGACATAGCTTGAGTATAAAGAGCTTCAGCCATTTCAACTTGAGCGTCAGATACTTTTAATGACTGGTGTTGTCTAAGAGCAATAGCAATACAATCATCCAGATTATAAGTCTTTACATTATCATACTTTGCTTGGGTCAAAGGGCTTAGAGATAAGGTAAGTATCAACAGTATTTTTTTTATCATTATTAACTTGGATCTTGTAATGCATTACGAATAGTAATAATTTGCTCAATATTGTCTAAAAATAAAACTACCAGTTCAGGGTCAAATTGCAGTCCTTTTTTCTCTGCTATATATTCAACAATTTTCTCATCATTCCAGGGTTGTTTATAACTCCGTTTGCTACTTAGGGCATCAAATACATCAACAAGGCCGACAATTCTTGCTTCAATAGCAATTTGTTCGCCCGAAAGCCCCAGTGGATAACCTTGGCCGTTATAATATTCATGGTGTTCATGAGCAATCGTGGCCGCCATTTTAATCAGTGGTCTATCCATTTTATTCAACATGGAATAACCAAGATCAGTATGAGTCTGCATTTGTAGGTATTCTTGTTTAGACAATTTTCCTGGTTTATGTAAAATTTCATCAGAGATGCCTACTTTTCCAATATCGTGCATAGGCGAGGCTATTTTAATCATTTGTGCATGTTCATAGCTTAAACCATATTTTTCAGCTATAAATTCTGAAATTTTCGCCACCCTTTTAATATGCAGGCCTGTTTCTTCACTGCGATTTTCAACGACTTCGCCCATCACATAAATCAGTTCTTTTTGCGTTTCAATAATTTCATTATTGAGTTTGATAGAATCGCTTATATCCTGACTTAAACTCATCATAGATTGTAAACTGCCTGCTTCATCATGAATGCCAACAATGACGGTACTTAAAGTGCGTTCACAACCTGGTTTAACACCGAGGCGGATGACTCGTGAACTGAAACCCTGTTCTTGAACTGTACCCAAGACTCGTTGTTTAAAGTCATTACAATCAAGAACTAAATCACTAAAGGGCAGGCCAATAAGGTCTTCAGATTGACAATTTAAAGTGGCACTAAAGTTTTTATTACTACTGACTATTTTTCCATTTGTATCAAGGACACAGAGAGAGGTTCCAAGTTCTATAGCACGTTCGTATTCAGTGAGATAATGTTGTTGTGAAGTGAGGTCTTGTTGTAGATTTAATGATAAACGCTCAAACTTTTTATAGGCTTCAGTCATATCCACCATTAATGCCACAAACTCTTCAATTTGATTGTTCTCATCAATAATGGCAACCACCGTCACATCCACCATGTATTGCTCACCACATTTTCTGGTTTTCTTTAAAAAACCTTGCCATTTATGGCTTTTAAACAGACTACTTTTTAAATCTTTTAAAATGTCTTTCTGGTCATTACCAGGAATAGTAAATAAATAATGCTGGCCTAGCAGTTCCTCTTCGCTATAGCCTGATAAAGAGCAAAACTGGTGATTGACATAACTGATTTTCCCTTCTAAATCAATTTTTGCAACAATAGCTTTTTCATCCACTAATAATTTGTATTGTTTTAACAGTTTACTGTTACGGTTAGCTTCATCCTGCAAAGACATTTGTTGCTGTATTTCAACTAGTTTATCTAATAAACGCTCAATACTTATAGGTTTGGTTATATAGTGTTTAATCCCCAGTTCTAAGGCTCTAAATAAGTACTCGACATCGTTATAAGCACTTAAAATAATAATTTCCTGATCAGGGTTGCTCTGTTTAATATCAGCAGACATGGAAAGGCCATTCATTTTTGGCATTTGAATGTCTGAAATGACAATGTCAGGTTTATGTTGTTTAAATAAAGCGACTCCTTCTTGTCCATCAGTTGCAACATATAAGTTATGGAACCAATTTTTCAAGATTAATACTAATTCTTCTCTTGTTTCTAAGTCATCCTCAACATATAGAATATTGAGCTCAGATAATTCGGTGATTTTTCCTATATTTAGCATGGTTACATTTAGTTTTTTTCTGAATTGTGCCAGTAAAAGGACTGTTTTCCCTGATGTTTTGCTTTATACATCGCCTCATCGGCATATTGTAGTAGTTTTAGCGGATTGAGTGCATCTGTTGGAAATAATGATATACCTATACTGACTGAAAGGTAGAGGGAGTCTTCAAGCTGGAGACTGATTGATTGAATAATTCTTTCAGCCGTTGAACTAATTTGCTCTTCAGATGTTCCGTTTAAAATGATGGCAAATTCATCGCCTCCCAAACGGGAAACCGTATCGACTTCTCGAACACAGTTTTTTAGTTTTACCGCGACCTCTTGTAGAATAACATCACCTCGACCATGGCCTAGCGTATCGTTAATGGGTTTAAAACCGTCTAAGTCAAGATACAGCAGAGCTACTTTATATTGATTACGCTTAGCTGTGGCAAAAGCATTGTTTAGCCGTAAAAAGAATTCATTTCGATTGGGTAACCCCGTTAAAGGATCATGATTTGCACGATGCTGTAAAGTTTGTTCCTTTTTCTTATACTTTGAAATGTCGGAGAGTATGGCAACAAAATGGGTAAAGGAGCTACTTGGATATTTGATAGTATTGAGTGTCATTCTCGCAGGAAAAGGTTTTTTACTTTTTTTAACAAGAAATAGTTCACCTTTCCATTGGCCTTTATTGATCACTAAATTTAGCATTTCCTCAATCGGTAACTGATGGATAGAAGTATCAATTAAAAGGCTAATAGATTGATGTTGTAACTCATCTCTGGAGTATTTAATTAAATTTTGCATTGCAGGGTTAATATTTTCAATCTTACCTTTCTCATCAAAGATAATCATTGCTTCACCTGTCACTTCAAATACAGTAGCCGCTAACTGTTCTTGTTCTTGAGCTGTTTTTTGAGAGCTAATATCGTTAAAAGTCCATACCATGCCATGATCTGGCTTATTGATATCGAGAAGTGTCCCTATAATTAAAACCCAGAGTAATTTTCCATTTTTATGATGTATTTCAAGCTCATGTTCAATTCGTCCTTGTTGTACGATAGAATTTAAGCAATTGTGTTTGGAGCAAAAAATTTTGCTTGAAGATTGGCTTAGTAAATTACATAAAGAATAAATGTCTTCGGTGTAACCAAATTGAGAAAAAAACTGGGGATTAGTTTTCAACACCTTAAGATTAATATCTGTATAAGCAATGGCAACAGGTATCTGATGCAATATAGCTGAAAGCTTTGCTTTACTTAAGGGTAGCTGCTGAATATCAATGTTTTTCAATGAAATAGCGATGACAAATGTAAATAGACAATAATAACGTATTATTTTTATAAAAATATTATAGCAGGTTGAATTTTATTTATTGCCTCCAGTTTTTTATGAGAAAGCTGTACATCAATCCTATGGAAAAGTGTCTGTTTTTTTTACAATATTAATTTAAGGTGGCGATAAAACAAATTTAATAGCCTTTTAATTCAATAGTTTGATTAGGTTGGTATGTGTATTGCTTAAAAATATTGTTCACTTGTTATGTTTCATAGCTATTTAAAATCACAGGTCGAATATTGCTAATATCGTTAAGAGTTAACTTATGCTGCTTGTTTGTTAAGGTATTTTTGTTTATAAACCTTGAAAACCAAGCGTGAAATAACTCATATTTGGTTCAACCTGTTGTTTGTATATAGTAATGTTACATTTTTTATAAACACTTTTAAGAAAAATTAACGACACATCACTATGATAAAATTAATTTATGCCATACCATTGCTAATCAGCAGTGTATTTATTTCGACAAATGTATCTGCATCGCTTATTGTCTCAGGCAACTTAACATACGATGACGAAAGTGGGGTTATAACATCGACTAGCGGCAAGTCTTATATTAACTGGGCTGATTTAGCTCATCTGACACACCAAGAAACAGTAGATCAAACGTTAACTGGTGCCTACACTGGTTTCCATATCGCTTCCCAGACAGAAGCTTTCGAGTTTTTCAACGCCGCTACGCAAGCTGGTGTTACCGATTTAGGCTCCCAGCAGGAATATACTGCTCCTCTCCCTTCTTTAGCTCACCCTTTCGGCGATGCTTACTTATACAGATCCAATGACTCCTTGGTTTTCTTTTATTCGGATTCCCCAAGTTTTGATGTTGGTGTAATCGACTATAGCTTACGTCTGCAAAATCTCCATCTCCGCACCGATCTTCATAGTTCTATCGCCGATTCTGACCTTTATTCTCATAATGCGCTAACTATTCAAAATGACATATCTTGGCTCCTTGTTAGCAATCCAGTTGCATCACCCGTGCCAGTGCCCGCTGCAGTCTGGTTTATGGGTAGTGGACTTCTTGGTTTAATGGGTTATTCACGAAAAAGGAAGTTTCTTGCTGTTGCGGCGTAATATTGTTTAATCCCTAAAGCATCTTGTGATGAGTATAGGGAGATAATGTGTCCATTTTTTTTACAAATTAATCTTGAGAGTGGGACATCATGCTCTTCATATAGCTGGACGGGGTATTCACCCCGTTCATAATGTTTGATCCCGTATGACTAAAGCCATTTTTGTTCTTAAGCCCTCGCCCAAAGCGGGAGGTGGTGAGGGGAATAAAATAATGCGCTTCTGTAACACTTCTTTTTTCTATGTTTGACGTTTAAGAAAGTAAGAGTAAAGGAGTTTAGAGTATTTACCTTACCCAAACCCTCTCCAGCAAGAGAGGGCTTAAGAGCTGTAACCTTACCTTTAAATTCCTTAACTTAATGGCATTGGGGTATAACTCTAGTCTCGATTAGAAGAGGCTCCTTAAAAAAAGAGCCTAGATACAGATTATCTTGCACGATTGTCAATAATATCATCAACAACAGAAGGATCAGCTAAGGTCGAAGTATCGCCAAGATTATCAATTTCATTAGCCGCTACTTTACGTAAAATACGACGCATAATTTTACCTGAACGAGTTTTTGGTAAACCAGGAGCCCATTGGATAACATCGGGAGAGGCAATGGGGCCAATTTCTTTACGAACCAAGTTAACGAGTTCTTTTTTAAGTTCTTCAGTTGCTTCCACCCCCCGATTTAAAGTCACATAAGCATAAATGCCTTGACCTTTAATATCATGAGGAAAACCAACAACTGCCGCTTCCGCAACATGTTGATTTAAGACGAGCGCACTTTCAACTTCGGCAGTGCCCATCCTGTGGCCAGAAACATTGATGACATCATCCACTCGGCCTGTTATCCAATAATAACCATCTTTATCACGACGAGCCCCATCACCTGCAAAATAATAACCAGGATAAGAAGCAAAATAAGTGTCAATATAACGTTGATGATCGCCAAAAATAGTACGGGCTTGTGATGGCCATGGGTAATCAAAAACAAGAATACCTTCTGCTTCGCCTTCTAACTCAACGCCTTCGTTATTAACAATTTTAGGGTTTACACCAAAAAATGGGAGTGTTGCAGAGCCAGGTTTTAAATCAGTTGCACCTGGAAGCGGGGTAATTAGAATTGAGCCTGTTTCAGTTTGCCACCAAGTATCTACAATAGGGCATTGCGCATTACCAACAATATTGTAATACCATTCCCATGCTTCTGGGTTTATTGGCTCACCAACACTGCCTAAAACACGTAGACTGCTACGATTAGTTCGAGTGACATAGTCATTACCTTGAGCCATTAACGCTCGAATGGCGGTGGGGGCGGTATAAAAAATATTAACTTGGTGTTTGTCGATGACTTGCCAGAAACGGTCGGCTTCTGGGTAGGTTGGGACACCTTCAAACATTAATGTAGTCGCACCATTACATAAAGGGCCATAAATAATGTAAGAATGTCCCGTTACCCAGCCTATATCTGCAGTACACCAATAAATATCACCATCATGATAATCAAAGACATATTTATGCGTCATGGCCGACATTAATAAATAGCCACCTGTCGTATGCAATACGCCTTTGGGTTTACCTGTTGACCCCGAAGTATAAAGAATAAATAAAGGGTCTTCTGCATCCATTTCTTCAGCAGGACATTGATCCGAAGCGGTCGCCATGGCTTCGTGATACCAAACATCACGATTTTCTACCCAATCGACAGGATTCCCCGTATTTTTTATAACAATGACTTTTTGTAGATTAGGGCAACCTTGAGCGGCTTCATCTGCAGCCGTTTTAAGTGGAATTGTTTTCCCCCCTCGATTACCTTCATCTGCACAAATGAGGAAATGACAATCAGAATCTAAAATACGATCTTTTAATGCGCCTGCAGAAAAACCACCAAAAACGATAGAGTGAACGGCACCTATTCGAGTACAGGCAAGAATGACCGTAGCAGCTTCTGCAATCATGGGGAGGTAGATACAAACACGGTCACCTTTTTTGACCCCCTGTGCTTTTAAAACATTGGAAAACTTACAGACTTGTTGATGTAATTCCCGATAACTAATTTTTTTATCATGGTCAGGGTTGTCGCCCTCCCAAATTATGGCTGTTTGGTCACCACGAGAATTAAGGTGTCGATCTAAACAGTTGACACTGACATTAAGTTTTCCCCCTTTAAACCAGCTGATTTCACCTTTTGGATAATCAAATTTTAGCGTGCTATTCCAAGGTTTACTCCAGTCTAAAAATTGTGAGGCTTGTTCTGCCCAGAATTTTTCTGGATCACTAATAGACTGTTGATAGAGTGCTTGATAGGCCTCAGCCGTAAAATGTGCCTTTGTGGCTATTTCCTTTTTGACGGGATACACTTTTTCTTCAGACATATTGTAACCTTAAGATAAATTAGATTACTGGTACCTTAATTAATCTGCTTATTAATTGCACGTATTTTTTTTAAGGGCTCTGTCTGCCAATGTTCAATACCCCAATTAATAATTTCTTTTATAGAGGCTGTTTTTAGTATTTTTGGTGGTTTTTGTCGTAAAAGTTCTAATAATAAAAATAGTGTGTTTTGCGGGGATTCGGATGTAACTGCTTGTGCGTATTTTTGTTTACTTAGCTTTTCACCGTATTGATCAATAATAACAGGGAAGTGACAATACTGAGGTGATCTGTAACCTAATGTTTTTTGTAGAAAAATTTGTTTGGGGGTTGAGTCTAAAAGGTCATAACCCCGAACAATATGGGTTATATTGTTCCGTTGATCATCAATAACAACAGCAAGTTGGTACGCGGTGATGTTGTCTTTTCTTTTAATGATAAAGTCACCGTGTTGCTTAACATAATCCGTATCTTGATAACCTTGTAATTCATCATTAAAGGAAGTTGAAATTTGTTTTGATTTTACTCGCAAGGAATAAGGAAGATTTTGCTTTGGGGCATGAAGGCATGTACCCGAATAAACTGGAGAGGGGGCCGCTAATAATGTTTTTCGGCTACAGAAACAAGGATAAACTTTTTTTGTTTTAACGAGTTTATCTATAATATTTTGATATTCGCTTAGATGCTGACTTTGGTAATCAACTTCACCATCCCATTCTAGCCCATGGTTTTTTAATGTATTGAAGATGCTTTTATCTGCGCCTATTACTACACGAGGCGTATCAATATCATCTATACGCAATAACCATTGTCCTTGATGAACGCGCGCATGTAAAAAACTTGCTAATGCAGCATATAAAGAACCAAGGTGTAATGGGCCGGTAGGCGGGGGGGCGAAC
>ENA-OSET01004320-OSET01004320.1-sediment-metagenome-genome-assembly--contig:-NODE-4320-length-12629-cov-4.068754_pt1 | contig 12629 bp, 12 predicted proteins | sample MGYA00237882_ERZ534229 | MGnify/ENA primary metagenome ERZ534229 (study PRJEB26408, sample SAMN06266212) | sediment metagenome | isolation source: Hudson Canyon methane seep mesocosm | place...
CAGTGCTAGATGTGAGTGATTGAGGAACAAGGTGGCCTTTGGGCCGACGTGTTCCTGCAATAATATTTTGTGCGAGTAGCGAATCATCTACACTACCTTCCTGAAGTAACAATACTACAGCTAAAAGGTAGGTGTTTTCTTGAATCAAACCAAGTTGTAATTTCGGATGGTCTAATATCATTCTTATATCAGAAGGTGATGTCTGATAGTGAGCGCTTACCAACAATGCAGTGATCTGTTTAAATAAGGCGTCATTTTTTACCAGTTTAGTTTGTGAAATCCATTCTACCTGGCTACTTGATAGCTCAATTGTTTCAGTTAACTTGGGGGTTTGTGCATTGAGGAGTAAAAAATCAAAAATCCAGCGCTCAAGAGGATCGCCTTCTGCCCAACGAACGGGTTGGTCTAGGGTGAGCGATTTCCATTGAGGTGTGAGTGTATCGAGTGTCTTTCGAAACCGAACTGCAAAACCTTGCCCTGTTCCTTCATAGCCATGTGTGGTGCTGGAAAAAACAATTCTAGGGTACGTTTCGAGCATATGTTTGAGTAAAGGGACTGGAATGGCAGCGGCTTCATCAACAAATAATATATGACACTCAGGACAAGTTTCAATCAGCTCATCAGGTGCGACAAATTCAAGCTTCAATGTTGCATCTAGTTCACTTGTCGCCAATTCGGCATCATAGTGCTTAAAGGCTGCATTGCAGGCGCGTTGTTGAGGGGCAGTAATGATTACTTTTGCCTGACTCTTTCGAAGTATTTTGGCTGCAGCGATGCCTAAGGCAGAGGTTTTTCCACGTCCACGATTAGCATGTACCACCAAGGGCCGTTTTCGGTGGCCATTGGATACATTAAGAATACCTTCAACCATACTGAGCTGATCTTGAGTTAGTTGCTCATTAATATGAATTTCATTTGTGTTAGTTACACTGAAAAAGCGCTTAGTCTCTTGATGTTGTTGGAAAAGGGCAATGTCCTGATCTGCTTCAATTAAAGCGATCATACGTTGTAAAAAGCGTGTGCCATAACTCGGAAGTTCGTCTTCACGGCTACACATTCTGAGATAGTCAGGATCAGGATAGGATGCCAGTTTAGATAGTTCTGGCAACATTAAAAATAATAAACCACCGCCTTTGAGTAAGCCAGATGCCGCACCTAAGCCATCTGGGTTCAAACCGCTAAAGCCATTCCAAATCAAGCGTTCAACTTCTGTTCCGAGGTAGGATTTTACTTGCTTGGCTTGAATGTACTCTCCTTCAAAATCCAAGCACTGGTCACTCACGATTAAAGAATGGCTTTCTCTGAGATCAGACAAATGCTCAGATAGTATCTTGTTAACCCACTGTTCATCGCCAGAAAAAACCACCAGATGGCGATGAAAGTTGTGTCGTGCTTTTGCTTCAAGCTGCTTAAGCTGACGTTGGATGTCACTCGCTTTGGGTTGTAAGTCCATATTCGCTGAAAACTCTTAAAAAGGTGTCGGGTTCAGGACGTACCCTATAGTTATCAGTCTGATCGGTAAAGAGAATAGCGCCATTTTTGTCGGTTAAAATCGCCGTGGGTAGTACGGTGTCTGAATCATAGCCTAAAACTTCCATGCCTTTAGGTGTGCCATGCTTTGCATCAATACCTAATAAACTTGCTGCCTGATTATTTTCGTCAATCATAAAGTGGTAGTTTACATCAAACTTTTTCGCAAGAGCTTGCGTATGTTTTTCAGGTTGAGGGCTAACCAGAAATACTTTTACACCCATTTTTTCAAGTGTTTGATAGCTTGCAGCTACTTCTTTAATTTGTGCCATACATAAAGGGCACCAGTTACCGCGAAAAAACAAGATTAATGCTGGGTGTTGTGTTAATTCTGAAGAAGACCACAAAACACCTTCTGAGGTTTTTAATTTGAACTCCGGAAGTGGTTTACCTTTCTCAAGTGAAGCGCTGGGGGTTCTGCCTAAACGGGAATACCAAAAAATATATAAGATCAATCCACCAATACCCAAGCCCGCACCATAAACAAAAGCATAAATATCTTGATCAGTACCTTTAGCCAAAGAAAAGGCTAAAGCTGTTCCAATAAAACCAGAAGCGATGAGCAGATTTAGGTTAGCACTCGTTCTGGCTGTTGGAGCGACAAACAACTTAATGAAAAATAACAATGCTGGCCAAATCGCAAGTGCTAGCCCTGACCAAACACTATTGAAGCCTGACTCATTTAAACCGATGGCTGTATGAACCGTAACGATGCACAGTAGCGTGATGTAGGTAGAAATATAAAGGGACTTGCTGAGATTACTCATAACGTTACTTTTCATAAGGAGACTCCAGAATAAGCATGGCGGTTTTAATACTTGTTTTTAGTTCAGTGACAGGCTTTCCTTCGCGAGCAGCGACCCTCAACCCTTTGATAAATGTCATAAAATATGCTGCTAATTGTGCTTCAGGGAGAGAATTATTAAGTTGTCCGTTTGCTTTACATCGCTCAAAGAAAGTAACAAATTGCTGTTCTACCTCAAATAACTTCTCGGAAGCCATATTAGAAAGAGCGTCATCATTACCTCGTTGCTCAAGCACTGTATTCACCAGCAAACAGCCATTCTCAAGCTTCATGATGGGTGAAAAGAAAATCAACTCAAAAAAGTCATTTAAAGCCTCAAGCATAGGCTTGCTTGTGTGTAAGGTTTGATAAGCCATGGCGCTTAATTGGCCAAAGTGATTAAGCACCGTTTCATACAGTTCACGCTTATTACCAAAGGTATTATAAAAACTGCTGCGACTAAGGCCCATTTCACTTAACAGCTCATCCATCGAGCAGGACTCATAGCCTTTGTCCCAAAAAAAGTACATAGCTTTCTGTAAGGCTGTATCAGGGTTAAAGCCTTTCTTTCTCATAAACAAAACTCTTTTAAAGGAATGATTGTTCCAGTTTTGCATAAATGGAACGATTGTTCCAGTAGTTTAAATCAACCATGCTTAGTTTTTTAGCCTGTTAATTTTTTAAAACCAAGAGTGAATAAACGTGAGCAAACCAAGCTTTGATCGTAGCCAGTTTATAATGATGTTTTTTGCGTTTTCATTAGGCATGGTGTTGTCTAACTTATTAAGCCAAAGTAAGGCTGAAGCACCAGAACCTGCTGCCGAGATCCTTTTTACTTACAAAGGGATTGATAAAACCGAGCAAGATATTTCGACACATCTTAGAGAAGCATTAAGTGGGTTAGTTGCTGAGCGCTATGCTTTATTAGAAAGAGCGGCGCTTGAACAGTATTTATATGACTACGCAGAAATAGAGGGGCTTGAGGTAGCGGAAGCGGGGGAAAAACTTTTTAAACTGGAAGAGCCAAGCAAGCAAGAAGTGAGTGAGTTCTTTACAAAAAATGCCGACAAAATAAAAAAACCGTTCTTTGAAGTGGAATCTGAGATTAAAAGGCAACTGGTGGTATTAAAAGCGCAGCAAGCCAAGCGAGAGGCACTGGATTATTTGGCTTCAAGAGGTGATTTAGTGATTTTTCCTAAAGCTGACCAAAATAACTATTAAACTCAGCACCTGTAAGGATACTTTTTTCAATTAACTCCAAGCCCAGCTCTCCTTCACCATAAAAATTAGGCAACTCTGTTTCACGTAACAGGGTTTGTACTTTCAGGATTTCTTCATCCGTTCCATGCACTTCTTTTTGGTAGAGTTTAACTAATTGTACTGACTCTGACTCGGCACTATAAGAAACTTTGCCAAGATAAGTTTGCACAAACAAGCCTGTTCGGCCTTTATCTAAGCTTTCAAGGTAGTAACTGGCTGTTTTAGCATGATCGATAACATAGGTTTGAGGATTTGCCGGAAAAGATTTGAAGTTGGCGCTACCCAGCGTCCATTGAATTTGTGAGGCTTGCATGAGTTCTGGCTGAAAATCTGCTACCAGTGGCAATACGGTGAAGGCAATGACCCGTTGGTCTTTGGAAAACAGAGTAAGTAAATATTTGCTGTTATAAAAATAGCTGGCATCAACGTCTTTGTTAATGGACTTAGAAACCTGAGCGCTGCCTAGCAGGCTTTCCATATAATTGAGGGTATTACCAACGTGTATTTTTGATAAGGTCTCATATTCAATTTCATGTGTAAATTCAGATTGAATTGTGTCAATGCCATCTTTGATGAGTGCGAGGGCTTCAGAATATTGGCCTAATGCCATAATGATGGCGAGAAAAGCAATAAAAGTTCCCTTGAATTTAGAGAAAAAAACGCTGTTTTCAGCGAGTTCATCTTGCACCTCGTCTTCTACGGCTTCTTGTATTTCACCTTCGAGCTCTTTGCGAATTTCTGCTTTGAGTTCAGCCTTAAGTTGCGCTTTAGCTTGCTGATCCATTGGTTCGCCCATCACAATTCAATAACTATTTGTTTTTTACTGATACTTAGGGATCCGTTTTGTTACCTTCGCCAAGTACTTTCGAGTTTCTTCATAAGGTAAGTGCTCAATCAAGTGATCATAGACTTCTTGAGGAGAAAGTGCATTGATTTTGGCAAGGGCAGACTTTAAACGGCGTTTGCCAGTAAAGGCTTTAGCGACATTGCCAGCACCCGTGTTATAGGCCGCAATAGTACAAAAAAGTCGGCTATCTTCATTTTTGATACCTCTTAAATAACGATAATAAAGGATATTCAAATAGGTAGCGCCTACTTCAATATTTTTATTAGAGCTATATAGATAGGATGGCGATAAGATTTTAGCCTTGCCGAAAAGTTGTTGTGTCGCATCTTGCCCAGCAGAGGTGGGTACGATTTGCATTAAACCATAAGCAGGGATAGGAGAGCGGGCCATCGGGTTAAAAGCAGATTCGGTTTCAATAATGGCAAATACCAGGGACTGTTCGAGCTTTGATGCTTGAGCAAACTTGGTAACATCCTCTTGAATCATACGTGCCTGGCGAGGAAGCTTATTAACACGTAAATCTGCCATCACTTTCGGCTTTTTGCTCTTAGCTTTTTGTTTTTTTGATTTTTCAGCGAGTTTTTGGTCAATCACATCCATAGGGACTTCGACTGTGACCACTGTTTTACCTTGTTTGTTCGTGTTGGCCTTTTTCTTACTTTGTTTGATCATTCGATCAACGATGTCATCAATTTCTTTATCGCTCAGCTTCTGCTCACCACTTATGTAAGGAATAAGAATAGGTGTAGGCTTCACTTCAGCCGTTTTGAGCAGGGTGATTTTTTCTTTACTTTTTTTCTCAATCGCTTGAGCAATAGGGTCTGCTTTGAAGGCTTCTTGTTTATTTTTGGTGATAAGCTTTTTGAGTGAGGTCTTTAGTGTTTTGCTGTCTTCTTTTCCATTATCTAAGGTATGAGAGATGGAAATGGTTTGTTTTTCAAAATCGACACTTTTCTTTTCTGTGAGATCTTTTGAATACTCAACCCAAACTTTGCGGGAAGATATTTCAGGTTTATCCCACACTTTACTGACTTTGCTCTGAAAGGCACGGGTTTCACGCTGGGAAATCTTCTTAAATTCATCAAATTCAGCGAGTAATTTGGTTTTGTAATCTTCGAATGAGTTCAGTTCTTGTTGTTTGAATTTTTCAAACTCAGACATTTCATTTTTTTGTTCAGATAAGGTGTTGCTACCAAAGGAGCCGTCACCAAAGGCGGCATCCATTTCAGCAAAAGGATCACTGGCTAATAGTTGTGTGCTTGGTAAACCAAGTAAAATAGCCAGTGTGGATGCTTTTAAAGAAGCCTTATTCATGACCGTGTCCCTTTTGTTTCATGCTGAAGTGGTTGAGATCTGATTGCTAGATAGTGCCAAAGCAAGGGCGAAACTAATTTCGCCCCAGAGGAGAGTCTTAGTTTTGTGACTTGAACTCTGCATCCATTTCATCGGCTGCTTTTTTAGCCAAGAAACGCTCATAAAGCACGGCTTCATTGCGTGGCGAGATATTGCGGCCTGACTCTTTAACCAAATCCTTAAACAACGACTCTGTTAACTCAGGAGACATTGTCACCATAACGCATAACTTTTGGGTATTATCAGGGAAGTTAATATAGTTTACTTTTGTTGCACGGCTACCAGATAAGGTTTTGTTTGCAAGTTGCTTGGAAACAGACTCGAAAGTACCACCTGTGGATGAACCTTCATCTGTATCAGTTAAACGCTGGTAGGTTTTATCCATCGCTTTTACTTTAATCTCGATCTGCTTAGCAAGTTCTGCACGTCCAAGCGCAGTTGCTTTATTTTTTAATACATTAAAGTCAGCTGTGGCACTAACACACTGAGTATCAGCTATACCATTTTCAATAATAGGGGTAAGTACCCAATCAGGAAGTTGTGTCATTTGTGCTTGAGGGGCTGGAGATTGTGATGCACAAGCACCTAGTAATGAGAACGCCGCAGCCGTAGAAAGAATTTTTAAGCTTTTATTCAGTTTCATGTTATTTCCCTTTTAGATTATTAATTTTTTGTGATCAGTCGTATTTGTTATTAGTGACTGAAGGACATATGTACACATTGCGACAAAAAAATTTAAATAATTTCCTGAAACAGCAATATAAATGCATCTATAACATAAATTCTATTAATGAACTAGAAATGGATGACCTTTGCTTGCTCATTTTTGAGGCTTGGCATGATCATGCCCACTTTAGCGCCGATATAAGTGGGGTCAGCGATCAGGTATGAATGTCCCTCAGACGATATCTTCCAATCGTTCGCTTGGCTCTCCATTTCGACTGCAATGGCAATATGACCGGGGAAATCTAGCCCTATTACGCGTAAATTCAGCAAGTCTTTAATTAACCACGCCAGAAATATTGAGCGGTCTTCACAGTCATTAGCCTGGTAAAGTAAGCTTTCTTCCGTAAGTAGGTAATTCTCCTCGCCAAATTGTTGCTGGTCTTTGGCATAACTAAAGCCAGTTTGGGTGAGATTTAAAAGGTAATTGATGGATTCTCTTGTAGATAAACCTTCTAATTTACGACTAATCTGGTTTCTGAGGCTGCGAATAGTAGTTTTATCAGGTTGAGCGCTGAAATAATGTTCTAAATCTATTTGAGGGTAATAATTCAGCATAGTGCTAATGCCTGAGTCAAAGTCCAATTGTATCTCAGTGGTTCCATTATCTTCTTTATAACTTAAGGTGCGAGACTTTGTTTGGCCTGAAGGCTTAATAATGGTTTTAAAATCGACATTTAAATTATGATTATTTGCACTATATTTTCCTGGGTAAGATAGCAGCGGGCTTTGATCCACTTTAGTTTTTAGCATGTAGTAAGTGACGTTCTTAATGTCAACGAAGCTTTTGCCGTACAAGGTAATACTGCTGGGAATCATTAAGTAAATCTGGCTTTTATCATAAGCAATTTTGACATCATAATTCAGTTTATTGAGTAAAAACCAAAGGTAGCTTATACGTTGGTTTTCAACTGAGAATTGAGTTTGTAACAAATAATCCAAATAGAGATAAAATCCCCAATCGCCTAACTGAAGCATGTTTTTTTGCTGGTTTAATTTATGCAATATTTCGTCATGATTGACACTACTTAAATGCTTCCAAACTTGAGCGAGCTTTTTATTGTTTGGGTGTGATAGATCTGGAAAATCTATATTGGAGAAAGTGACGCCGTTAATAGTGTGGCCAAAAAATAGTCTAGAGTCTTTATAGTTATTTGTTTTGCTTGTTTTATCAAATACCACTTCGCTTATTTTGTCATAAATTGAAGTCAGCCAATTTTTAATGATAGGGGCTTTTGGCGGCTTAGGTGTGACATCTCTGGTTTTCCCTTGGTAAAGATCAAACTCTTCCCAATGCTGCTCTAAAAACTGGGTAAATTCTTTGTCATGCGCGCTTCTAAAATCGGTAAATGATTGAGTTTCAGTTTGTTGGAAAGCTTTCCATTCATCATCCAAGCTAGTGGCATTTACAGACTGCATCGCCAGCGATAATACAAGAGCGGTAAATAAAAGGCTCGAACCTAGGTTGGAAATATTCATTGATCAACGTCCAGATTATTCATAACTTAAAGATTAATGAAGGACATTAACCCATATTTAAAAGCATTTCATTCTAGATCAACATTATTCAAGTGAGGTCGTATAGAAATGAACTATCCTTACAGGATCCTCCTTGTTAAAGAGAATGATGAAATGGATGCACTTTTTAGTTTTATAGCGCAGCTTCGCCAATTGCCAGATGTGGTGATACAGGCTCACGATTTTCCTGATCATGACGCCATTTCTTCCGCTTTTGCCTTTGGCCACCTATTAGAAACACAAGGCATTAAAACACGCTTAGTCTATAACGGCATTGTGGATCGGGTATCCTTGCAAAAAATGATAGAAATATTAGCGATTCCAATTATTCATGCTTCCGAGGCAGGGCTGACTGAAGAGGACAAAATCATCACTGTTGACGGCTGTATTGGTGAAAAAAATGTTACAGATTTACCAGGCGACGAAATTGCGGCGATTGATCATCATGAGGTGATCGCCCCAGAAGGATTATGGTTTAGTGATATTCGACCAGAGTACGGTGCAACGGCCACGATTATGTTTGAATATTATCAAACCTTAAAGGTGCCGATGCCTCGCCATGTTGCTACTGCGCTTCAAGTTGGACTCGCCATTGATACTGCTAATTTAACGCGTGGCTTTGTAGAAGCTGACTTACGCGCTTTTGAATTCTTTCATTCAGTGGGCGATCAAGATCTCGTAGGGCGAATTTGCCGTAACTCGATGCAGCATAATGAACTGATTTACTACCAAAAAATGCTAGAGGTTTTAGACAGGCATGGTAATGTTGCGTTTGCTTGGTTAGAAGAAGGCTGCCCTAAAAATATGTTAGGCATTTTAGGCGATTTTGTTTTAGCTCTGGATGAAGTTGATGTTGTGATATTAGCTGCGACAGCGGGCGAGAGTATACACTTGTCGCTACGCTCAGAAAGCTCGGATATTAATGTATCTACCTTGGTTAGGGATGTGGTTGTACAAAACAATATTGGCTTTGGTGGTGGTCACTCACATATGGCAGGCGGTATTCTTGATATAGAGCGCTTACATAACAGTGCTTTAAGCAATGATTTCTTTGAGCTATTTTTAGGAAGAATCAGAACTTTGAGTGACTGACATTTTAAGAGAAAGTACTGACTTGATTGAAATGGTTGCAAAATGAACAGTTTAGTGACTTAATCTCGGCTTAATTTATTTTAATTATAAAATCAAAAAATATGAGTACGAACTGGTCTGAACTTGTCTTTAGCGAAAAATTTATGGCAGCACTTGAGTACCATGCTGCTAAGAAAATAATAGGCGATGATGCCGCTAAAGAAGAAGCTGTTACCTATGTAATCGAAAAGCTTTCAGAAGATGATTGGCATCGTTGCAAAAACTATAAAGGCGATGCCTCTCCAAATTCATTTCTATACGCTCTATCTGGCCCTTTAATTATTGAATATACCCGAAAAAAGTTTGGTCGAGTCCGGCCTCCTGAATGGTTAAAACGTGAAGGGAAATTTTGGGAACAAATCTGGCAGGAAGTCTGTTTAAATCGTTTGCATGAGCAAACTGTGATTGATCGGCACTGTTCTGATAAAAAGGGTTCTGATCAAATGTGTTCCGGACAAGATGCCAATGCAAGAGAACCTTTTACAGTCAAAAATATCATCCGCACCATTAAAGCCAAATTACCTTGGTGTGGTGTAAGTAATATGCCCGAGTCGATGGATGACGAAGCAAACGCTGAAATAAATTACCTACCTGAAGGCGGCACCATCAGTGATGCATTACGAAGAGAAAGCTACGAAGAGTTTTTACAGTTAGCGCATTTAATGTTATCCGATCAATCTTCTGAAGAACAAAATGATAGCCACAAAGAGGCTAGCAAGAAAATTTGTACTTTGGTTGAATCGCTAGATATGACTAACGAAGAACAACTCATGCTACGTATGCATTATGTAGATGGCCTCAGTCACAGTGCAATTGCACGCGCACTGGGTGTCGCAAAACATATTCCTGCCCGTCAGAACAAGAAAGTACTGCAAAGGTTACAAGAAGCCTTAGCGCAACACAATCTTGAACTTGAGTGACGTATTGATGATGAATGACATAACAGAAAAGCAAAATCGACAAGATCATGCTCTCGCCCAATTACTTGTGCATGCACCTAGAAATAGCGCCGATAGTGGTGCTGACGTGAGCATGGAAGAGCTCGCAATGCTGAGCGAAGGAGAATTGAGTGAGCAGCGCCGCCAAGAAGTGCTTGGGCAATTAGATTCAAATCCGGCCTTATATGAAGCATGGCAAGCATCGCTAGAAATGGCTGAATATGCGCAAAGCGCACAACTTAAATTGGCCTCAGAATCAAAAAGTGACGCAAAACAAGCAACACCTTCCTTGCTGGATCAGATTAGTCACTTCTTGAGTGATCTATTTTCCTGGCAAGGCGCTTTCGCAACCTCCTTTGGTATTGCTTTAGGTGTTCTACTGGTAAGCCAAACAGGTTTAAATAGTGAAAATGCCCCAGATATGGGACAAGGCATCGCGATGCATGCGCCCCTTCAAGCACCTCAAAAAGCGAGTATAGAAAAAGTTGGAGTGACGGATGCCACACAGGATATTACCAAGGTTGAAGTGATACGTATTGAAGGTAATACCGTTCATTTAGAGGTAACACTAACCACCGGCGAAGTACTGACTGAGACGTATACCTATAAACCAAGTGAACAATAAAAGGGAGGGCTTATGTTACGTATCATTGGGTTAATCGTCGTAGTCGGCGCTGTGTATTTATTTTTAAACTGGGATGATTACAGTGATGATGTAACCAACGCGGTGGATACGATAGATGACGTTGCAGAACAGACAGAAGATTTGCGTGAAGAAGTAAAAGACAAAGTTGAACAATTGAAGGAAAAAATTGATGATTAATCCATTCAGGATGAAACGAACATTTGCTGTGCTAGTGGCGCTAATATTCCCCCTTATGTTATTAAGCGGTTGTATGGCTAATAAACCAAAATCCAATGAATATTCAAATGCTCAAGGTAATGGTGATATCCCTGAATGGGTAAAAGTCCCTCCAGGCGATAATACCATAAGCATGTACGGAATTGGTGAAGGCTACAACCTCGACAGCACGAAGCAAAGTGCACTACGCGATATTGCTGGCAAGCTAGCCACCAACGTTAAAAGTGAAACCGAGACTCGAACTTCATTAAGAAATGGTTACAGTGATGATTCGTTTAATCAGCGAATTAATACTCAAATCAAAGACACTAAGCTGACCAATTATGAAGTATTAAAAACCACGCAAAGTCAGGGGCAATATTATGTCCTGCTATCAATGTCTCGTTCAGCCTTTGTAAAAGATAAATTAGACCAGTTAAAAGAAATCAGCAGCAAAATAGACACCGAACTTCGTCAGGTAAAACAGAAGAACAAGTTACTTCAACTCGTTAGTTATAACAAAGCTATTCAGTTAGCGAATGAAGCACGCCCACTCATTTACCTCATTCACGCGGCAGACTCACAGCAGAATAAGCAAAGTTATCTGGAAAATTACCGAGAGTATGAGCAAAAAGAAAAAAGGTTATCCGAAACAACAAAATTTTATATAAATTCTGATGCCTCATTATCTCCGCTTGTCCATCAAATAAAGCGTGTTTTACAAACCAACGGTTTTCAGGTCGGTGGGCGATCAAGTGCCGATAGCATTCTCGAAATAAGAGGTTCTATTGCAGAAGTTGAAATATTTTCGACAAAAACCGTAAAAATAAATTTTGATGTTTTGGTTAAAACTAATGTTGGGCAATTGGTGAGTAGCAAAAGCTATGAGTTAAGCGGCTCTTCAATGACTAGCTTCAAGGCTGGACAGCAAAATGCAATGAGTAAACTAACCTCAAAGCTGAAAGATAAAGCGGGGGTTTATGAAATGTTGGGTTTGACTGATGACGAAGCGGGTTAAGTAGTTAGGTAATTCAAGGATAGCCATGCCCGCTCAGCGAGTAGTGGCGAAATTTAAATGATAATACGGGGTAAATAATGAAAAGAATATTACTAATACTATCTACCAGTAGCGCATTGCTACTGTCTGGTTGCTTTGGAACTTTTCCGATTAAAATTACGGACTATTCAGGCCCACGCTCAATGCAACCAACCGACCCACTTCCAACACCTGAACAAATTGAGGTGGGTAAATCTAAAGTGGTTATCTTCGCGCCTGATGAGAGTGGTTTAGAGTTAGCGAGTAAAGCCAAGGTTGGGCACAGTATTGAAACCGCTTTGGTGCAATTTATATCTGTTACCGGCTCTGAAATTGTTGATAGGGGTATTCCTAAAAAGTTAAAGCAAGAGCTTCAACTAGCAGAAATGAAAGGCAGTTCTTCATACGAAGGCCCTAATGTAGCCGACTATGCGATAACGGGTAAAGTTTCTACTGTTAATGCTGGTGCGAAATATACTGAAGCCTCTCAATGGACTGATAAAAACGGTAAAGTACACTATGTTTCGGCAAGGTGTAAATATACTGCTCAGGTAGCGGCAAATATTAGTATTTATAAGTTACCCAAACTTAGTTTTCTGAAAACAATTAGTATTGATGAAAGTGCAAGCGTGTCTGAAGATACAAGACGCAGTAGTTGCCCACAAACA
>ENA-OSET01004321-OSET01004321.1-sediment-metagenome-genome-assembly--contig:-NODE-4321-length-12628-cov-5.978408_pt1 | contig 12628 bp, 11 predicted proteins | sample MGYA00237882_ERZ534229 | MGnify/ENA primary metagenome ERZ534229 (study PRJEB26408, sample SAMN06266212) | sediment metagenome | isolation source: Hudson Canyon methane seep mesocosm | place...
TCCCGTTAGTGTTAAATAAAATAAATGGGCTAAATTGATATAAACTCAAGTATCATTTTTTGTAAAATTATTTTTTAGTAAAAATCCCCGCAGCAAGCTGTCTCGCTTAGGCTCGTCTTTCACTACGTGAAAGCGGGGTATTAATGAATGACCCTCACCATAGTTGGAATTGATCATCTGTCATTAGTTCTCGCTTAAGTTTTTTATAAGAATCTTCTCCTTGATTCTTTACATAATCTTTTATTATTGACTCATTACCATGTTTACCTACACTAGTAATAAAGTATCCATCTGACCAAAACTCCCCTCCCCATAATTCCTTTTTAACAAATGGGCATTTCTTAAAAATCTCTCTTGCCGTAATACTCTTTACTATTTGCGCTATTTTTTTAGGGCTATACATAGGGACTGATTGAATCAAAAAATGAACATGATTCTTATCTGTTCCTATTTCTATAAATGCAATTTCATACCTTTTAGATATTTCTTCACAAACATCTTTAAGTGCATGATCCACTTCATCAGTAAATATCGCTTTGCGATATTTAGCTGGACAAACAAGGTGATACATCAGAACTGAAACATTATGACTTTTATGGAGAAATATACTCATCCTGATACTTTAGCGCTTATCCCAAATCGCAGCAAGCTGCGGGGAATTAAACCCCAAAGAGATTAAAAATGAAAGACAGGCTGTTAATGTCGTAGTAGCAATAATGGTTATTAAATCGACTAACTCGGTAAGCGGCATAACAATAATGATCATTAACGTTATGAGTATAATATTGATGATGCTCGCAAGTTTTATGGGTATCAAATAGTAAATAGCTATTATGGTAGGGTGAATCCAAAGGATTTGTGCATGTCCTTTAAGTACAATACTCATAAGAGCTGCAATAGATAAAAGAATGGCAATTATGTTTTTTGCAAACTCAATTTTTCGAGTTCTATAAGTATATGTAAAAATTATTAATAGTATTGCTGATATTACTCCATCAAGAAGTACAATCGCTAAGTCACCGTAATACAAGCGAATAAATGTAAAGGGAAGAATACAAATAAATGCTATTAAACTGATTAATAACCATACTCTTTCCTGTATGCCCCTATTTCTCATGTTCCTTATACATCCCTATATTCAATTTGAAGTTATGTCGAATCCCTAATATATTGACAATATTAATTAGCGTACCTTAACGGTATAGCTTATTTTGGAAACAATAGTTATAAGTTTTTCTGAATTAATTAAGAATATTATACGTATTGGAACATAAATAGTCTGGCTGAACTGGCCAAAAAACAAACTGAATTAAGGTTTTTTATGAAACTTTTAATAGAAGGTGAACCTTTATATAAAGTAGAATTTTGAGAAGGAATAATTTAACAGGTTAAATACGTTTGGATGAATATTCTTATTATTGGCCGTCATATTAAGAAAAAAGCCACCTAGAGTTTATAATAACTCAGTAAGTGGCTTTTGTTTTATTCTAATGTGGTCGGAGTAGCAAGATTCGAACTTGCGACCTCACGTCCCCCAGACGCACGCGCTACCAAGCTGCGCTATACCCCGAAACAGTAAACTTTAAGAGGGTTTATATGTTTACTGTTTGTATAATAATGGTTTAATACCTGATTGCAATATAAAGAATAGTAAATTAATCCGTTAGTTTATTTATTGTTCAATTTGTTTGTTTGTTGGCTAAATTGTTTAATGAAATTAACACCATCAATCATTAGTGGAAAATCTGAGTTTACCGTTATAGGTGCCGCTAATTGTCGTGAGTAACTTTCGAAATTGCCATTCTGGTTAATGAACACCGATTTATCTTTACTAAATACCATAATGCCATCTTCCATCGTGTTAGCAATAATGCGGTCTTTCTTCAACTGCAACAAGTCCTTGCCATTGCTATACGACTTTTCATTAACGTCACAGTTTAACCAATGATTAATAAGCGTAGGTTGAATGTCCATATGGCTGGTTAAATGATTGACTGTCTTACTCTTACTATTAGGTAAAATAAGTAATGATGGCTTAATTGAGAAAGCTGTTGTTTTAGATTCGTTACCTATCGATGTTATCCAAATAATATCTTTAGATTCTTTTGCTTTTTGAGCTAAAAGCAGGGCGTCCATAAAGAGTTCAAATTGGTAACTACTACTATCTGCAAAATAGAACAAATGTAATCCAACAGGGATGTTATTTAGCTTATTCGCAAAAACTAATGTTGAGATATTGTTAAGTTTCTTTTGTTCAGTAAATAAGTGCTCAAAACCATACTTCTGTTTTTCAACACCACCAGATCCAACGTCTTTACCATGAAATAATGTATATGTTGATGACAGATTATTATTGTTTATTGATTGGAATAACAAAGGAGTAGCGTTTTGCTGTACAAGTCCATCTTGGTAAATACTGGGTAGGCTATAAAACAAATTAAACCAAGCACTTTTTGGTAACGCGTTATCAATGTGATGCTCTAATGTTAATGAGTTTTCAGTATTTCTTTGTTTAAATTGTTTTATCTGTTTAGGCGTTAACATTTCGTCATTAACTACCATGAAAACAGATTGCATTGTTGATGATTTAGAACATTGTCCATTTATCGATGGATATTCAGGTATAGCATTGGTAAAAGCTAATGGACTAGTAGTACGTTCTATATAAGCTTCACGGTCAAACATGCCATACTTGGTTAATAATGTTTTAGCAGTTGATGGGTAAGATAGTGGTAATACGGTATCTTGTCTTAGAATGTCATATTCCAAATTAGCATCAGCCCAAATATGTATTATATGGCTGAAGAAGAAAGAACAAACTAAACCTGCTACAACAAATCTTGCAAACACTCGTTTTTGTAGATCACGTAAATGTTTCCAAGCATAATTACTCACCGTTAACTCAAACGAAAAAATGGCCAGTGTTAAAACAATACTAATAAACCAGAACATTCGGCTATTACTTTGAATTTGAGTAGAAATAAGGTCAAATATTTGAGCGCTTGAAGAGGCATTTAAATGATAGCCCAGGCTATTATATATATAGGCGTCTAATAACAATACTAATAGCTGTATTGTAAAAACTACAGATGCAGTTGCCCTTATAAAACGAGTGTTAGGATAAATTAAGGTGATCGGGAATAATATTAAGACAAAAGTCATAAAGGTTAAGAAACCCATATGACTAAACCATGTTGAAACTAAATAAAATTGGCCCAGTAACGTTTCAGGTCCGCCTTCACTAAAAATATAAAAAGATGATAATCCGATAGCGGCAATAATATTAAAAAAAGTGAACCAATGGCTCCAACTGATCAGGTGTAATAGTCGTTTGCTATACGTTTTTGAGTCAAATGCAACCATAGGTAATTATCATTCTCTTATTATTTTTAGTTTATTAGGTTAATAATTATAAATTAAGGTGTAATTATTGGACCGATTTCTTTAATGCGTCAGTAAAGTTGGTTACAATTCCAGCTCTTTTTGCCTCTGGAATATTTTTATTTATAATTTCTGTTAAGGTGTTTCCTAAGCACATTAGCGCTAGGTCGGGGGTTGCAGACTCATTAACTAAAACATCATGTAAATTTTGGATAATTTTTTCTACACGTTCATTCGAATACTTGGATACAATAGGCATCTTAAAATACTTAATAGGTTGCTTGATAGATTAGTACAAGTTTATCAAATGCCTGAACAATATAAAACTGGCCTTTAACTATGAGTTTAATTATTTCTAATATTGCCCTACATTTTTTAACTAAAAAAGAAGAAACCGGTGAAGTTGTGCTGCGTTTAGGGCCAGAATCCATCGAGTTCACCAATAAGATTGAAAACTTTGTTGATGCACTACATAAAATATACAACGCCAAGGCAAGTAAAGCTTATGGACATTTTACAACAATGCCTGCTGCAGGAGATTCTGCTCGTTTTGTTGATATTATGGAAAGCTATTTAGGTGATGCTCAATCTTTTTATGCTTTTAGTAGCCAAGCAGCTAATTTATTAAAGAATGAATTAGAAAAATATAATTTGGCTGAAACTGGTTATCTTGTTGTATGTCATTATGAATATATGGGCGGACGCTATTTACTTGCTACTATCATCCCTGTATCAGAACATTACTCGGTTGATGGTGAATTAAATATTTCAGCAGATAAACATCTCGATACTGCACGTATGCAACTCGCTGCTCGTATTGATTTATTTGATTATAAAGAGAACGAACAAGGCAACAAGTATGTTTCATTTATAAAAGGTAGAGCCGGTCGTGTTGTTTCTGACTTTTTTCTAGACTTTTTAGGTTGTGAAGAAGGTTTGAATGCTAAAGAGCAAACACAAACCTTAGTTCAAGCTGTTGAAGATTATGTTGCTGTGAATCAACTTGACGCATCAGAGAAACAAACGACTCGTAAAGAGTTACTGAATTACTGTAAAGAACAGAAAAGTGCTGCACAAGATGTATCAATTCAAGAAATAGGTGAAGTGATCAAGCAAGAAGGCGCATCACAAGATTTTCATCAATTTTGCCAAGAGCAATCTTATCCACTTGAAGAGTCTTTCCCACACGATCAAACAGTTGTTAATAAAGTGACTAAATATTCGGGTTACGGGAATGGCATTAGTTTAAGCTTTGAACGTAGTCATTTTGGTGAAGATGTTGTTTATAATGCAGCCAATGAAAGTATTACCATTTATAAAGTACCACCAAATTTAAAAGACCAATTATTAGCGTTATTACAAACGGCTGATAAACATGAGCAAGAAGCTCAACAATCTGACAATACAGAATTTTAGAATTAGCAAACAAATTTATAGGTATATAATGACAACATTAACCATTACTCGCCCAGATGATTGGCATGTACATTTACGCGATGGCGAAGCATTAACTACAACTGTTCCCGATACTAGCCGTTATTTTGGTCGCGCTATTGTGATGCCAAACCTAGTACCACCAGTAACAAATGCAGAATTAGCAACGCAATATCATCAACGTATACTTGCTGCTACTTCTAATGACTCAAGTAAAAGTAAACAATTTCAACCTTTAATGGTCTTGTACTTAACTGATACAACAACACCAGAAGATATAAAAGTAGCAAAAGCTACTGGTATTGTTTTTGCTGCTAAGTTATATCCTGCTGGAGCAACAACCAATTCATCTTCAGGTGTTACTAATGTTGATAATATTGCTTACGTTTTAGCAGCAATGCAAGAAGTTGGTATGCCTTTATTAGTTCATGGTGAAGTAACAGATCACGACATTGATATTTTCGATCGAGAAGCCGTTTTCATTGATACAATATTGAAACCGTTAGTGGCTAAATATTCAGAATTAAAAATTGTTTTAGAACATATAACGACTAAGAACGCTGTCGATTTTGTAAAACAAGCGGGTGAAAATGTTGCTGCTACGATAACTGTTCATCATTTGTTATTTAACCGTAACCATATGTTAGTTGGAGGAATACGTCCTCACTTTTTCTGTTTGCCTATTTTAAAACGTAATATTCATCAGCAAGCATTAATTGAAGCAGCTACAAGTGGTAGCGCTAAATTTTTCTTAGGCACTGACTCAGCTCCACATCCTCAGCATGCTAAAGAATCTGATTGTGGTTGTGCAGGTTGTTACACATCGCATGCGGCAATTGAACTTTATGCAGAAGCATTCGAAGCAGCTAATGCATTAGATAAATTAGAAGGTTTTGCCAGCCTACATGGACCAGCATTTTATAACTTACCCGTGAATGACGATAAGATAACAATTGAAAAAGTTGAATGGAAAGTGCCAGCAACATTATCTTTCGGTGAAGACGTTGTTGTACCTATTCGTGCTAACGATACCATTGCTTGGCAAATAAAAGACTAAATTAATAAAGAGTAGTAGAGAGTAATAATGCAATTATTTGTAAATGATTTAACCGTCATAGATTTTTCATACTGTTGCCAACAACGAGGTATTGTTGGTGAAAGTTGGATTGTTGATGTGCTTCTTGATGGAGCACTAAATGAAATGAGTATGGTGCTTGATTTTGCCGTAGTTAAAAAGCAGATTAAAGCTATTATTGATGATGCTGTTGATCATAAATTATTGTTGCCGATGAAAAACGCTTGTATTACCGTGAATGATTCCGGACATAATAATGACCATGAATATGTAGATTTAATTAGCGAACGTGCAAGTTACTTTTTACAATCTCCAAAGTGTGCTTTTGCAAAAATCGAATCTGATACTATTAATATTGAATCTGTGACAGATCATTTAAACAAAATAATTCTTGAACAATTACCTCAAAATGTTCAAGGATTAAAATTAACACTTCGTCCTGAAAATATCAGTGGTGACTTTTACCACTATACACACGGGTTGAAGTTGCATGACGGAAATTGTCAGCGTATTGCTCACGGCCACAGGTCTACTATCAATATATTACATCAAGGTAAACGTGTACCTAAGTTAGAAAAAGAATGGTGTTTAAGATGGAAGGATATATATATTGCTTCAGAAGTTGACCGTATTGGAAAAGATAAAATAGAGTTGTCTCACTTTGCTCTACATAATTTGACTCCCGATCACCATTTCTTTTCTTACACTGCACCACAAGGTCGATTTGATATAGCGGTTGATAATAGAGTATTAGACGTTGTTGATTGTGATTCAACAGTTGAATTATTAGCAGACTTTATTGCGAGACAATTAGTCGCTCAGGATAATAAAGATATAACCGTCGTTGCTTTTGAAGGTGTTGGTAAAGGTGCAATAGCTAATGCTTAAGTTTAAACTCATCAAAAGTTGCATTGTTTGTTTTGGTATAAGCAGTGTCTTATTGTCACAAATTGTTTTGGCCGATATAAAACTTTCTGGCGAAATTAAACAGGGCGCCTTAGTCATTGGAAAAACTGACTTTAAGAATATCGTTACTTTTGATGGTAAAGTTTTATCTTTATCAAAAAATGGTGACTATGTTTTTGGTTTTGGTCGTGATGATGAAAAATCTTATCAACTACTCATCACTCAGCCTGACGGTAGAACTGAAAAGAAAACACTAACACCCACAAAGCGTGAATATAAAATACAGCGTATTGAAGGTATTGCGAAAAAAATAATGAATCCAAACCCTAAATCAGTCGCCCGCTCTAAAAAAGACGGATTTCAGGTAAGGACAGCTCGGAAAACCTCTAGTGATAAGACAGATTTTGCAAAAGGGTTTATTGCTCCGATAAAGGGTATAATTACCGGTGTATATGGAAGCCAACGTGTTTTCAATGGCATTCCAAAGCGTCCTCACTTTGGCTTGGATTACGCAGGTAAAACAGGAGATCCTGTGAAAGCACCTGCATCGGGGAAAGTTGTAATGTTCGTTCCTGATATGTTCTATTCAGGTGGTACCATGATCATCGATCACGGACATGGCATCACTTCAAGCTTTCTTCATTTAAGTAAATCATACGTAAAAAATGGTGATGAAGTTATAAAAGGTCAAATCGTTGCTGCAGTGGGTTCAAGCGGCAGGGCAACTGGCCCACATTTAGATTGGCGAATTAATTGGTTCAATGTTCGTTTAGACCCTGAATTAGCATTAAAAGTCCTGCCAATAGATTGATTGCTTGTTAATCTTATTATCTTTATAAATCACTGAAACGTAACTATTAATAACATTAAAATAGTTACGTTTTGATTAATTAACTTTACGTTTCTTACCACTTTCAGCGCGCTTTTTATTCTCAGTTTGAACATAAATAGTATCAGTTGTCGCCATACTCGCATGACCTAAATCTTCAGATAAGTCTTTTAAACCACGACCACGTTCAATCTCCATACTAGCACCAGTATGACGTAACCAATGAGTAGAGGCTTCTTTAAGTTTTAGTGCTTTTTTCTCACCTTTTTCTTGCTTCATTTTTAGGTAAGCGTTGTCAAAAATTTCTTGTACTAATCTTCGTAAGTGTCTTGAAGACATACCTCCTTGACCACGTATTTTCTCAACAAGTACCGTATTTTCTCCACTTGAAGGTAAATATGTTAGTCCACGTGATAAACGATAACGCTCTAAAAAAGGAAGAAAATCAACTGGTACTGTAGTATCGCGAAGTTTTCTACCTTTACCAAAGACTTTAAGCCACCAGTTTTCATCGTCATCTTGCCAAAAATGTCCCATTGTAGGTGACCATGCGGGACGATCAGATAGCTCTGAAATTCTCAAAAATAGTGTTTTAAGCGTAGCAATAATGAATAAATTTCTTTCATGAAGGGCGCTTTCATTAGCCATTTCTATCGCTGTATCAAGCATGTATTGCCACTGAATACTCGTTAAACGTTTAACTTCCTTAACTTGGGTGTCACTAATAAAGTGTTTACAATCTTTCTTAGCTATTTGTGCAGGATTACCATAACAAAATTCTTCACCCATCAAATAGTTATAAAAAACGATTATTGCTGTAAATGAAGAAGTTAAGGTTTGTTGTGAAGGACGATATTTTTTTCTATCAATATCTTTATTAATTTGGTTCTTAGGTACTTGGATTTTGTACGGTCGCCAAAGTTCATTAGCTACAAAAGCGCCATTTTCAATTCTGAAGCGTTCATGATTATTAAGACCAATCCAAGTAACTGGTGGCTGCCAGCAAAAATCAGCGTACTCTAAAATATCTGTTTTGCGAAGTTGATCAATTGGCTTTTGCTTTTCTATAAACGACCATAATAAGAAGCGTTCAATTTCATTTCTAAATCTGTCATAGGTGTGAACAGATTTATTTCGGCCAGTATATTCTAGAAATGATTTTCCCCAATTCCAATGTTCTAACCAATGGTCTTCATTATTTGTGTTAATGAACTGATGAATCGTGGGATATTCATCGAGTGACATTTCACATAGCTCAACATAAGTTGGATATAATGGGGTTAGTTTATTTTTAGGAGATGACATTAATAATGCTCAAATTAAGGTATGAATGCATTGTAAAACAACAAACCCACTAAGTCCAATACTAAAAGGTATCGGTCATAGTGAGCTGTCTGCATTCTGAGGAGTTGTTACCCGTGATTACTCGTAGAATAAAAAGCGTAGATTAAGCTAATTGCAGTTTAACGTTTGAATTTGTCCTTGTGAAACTTCATCTGATTATAATTTCTATTTTTGAAAGCCTGAGTATAGAAACTCTAAATTATAATATTACAAAACAATCCATCGAACATTGTCCGACGGATCCTTTGTATGGTCAATTACATATGGTCAATTATGCAGTCACCGAATTCTGAACAAGTCACTAATGTTGCACCATCCATCAAACGCTCAAAATCATAAGTAACGGTTTTAGCATTAATAGCACCTGACATACCTTTAAGTAATAAATCAGCAGCTTCAACCCAACCCATATGTCTTAACATCATTTCAGCTGATAAAATAACTGAACCAGGATTCACCTTATTTAAACCAGCATACTTAGGCGCCGTTCCATGAGTGGCTTCAAATATGGCAATGTCATCATTCATATTGGCACCAGGTGCAATACCAATACCGCCAACTTGCGCAGCAAGTGCATCAGATAAATAATCACCATTTAAATTTAATGTCGCTATCACGCTATATTCTGCAGGTCTTAATAAAATCTGCTGTAACATCGCATCGGCAATAACATCTTTGATGATAATTTCTTTACCTGTTTTTGGATTTATAAATGAACACCAAGGGCCACCAGCAATAAAATCGGCACCGAATTCATCACGGGCTAATTGGTAACCCCATTCTTTAAAGGCCCCTTCTGTGTATTTCATGATATTACCTTTGTGTACTAATGTTACCGACTCTCTGTCGTTATCAATAGCATACTGAATGGCTTTTCTCACTAATCGCTCTGTACCTTCTTTTGATACTGGTTTGATACCAATACCACAGTTTTCCGTGAAACGGATTTTTGTAGCACCCATTTCCTCGATTAAAAAGTTAATCATTTTCTTAGCTTGTTCAGTACCAGCTTGGTATTCAATACCTGCATAAATATCTTCTGAATTTTCTCGGAAAATAACCATGTCAACTTCACTAGGTTTTTTTACTGGGCTAGGCACACCGGTGAACCATTGCACTGGACGTTGGCAAACATAAAGATCTAGAATTTGCCTAAGCGCAACATTTAATGAACGCATACCGCCACCAACAGGTGTAGTTAATGGGCCTTTTATTCCGACCTTGTATTCTTTAAACATGTCTAACGTTTCATCAGGCAACCATGTTTCAGAGTCGTACATTTGAGTTGCTTTTTCCCCTGCATAAACTTCCATCCAATGAACTTTACGTTCACTGTTATATGCTTTTTCGACAGCAGCATTAACAACTTTTATCATGGGTGGCGTTACATCAATACCAATTCCATCACCTTCTATAAATGGAATAATGGGGTTATTAGGCACACATAGTTTTCCGTTCTCATAAGTAATGGCTTGACCGTCGGTGGGGATTATTACATTTGCAGACATATATGATTCCTCTTCTTTAGCACAATAACGTTAATGGTTTTGAACTTAACAGCTAGATTGTTTGTATTATGGATAAAACTGCTTATTTTAGTATAGGTTATCTTCCCTTGAACATTCAAATTAAATGAAAAAGAGCTTCAACACTAATACAGAATAGGTGATATTGAGTATAACCATGGTGAATAATTAAAACAACCGTTTAAATTAAGCGTTTAAAACCATTAATATCTTATAATAAAGTGAAATAGCTTGGTGAATACAAACTATCTTGAGATAATTAGCTTAATATTATTTTATAGGATTCCTGATGAAACTTTTAGTACGTAATTTATCACGCTCTACAACCGAACAAGAAATTCGGATTTTATTTTCAGCAATTGGTGGTGTCACCGAGTGTACTTTAGTTTTAGATCAAGCAACGGGAAAATCTAAAGGTTTCGCCTTTGTTGAAATGCCTAATGAAGCTGAAGCTAAAAAAGCAATTAAAGCATTACACGAATCTAGAGTCGGCAGTAATAGAATTAGAGTAAAAATCTCTAAATAGTTTATAACGTATAATAAAAAGGCTGAACATCAATTACGATGTTCAGCCTTTTTTATATCTACTTCTCAGTAGCTACAATAAGTTATAGCAAGCTAGATAAAATAGTATTAAATGTTTCACTTGGGCGCATTGCTTTGCTTGCAAGTTCAACATCTGCATAGTAGTAACCATTGATATTCATAGATGGTCCTTGAGCGGCATTTAATTCAGCAACGATTTTTTCTTCTTGCTTCGTTAATGCTTGAGCGATAGCAGTAAAGCTCGCTTTTAACTCTTCGTCTGATGTTTGCGCTGCAAGTGCTTGTGCCCAATACATAGCAAGGTAAAAATGACTACCTCGATTATCTAACTCACCGACTCTGCGAGAAGGAGATTTATTTTCATCAAGGAATTTACCCGTTGCAGAATCTAAAGTATCTGCAAGTACTTGTGCTTTGCTATTCTTAGTATTAACGCTTACGTGTTCTAAAGAAGCAGCAAGTGCTAAAAATTCACCTAACGAATCCCAACGTAAATGATTTTCTTTTTCAAATTGCTGAACATGCTTAGGAGCTGAACCACCTGCTCCAGTTTCAAATAAGCCACCACCGTTCATAAGTGGAACAATTGAAAGCATTTTAGCGCTTGTACCTAATTCTAAAATTGGGAATAAATCAGTTAAGTAATCACGTAAAACATTACCTGTTACAGAAATAGTATCTTCACTATTAGCGGTACGTGCTAATGTAAACTCACATGCTTTAACTGGAGCTAAAATTTGAATGTCTAAACCAGAAATATCATGGTCAGCTAAATAAGTATTAACCTTTTTAATCATTTCTGCATCGTGACCACGATTTTCATCTAACCAAAAAACAGTTGGAACGTTGGTCGCTTTAGCACGAGTAACGGCAAGTTTTACCCAATCTTGGATAGGTGCATCTTTAACCTGACACATTCTCCAAATATCACCTTCAGCAACTGTATGCTCTAATAAAGTTTCGTCATTGTCATTAACAACACGAACAGTACCTTTACCAACCATTGTAAATGTTTTGTCATGAGAACCGTATTCTTCAGCTTTTTGAGCCATTAGACCTACGTTTGGTACAGTACCCATTGTTGTTGGGTTGAAAGCACCGTTTTCACGACAAAAATCAACAACTGCAGAAAATACACCTGCGTAGTTACGATCAGGGATCATAAACTTAGTATCTTTTTGCTTACCATCACGATCCCACATCATACCTGAAGCTCTTAAAGCTGCTGGCATTGATGCATCAATTATAACATCGCTTGGTACATGGAAATTTGTAATACCTTTATCAGAGTCAACCATCGCAACTTCTGGACGTGTTGTATAAACAGCAGCTAAATCAGCTTCAATCTCAGCTTGTTTTTCGCTTGGTAAACGTGAAATTTTTGCGTAAACATCACCAACACCATTATCAGCATCAACGCCAAGTTGTTCAAATATTGCAGCATGTTTTTCAAAAACATCTTTATAGAAAACTTTTACTGCATGCCCAAACATGATTGGGTCTGAAACTTTCATCATGGTAGCTTTTAAATGAAGAGATAATAATACACCCTCTTCTTTTGCTTTAGCTGTTTCAGCTTCGTAAAAC
>ENA-OSET01004322-OSET01004322.1-sediment-metagenome-genome-assembly--contig:-NODE-4322-length-12628-cov-3.515815_pt1 | contig 12628 bp, 14 predicted proteins | sample MGYA00237882_ERZ534229 | MGnify/ENA primary metagenome ERZ534229 (study PRJEB26408, sample SAMN06266212) | sediment metagenome | isolation source: Hudson Canyon methane seep mesocosm | place...
CAGGCAGTCGTCATACCCCCTTTAGTAAAGAGGGGTGTACCATTTTTGTGAAGCTTAATCAGTTTAGCGAGCATGATGATCAGTTTGTGCGTATTGATACCACTACCACGTCATGGCGACAAGGGATTGGTGGCTTGCAGGTGATGCCGCTTCATGAGTACGAGCATGAACATGTGGCCTTGGTTAAGTGGCCCGCGAATGAGGTGTTTCAAGCGCATCGACACTTCGGTGGCGAAGAAATACTGGTATTGTCTGGCGAGTTTTGTGATGAGCACGGGCGCTACCCAAAGAATACCTGGATGCGTAGTCCGCATCTAAGCCAGCACCACCCGTTCGTAGAACAAGAAACCGTTATTCTGGTAAAAACTGGGCATTTACCGATTGTTAGTGGCTAAATATATAAGCATATGACTTTCATATGCTTAATTTAATATTCAAGCTGTCGTTAATTCTCTTTTAGTTTAATTCACTTGCCAGACGCTTTCTAAAAGAACCTGGTGTGCGGTCAAAATATTGTTTAAAGGCTTTACTAAACGCCGCTTCAGAAGAATAACCAGCCGACTCGGCAATGTCATACATGGTGATGTCTGAGCTTTCTAACTTTGACTTAGCCTTTTGCATGCGCCAATTAATTAGATAAGTTTTAGGGGATTCACCAACGTGTTTAATAAAGCGTTCAGTAAAAGCACTGCGTGATAATGCCGCCTCATTCGCTAACTTTTCAACCGACCAATCGGCATGTTCTTCCGCATGAATTTGGTTGAGTGCTGGGCCAATTTTTGCGTCACTTAATGCGCTCATATAGTCTAGTTTTTCGTGTTCTCTTTGTACATAAAGGCGAAGTATTTGAATGAAAAGTACTTCAGTTAAGCGGTCAATGATCACGCTTGACCCTGGACTAGGTTGCTTTGACTCTCTTGATAGTACTGAAACAAGTTCTTTAAGCCAGGTTAAGCCTTGGCTTTGACTGGTTTGAATATGAATAAAGCAGGGTAAGTCGCGTAAAAATGGATGTGAGATGGACGAGTCATATTCAAATGCACCACAAAGTAGTGTTTGAGTTGTTGCTGTCTTTGTTCCATCGTTAAAAGGGTTATCGCCATTTAATATTTGTTTAGCGATGGCTTCGCCACAGGTGCGTTTAGTTTCAGGGCAGTCACTAATCCAATGCGCACCACCGGTGGGAAAGGCGACAATATCACCCGCAACCATATGAATGGGTTCATCTCTATTTTGGATTTTTACCCAACATTCACCTTCAACAATGATATGGAATGAACCGTTGTTACTGTGCGCAATATCCATACCCCAGTGAGTATTAAAGTCACGACAGAAATACGTACTGGCATGTAGTCGAATAGTTTTTAAAACGTCAGCTAAAGCATCCATAGTTTGTCTCGAATTAGTTGGTGTTTAATCTAAACACGTCAAAATGACAATAATTGGCTTGATAGTATCATATTTTGTTTTATTGGAACGCTAGATAATAGCTTTCATCAACAAGGTCGCAAACAGCGTTAATTAATGGAGTCATGATGGAACACACGCAATCAATAAACCCGACAAGCGGTCAAGAGATCAAAAAACTGGCCCTGTACCATTACCAATCTTGTCCTTTTTGCGGAATCACTCGTGAGGCGATTAAGTATATGGAGAAGGGGGCTTCTGGTAAGCCGGCTACGTATCAAATTGACCAAAGGGACATTCTGAAACAGCCTAAATATCGAAAAGAGTTAATTAATGGTGGTGGTAAACCTCAAGTGCCTTGTTTAAGAATTGAAACCAATAATGGAACGATTCAGTGGCTATATGAGTCTAGAGATATTATAGCGTTTTTACAGAATCGTTATGCTGACTTAAAAGGCAAAGATCAATTTGTAGTGACAGCTTAATAAATATTGATCCGCTGAAAAGTACCCATAAACGAGCAACCCTTAATCAGAGCAGAGATAAAGCAATGAATAAACAACATGTTGAAGTAGCAATTATTGGTTCTGGAACTGCAGGCATGGGGGCTTATCGCGCCGCGCTTGCTCATACAAATAGCATCGCATTAATTGAAGGTGGCCCTTACGGTACGACCTGTGCTCGGGTCGGTTGTATGCCGAGCAAATTATTAATTGCTGCCGCTGAATCTGCTCATCATGCCCGTCATACGGATCAGTTTGGTGTGAGAGTGGCTGATGTTGAGATTGATGGGAAAGCCGTCATGGGTCGTGTTCGCCGTGAACGAGATCGTTTTGTCGGTTTTGTGGTGGAGTCGGTCGAAAGCTTTAATCCTGATCATCGTGTTCGGGGTTTCGTTACGTTTAAGGGTGATCATACGCTGTTGATTGATGATCACACTGAGTTAACCGCAGATAAAATTGTGATCGCAACCGGCTCAAGCCCTTATATTCCTGATGTGTTATCGGGTGCTGGCGATCGTTTGATTATTAATGATGATGTTTTTGATTGGCAAGATTTACCAACGTCAGTATTTGTTTCGGGGCCTGGGGTAATTGGTCTTGAATTGGGGCAGGCGTTAAGCCGTTTAGGTGTAAAGGTCACGGTGATTGGTCGAAGTGATTCAGTGGGTGGTTTATCTGATCCGGAGATTAAACAATATGCCAAGCAGACCTTTCAGAATGAGTTTGATTTGCAGCTTAATGCAACGTTAGAACAGGTTAAGGAGGTAGCAGGTGGTGTTGAAGTTACTTATACGAATGAAGTCGGTGAGTCGGTAACCGCTGTTTATGAATATCTTTTAGCGGCGACAGGTCGAAAACCAAATATTTATGGATTAGGGCTAGAGAATACCTCGCTGGTACTGAATGGAAACGGTGTTCCACTTTATAACAGCTCAACCATGCAGGCTGTGATGCGTGAACAAAGTTCTCACATTTTTATCGCAGGTGATGCGAACAATGACTTACCTATTTTACATGAAGCGGCTGATGAAGGAAAAATCGCCGGTGCGAATGCCGCTACTTTTCCAGAAGTAACAGCAGGGCATCGACGAGCGCCACTAGGAGTCGTATTTACGGAGCCACAAATTGCGCAACTAGGACTTCGTTTTTCTGAGATTGAAGCGAAGCATGGACAAGCTTATGTGGTGGGTGAAGTGAGTTTTGAAGGACAAGGACGCAGTCGGGTCATGGGAAAAAACCAAGGCATGCTCAAAGTCTTTGCTGATCAAAATACGGGAACACTTTTAGGCGCTGAAATGTTTGGCCCTTCAGCAGAACATATTGGGCATTTGTTGTCGTGGGCTGTGCAGCAACAGTTATCTGTTGAGCAAATTATCGAGATGCCTTTTTACCACCCAGTTATTGAAGAAGGTGTGCGTACGGCTTTTAGAGATGCGCAAGAAAAATTAGCTAGGTTGGATCAAGTGTTTGCAGGGTCCGTTATGTCCCAAACTCTGAATAAACAGCAAGCTGAGTTTACAAGAGGATAGGGTAATGATGAGCGAGAGGATGGGCCGTGCTATTTAAAACATTAATTAAAGCGTTAAAAGTAGCATTGTTGGTAGGCAGTGTGTTGATTGTGATTAATCAATACGAGGCATTATTTGGTGGTCAGGACTTTCGCTGGTTGCCAGCCCTATTAACGTATTGTGTTCCTTTTTGTGTGTTTCTGGCAGGACAAAGGTCTGGCCGCCGTACGTATATAGGCTAACAATAAATCGTATTGATTTGTTGAACTGAATAAAGATTAGGTAAATTTAGGAGTAAATAAAATGGGTATTAAAGTAAGTGTCCAGAATAGAAAGCATGGTTATGCATTTTTGATCAGTTGGGCTTTATTGTTTGCATCTTTCTTTTCGTCTGCAACAGTTGTTGCTGAAGTTCATACCAACCAAGAACTTAAGCAATATATTTCAACTTCGATGAATCAACTCGTCGTTAAGCTGAAAGAAAATAAAGCTGAATACATAAAAGATAAGGATTTGTTTTACCAAGACTTGAATGCAGAATTAAGCAAAGTTATCGACTTTAAACGCATTGCGCTAAAAGTCATGGGGAAGCATGGACGTAAAGCTTCGAAAGCACAGCGAACGAAATTTATTCATATCTTCAAACAGAGCTTATATCAGACTTACGCACAAGTATTGTTAGAGAATAATGAGGTGGAAATTTCGGTCATCAATGCCACCTTGAATCCTCGAAATGTGAAAAAAGCGAAAGTAAATATAGAGATCAAATCAGCCGCAGGTTCAAGATATGACGTTTCTTATTCACTACACAAAGGCAAAGATGAAACTTACCGCGTTGAAAATATCGTAGTGATGGGAATTAATCTGGGCTTAGCTTATAAAGATAGATTCCAGCAGCAAGTTAAAGCCAATAAGGGCAATATTAAAACAGTGATCGACAACTGGACGTTTGATGGCGCGGTGTAACTGGCCATCATTATATATTCTACTATTATAAAACCTGAAGTAAGAACGCGCCCCTACAATGTTTATAAGACTATTTTAGGGGCGCGCTTGATTGTAAGGTACTCGGAGTAAGGTGCTAAATATAAAACGCTTATGAACACATTATTTGAACATGAAATTAGCTGTCCGTATTGTGGCGAAACTATTACGGTACTCATTGATTGTTCCATAGAGGAACAAGAATATATAGAAGATTGCCAAGTCTGTTGTCGGCCTATTATGTTTAAAGTCCAGTCAACTGATGGTTATGACCCATTAGTCACAGTTTTAGACGAAAATGATGTTTAATTAGTGGTCTAGTTCATTTTAAGGTCATGTTATTAGCCGCTACGTTTACTTTTTATTGTCATGTAAAGCTAATCCGCATACCCCCAATACGTAAAAGCAGCTACTTTAGGGGTTTTAGGCACATAAAGCATATCCATTTCTTTGATGTTAAATCCGCCTTCCTTTAATAACTGTGGAATATCTCGATTCAAGTGGCACCCACCTGCAATGCTCATCCAAAAAGGGTTGATTCGGTTCTGACATTTTTTGACTGCCTCGTCAGGTGCTTTACCATGTTCACTGAATAACAATTTTCCGCGGGGTTTGAGTACTCGTCGCATTTGTTTCACTGCAGGCAGCCAGTCTGGGATCGTGCAGAGCGTATAAGTAAGTACGATGGTATCAACGCTTTTATTATCGAGAGGGATTTCTTCGCCGGGTAAGTCTAACCATTCTAGGTCGAATGACGCTGCCGCAACACGTGACTTAGCTTTCTCTCGCATGCCGATAGAAGGCTCTAAGCCCCAAAGCTTCTCAACTTTATCAGGGTTGTAGTAGCTGATATTAATGCCTGAACCCATACCTACTTCTAAGATCCGACCTTCTGCCTGAGGAACTACTTTTTCTCGTTGTTTGAGAATGGGTTTGGTACCACAAGCAAAATGAAGTACATGTGGCAATATTTTATCGTCATAGAAACTCATGTCATTGTTCTCTGTTGTTCTTGTTTTTTTACAGCTGTTATCAAGTATGACGTAACTCAGAAATTGGTGGTTTGATTTCTATCGCCTGTGACGGGCAGGTGGCAACACAAGCACCACAGCCCGTACAGGATTCTGAGGTTATTTCCGGTGTAGGCGGTGTTCCGATAGCATATTTAAAGGTGATGGCTCTTGGCTCGCAGCTATCTTGACAGCTTTGACATGAAATATTGCTATAAGTTAAGCACGTATCATTTATCGTAGCACGATAATTCCAAGGGATTTTATTATCTTTTTTGTTAAATAATGGTTCAGGGCAAACACTGGAGCAAGCCCCACAAAATGTACATTCACCCAAGGAAAAGTTGACTTCAGGAAACCCCCCATCACCTTTTACAATGATATGTTCTTCACACGAAACGATGCATTTTTCGCATTGCGTGCAAAGTTCTGAAAATTGATCCGCTTCAATAAGCCAAGGCATACGCATCGGCTGTTTTTGTGTGCCGACCTTACCTCGTAAAAAATTGCGACGCTGTAAATCCATTAGCCGTCCTTATCATCATTTTAATATTAATTATTGTTTGTTGGGGAAGCTGATAACGACCATAATTGAATATTTATTAAAAGGGCAGCTTTCATCTCATTTTGAATTAGTAAATTAGGGATAGATTCAGCTACCCTCTTTGTCTTTAGTTAAAGATAAGAGCCAAATTGAAGCAGCTGCGACTCCAGCAAACCCACCAAGGATAATCAAGGGCATCGCCCCATAACCTATAACGTGCCATATAATTGATTCAAGTTGACTCATAGTTTTTTCCTTATTTTCTTACCAGCCTTCAATGCCATGCATATCAGGTAATTTGTGCGCGATACCTTTATGGCAATCCACGCAGGTTTTCTCGCCAGAGGCTAGTGCAGTTGAGTGCTGCTTGACGCTACGGTCACTCTGTTCAGAAAAATCCATATATTCAAACTGATGGCAATTTCGACACTCTAGCGAGTCATTGCCCTTAAATCGAGCCCACTCACGTTCAGCTAAATGCGCCCTACGTGCTTTGAATTTTTCTGGGGTATCAATATGCCCCATAAAATGAGCAAACAGTTCTTTCGATGCCTGAACTTTGCGCACTATTTTATCTGTCCATTCATGAGGAACGTGACAATCTGAGCATATCGCCCTCACACCTGATCGATTTGAATAGTGAATCGTTTCGCGTATTTCAGCAACAATAGGCGCATGACAGCTCGCACAAAATTTCTCAGAGTTTGTCGCTTCCATACCGGTATTAAAGGCACCCCAAAACAGGAGCCCACCGATAAACCCCATAAATAATACGACGCCAACGGCGGCCTTACTTGGGCTAGTCAGCCGTATCCAAAAAACTTTTAATAAGTTCATAACTTACCTCTATTTAGTCGTGAGCAAGATGACTATCGAAGTGAATCAACAGGTCTAAATATATTCTCGACTAATGACTTAGCATTTGCCTGTGGAACGTGGCATTGCAGGCAAAAATAACGACGAGGGGACATATCGGCTAACACGGCATCTTCGCGGTTAACATAATGCGTCACACTGATTTTTGTCGCGGCCATTTCTTTGGCGTTCTTCCAGCTATGGCAAGATAAGCACTTATTGGCGTTCAGTGAAGTCTCGTAGCCACGTACATTGTGTGGAATCAAGGGCGGCTGATAGACATATTCACTTTTCAAAACTTGCTCCCTCGGGTACTTCTTTAATGTTTCTGCTGGGCGGGTATGTTCCAGTTCCGTGGCTCCACGCAACGACTGCACCCCCCCAATACCTCCGGGGTTGTTAAACTCAGAGCTTACGATACCTGTAAATAACAAACAGACTGACAAAAGTGTGATTAGTCGTTTATTCATCTTAACCTCTAATCTTATTGGCGATTGTTTTGAAAACTGCAGCTTTATTTACCTGAATACCTTACGCAACTTTGGTTATTTTAACAGGGCACTTCTTGAAGTCAGTCTGCTTCGATAATGGGTCTGTTGCGTCCAATATCAGCTTGTTAATCAAAATACGAGCATCGAAAAACGGTACAAACACCAAATTCTTCGGCGGCCTGTTTCGACCACGTGTTTCGACACGAGCTCGAACTTCGCCGCGTTTATTCGAGATTAGAATTTCGTCACCACGCCTTAAATTACGTTTGACGGCGTCGTCTGGGTGCATGTAACACAGTGCGTCCGGTACGGCTTTATGTAGCTCTGGTACGCGTGCAGTCATGGTACCGGTATGCCAATGCTCCAACACTCGCCCAGTACACAACCACATATCGAATTCAGAATCGGGAGCTTCCGGAGGTGCCTCGTAAGGCGCAGAGATAATCAACGCCTTACCATCTGGCTTACCATAAAAATCCCAACCTGATCCCTTTTTGGCGTAGGGGTCAGAACCTTCTTTAAAGCGCCATTTAGTTTCTTGCCCATTGACGACCGGCCAGCGTAAGCCACGCACTTGGTGATAAGTTTCGTAAGGGGCTAAATCGTGGCCGTGACCACGACCAAACATGGCATATTCTTCAAATAGGCCTTTTTGAATATAATTACCAAAGTGATGTGCATCATCATTCAACTCGCGGGCTTCCTTAATCGAATACTTGTTAACTTGACCATTCTCATACAACACTTCATACATGGTTTTTCCACGATACTCTGGAATCTTCGCAATTAGTTCTTCCGGCCATACTTCTTCTATCTTGAAGCGTTTGGAAAATTCCATCACTTGCCAAAGGTCCGACCGTGCTTCACCAGGAGGCTTAACTTGCTGATACCAACTCTGAGTCCGGCGTTCTGCGTTGCCGTAAGCGCCTTCTTTTTCAACCCACATTGCCGTTGGCAAAATAAGGTCTGCGGCTTGAGCTGTTGCGGTGGGGTAAGGGTCAGATACCGCGATGAAGTTATCAGGGTTTCGGTAGCCAGGCAGGCGTTCGCCATTGATGTTCGGGCCTGCTTGCATATTGTTATTACACTGAACCCAGTACGCATTTAGTTTGCCGTCATTAAGCATTCTGTCCTGGACCACCGCATGGAAACCCGGTTTAGCAGGTATGGTTCCAGCGGGAAGCTTCCAGTATTTTTCTGCAATCGCGCGATGTTTGGGATTCTTAACGACCATATCCGCAGGAAGACGGTGAGAGAATGTTCCAACTTCGCGCGCGGTACCGCACGCTGAAGGTTGTCCAGTTAAAGAGAAAGGGCTATTACCCGGTGTCGCTATTTTTCCCGTGAGTAGATGGATGTTATAGACCAAACTATTCATCCAGACTCCTCGGGTATGTTGATTCATTCCCATTGTCCATAACGACATGACCTTGATATCCGGGTTGGCATACTGCTTGGCTAATTCAATCAATTTGTCTTTTGGTATACCTGATATTTCAGATGCTTTTGTAACACTATAGGGCGCCACTAAAGCTTTATACTGGTCAAAATTGATCGACGTCATTGCGCCGGAATTTGGGTGGGCAGCCTTTTGCTGAAGGGGGTGCTCATCCCGTAAACCATAACCTATGTCAGTTTCGGCCTGCTTGAAATTAGTGTGCTTATTGACAAACTCCCAATTAACCGCGTTGTTTTGTATAATATAATTCGCGATGAAGTTAGCAATCGCGAGATCTGACTGTGGTGCAAAAATGTAACCGTGGTCTGCTAATTCAAATGAACGATGATAGTAAGTAGACAGCACGTTCACTTTGACATGACTGTTACTCAAGCGACGGTCAGTTATACGGGTCCAAAGCACGGGGTGCATTTCTGCCATATTAGAGCCCCATAAAACAAAAGCATCGGCGTGTTCGAAATCATCGTAGCATCCCATCGGCTCGTCAATTCCGAAGGTGCGCATGAAGCCACCTACTGCTGAGGCCATACAGTGACGCGCGTTAGGGTCAATATTGTTAGATCTAAAGCCAGCCTTCATCATTTTTGATGCAGCATAACCCTCCATGACAGTCCATTGTCCTGAACCGAACATACCAACACTGGTTGGTCCTCGCTTCTTCAACGCAGCCTTCCACTTTTCGGCCATGACATCAAATGCGGTGTCCCAAGAAACCGGGGTGAAATCACCTTCTTTGTGATACTCACCATTTTTCATACGTAATAGCGGCTGTTTTAAGCGGTCAGTTCCGTACATGATTTTGGATAGAAAATAACCTTTTATGCAATTCAGCCCCTTATTAACGGGCGCTTCAGGGTCACCTTGAGTCGCAACAATCTGGCCATTTTTTGTTCCGACCAACACCGAACATCCTGTGCCACAAAATCGGCACGGTGCTTTATCCCAAGTGATTTTGGTCTGTTTTGAACTAGCGATCAGATTCGTTGCACTTGCCGGTAACGTAACCCCTGCAACAGCGGCCGCTGACGCTGCAGCGTTTGCTTTTATAAATGCTCTTCTAGATGTTTTCATGATCTACCCTCAGAATCTGAATATTGCACATCATTTATTTCACTGATTTCGTGCGGTTCCTTGTCAATTTGGTGATAAACCAATGCAACATTCAACACATTCGGAATGTTGTTAATTACATCGATTGTCTCAGTAACAAATCCTTGATTTTCTGTTTCCAATACCACGATTATCTTGCCCTCAGGGCTATCACCGTAAACTTCGGTACTGTCGAGAGAATCTATTTGTCTGCGTGTCGCAAGCAGGTTTTCCGGCGCTACATGCACAACGAGACTCGATATATGAACTTCATTAATAAGCATTATCTGCCTCTGATATTCGTGTCGAAACATCAATTTCCGCAACTTGTTATAACGAAGCACACCACCTGCAGTCAGTGTAGGTTTCAACATTTGTTATTGTTTAGCTGGGCTTTAATTAATGTATATACATTCAGGATGTTGGGGCTCATGGTAATTTGGTAGATCCAAACTGTGAAACCCTAACGGCCTACGATAATGACGGATAATATGGGGGCGAAGAAAACGGCAAGAAACAAAGCTATTTCGCTCATCTTCTTTTTTGATCGATTGATCGAGATGGTCCTGGTCTTTCACGCTAACCTCCAAAGGTTTGAGTGCTCTGACGTACGACTTTTAACGACAATGAGTGCATATGAGTAGCAGGCAATCAGCTTCTATCTCATATTGAGTGATTAAATTATAGTCAATTATTCGGAGCTGTCAGGTTTTTAAGTGAATTCAATCCATTCTTATTAAGCGCAGGTTGAAGATTTTATAAGGGCAGGGTTTAACGCTAAGGGGTTGAATATTGCTTGTGTATCAGCTGAATTTTACCTCTTTTCATTAATGTTATGATTGCTGTTCGCATGGCTTCGCGTACTGTGTTTGGCGTATCTTTAATACAAGTAAGGTATATTTTAAGGTTTGATAAAATTAGGGGGGGAGCAAAATCACTCGCTGACAGACCGCTATATTTTGAGATATAAAGTATGCTTTCAACCGCACCCGCAATAGCATCGACTCGTTTATGTTTTAGCATTTGTATTGCATTGTTATAGTCCAACGGGCGAATTTTGTTGAGGGTATGATCGTTATCAAACCGTTCGTCAAAATAAATACCGAGGGGTACTGCGATAATGATATTTTTGAGACTAGCGTAATTGAGTAGTTTTATTCCTTTTTTTGGCAGAATGCCTGCGGAGAGCTTTAGCCCAACATGCTCAATTAGATCAAAGTGCTGAGCGGCGTAAGGGGTGTTAGCAACAAGCGTGCATAATTGACTACCTTTATGTAATTCAAGAATGAGGCGCTGTGGTGGTAATAATTGATTGCTTGCCTTAAGGCCACTTTCGATGATTATTGCGTTCATGATATCAAATAACATCCCTTCTATTTGGCCTTTGGATGTTTTGAAGCCATAAGGGACTTGCTCTAAGGTTGCCATAGAAAAAGTATTATTATCGATAACTGCTTGAGTGGGTTGGGATAGGAGTAGAAAAATACCTAGGAGTAGTCGTTTTAGACCCAATTGAATTTGTGAAGCCATATAGCCACCCAATAAATATTCAATAATTTAAAGAATCGGTATTTAGTATCTTAACTACTTATAAAAGTAGTCCAATGAGGATAATTATCAAACTTGGTGAAGCAAACCGCTATTTATGGTGTTAGTTATTGAGTAAGGAAGGCGTTGAAAATAAGCAAGTAACGATTTAAGTCCTACTTTGCTCGCTCACTTTGCTCGCTCACTTTGCTTCTGACAAGCAATCAAATAAGGGCTAAACTTAAGGAAAGCGAAAAATCTACCGCTTGTAGTAAGGAGGGTTTGCTATGCCGACCAACTCAAGTTTTGAGCAGTTCAGTGCGCGTCATAAGCTCCAAGGGCTCACATTTCATACGATTGAAGAAATACAGCTAGGGCATTATGCTGTGGGGAAAGCCCCTGGTTTTCTTAATTTTCAAAAACGTATCAATCAAGAATTATTAAATCACAAAGTTATCAAGGCGAACCCATACACTCAGTGGATGGCCTCGGCGACTCCAAGTGATGTACAGGTGAAACAGCTAATTGTACAATTTTCTGTTTTTTCCAATCAGTTTTTAGTGGCTCAGTTGCAAAAAATGCTGAATGCCGAGAACCTTGAAGAAATGCGCGCATCGAAGGAAATTCTGGCAAATGAAATTGGTGTCGTATACAACGATGAAGGGATTAAGAAAGGGAGCCACTCTAAACAACTGACTCATGAAGAGAAAGAATTTGGAGGGATTGAAGGTAGCATCGAAGGCGGGGTGTTCCACTTTAAAGCAGGGCATTTCGAGTTACTTTACCGACTGGCAGATTATTTAAGTATTGATTTTTCTGAAATAGGGCGTCGAAGTGTGGGTAGCCGCAAGACATTATTTTTTTGTGATGAGCTAATTCGTCTCTACGGTAATGGCAATTATGCTATTTCTACGGCTGCTTCTTATGCCGTGGAAAACTGGGCTGCCGCTGGTTTTTGGGATGAATTGGTTGAAGGACTTAATCGATATAAAGTCAGCAGAGGTATGGAGAGTCTTCCATTGGTTTTCTTTACCTGGCATGCAAAATTAGAAGCAAACCATGCTAGCCATACTCAAATGGAATTAGAAGACTATTATTTTCATCAGGACGTTAATGAAGACCAGTTTATTGAAAAAGGGAATGAAATGCTTGATGGTGTTTATGCTTTCTGGGAAGGTTTAGATCAAGACCGGCGGCGTATTCACTAGCCGTGTATTACCTGATCGATCGTCGGTGATAGGTGTTATTCAG
>ENA-OSET01004323-OSET01004323.1-sediment-metagenome-genome-assembly--contig:-NODE-4323-length-12626-cov-3.346880_pt1 | contig 12626 bp, 9 predicted proteins | sample MGYA00237882_ERZ534229 | MGnify/ENA primary metagenome ERZ534229 (study PRJEB26408, sample SAMN06266212) | sediment metagenome | isolation source: Hudson Canyon methane seep mesocosm | place: USA:Hudson...
ACCATGAAGCAGGCTTAACACTGAAAGCAGGTTGCGGCATAGGCTATGAGTTCTCAACATTAAGACCTAAAGGTGCTTATGTAGCAGGTGCTGGCGCAACAACATCCGGCCCTTTATCCTTCATGGATATCTTTGACAAAATGTGTTTTACCGTATCATCTGCTGGTGGTCGACGCGGCGCTCAAATGGCCACCTTTGATGTGCACCACCCTGATGTTTTAGATTTCGTCCGTGCAAAGCGCGAAGATGCACGCCTAAGACAATTTAACTTGTCATTACTCATTACCGAAGACTTTATCAATGCAGTGAAGAATGATAGCGACTGGAAGCTATCATTTCCAGTCGGCGCTGATGAAATTGCCGAAGATAACCTTGATATTAGTGATACCTCAAATTTCCTATTTAGAAGCTTTCCTGTTAAAAGCGGATACATCACCAATAACGAAGGCCAAGTAGCCTGCCGTATTTATAGCACAGTAAAAGCGAAATTCATCTGGGATAGCATCATGACATCCACTTATGACTTTGCTGAGCCAGGCTTTATATTGATCGATAAAGTCAATGAAATGAATAACAACTGGTTTTGTGAAAATATTCGGGCAACTAACCCTTGCGGGGAACAACCTCTTCCACCCTATGGTAGCTGCTTACTAGGTTCTATTAACCTAACTAATTTTGTAGATCGTCCATTTACAGACAAAGCATCCTTCAATTTAAAGAAATATCAAAAGGTTGTAGGGATCTTTACCCGAATGCTAGATAACGTTGTTGAAATTAATGGCTTACCATTAATTGGCCAGCGTAATGAAATTAATCATAAACGCCGTCATGGTATGGGTATCCTAGGTTTAGGCTCAACCCTTACGATGATGAAAATGTCCTACGGTTCACCTGAATCAATCGAATTTACTGAAAAAGTAAACCGTGAGATGGCGATCGAAGGGTGGAAACAAGCACTCTCGCTCAGTGAAGAAAAAGGCGCAGCGCCAATCATGGAAGAGACGTTTACTGTAGATGAAGAAATGCTACTAAAACGACCAGAAATGCGTGCTGAGGGTTATGAAGTTGGCGACGAAATAAAAGGCCGAGTACTTCATGCTAAATACAGTAAATATATGCAAAAAATCGGTGAGTTTGAACCAAAGCTTATTGAAGCTTTAGCAGAAAAAGGAGCGCGCTTTACACACCACACATCGATAGCTCCCACCGGAACAATCTCTTTATCACTTGCAAATAACGCAAGCAATGGTATCGAGCCAAGCTTTGCACACCACTATGCTCGAAACATCATTAGAGAAGGCAAGAAGACTAAAGAGAAAGTTGACGTATTCTCTTATGAGTTACTTGCATACCGTCACTATATCAACGCTGACGCAATGCCTTTCAGTACCGATGAAACAACAAAGCTACCTAGCTACTTTATTTCTGCTGACGAAGTAACGCCCAAGCAGCATGTTGATATTCAAGCGGCAGCTCAGAAATGGGTAGACTCTTCAATTTCTAAAACAGCAAATATCCCAACTGAGTTCCCGTACGAAGAATTCAAAGATATTTACATGTATGCTTATGATAACGGATTGAAAGGCTGCACCACTTTTAGATTCAATCCTGAAGCATTTCAAGGCGTGCTTGTTAAAGAGTCTGATTTAGAAAACACCAAGTACGAATTTACTTTAGATGATGGTTCAAAAGTTACCTTCAAAGGTAACGAAGAAATTGAATATGATGGCGAAATCCACACGGCAGCGAATTTATTTGATGCGTTAAAAGAAGGAACTTACGGAAAGTACTAAAGACTTACAACTTACTTTTACTCGATACGCAAAGAACAAAGCATTACAGGTATACACGTTATGGCTATAAAAATTGAAAAGAAAATTGTTGGCTACCAAGTACAAAACCAACAAAACGCGGCACCAGCAACTGAGGAGCCTAAAAAACTTATCCCGATCGAAATGAATGAATCGATTAAGCGTCCAGATTTTTTGCTAGGCTCTACTTATAAGATTAAACCGCCTGTTTCTGAACATGCGATGTACATAACGATCAATGACATTATTTTGAATGAAGACACTGATCACGAGCAACGACGCCCCTACGAAGTGTTCATTAATTCTAAATCTATGGAACACTACCAATGGGTTATCGCCTTAACACGTGTTATCTCGGCGGTATTCAGAAAAGGCGGCGACATCATCTTTTTAATTGAAGAGCTGTCTTCAGTCTATGATCCGAATGGTGGCTACTATAAAAAAGGGGGGATATTTATGCCTTCTTTAGTAGCTGAAATCGCAGCTGTTATTGAAAAACATATGCGCTCAATTGGCCTAATCAAAACTGAAGAAATGAGCGATACGACTAAAAAGATTCTTGCTCAGAAAAAAGCTGAATTTGAACAGGCTCAAGCAAACAAGGCTGAAAAATCAGACAAATCTGACAGCCCTTTCCCAGCTAATGCTAGCTTATGCAAAAAGTGTAATAATACATCCGTGATCATTATGGATGGTTGTAAAACTTGTTTGAACTGTGGTGATAGCAAGTGTGGGTAGCAGTTTAAAACTGTATACTTAGTTATTAACTCTAGCTAAACCTAAAAACCTCTAATACTTTGTTCTTAGGGGTTTTTTTATTTATGGGGGACACATCAGGCCCTAGTGTCTTTGCCATGTTAACACTCATAGGCCTTATGTTAGGCTTGATGATCACGTCATTTGCTAAGATGGCTCGCCGTTGGTTTTATTATCCTCGGAGCTGGGGGCTTATTTAGCAAGCCGCTAATTCCTAAAAACCTTTTAAGACAATTACCTATATTTGCTCTTTAGCATTTCCTTATAATCTTATTCGAACGCGGGCTCAACTAGCGGCAGCTCGTTGATGAACCTGACAAACCCTATTCCGCCCATCACCTTTTGCCTGGTAAAGCGCTGCATCAGCTTTAGCCAAGGCGCCTTCGGGTTTTTCTGTTGATAAGGGCACATTTACCGTCAGACCAATACTTACCGTCACTTTTAAAGCAAGATCCTCAAATACCACAGTTTCATTTGCAACCTCTTTCAGTAAACGCTCAGCAACACGTAAAGCACCTTGCTCCGGAGTGTCAGGCAAAAGAATGACAAACTCTTCGCCACCGAATCGAGAGACGGTATCTTCTGGACGGGTGACACTATTTTTAAGTACATTTGAAACTGCTTTCAAGCAGGCATCACCCGCCAGATGACCATACTTATCATTTAAGCTTTTGAAAAGATCAATGTCAGCTAATAAAATCGCTAATGGCTTTTGGATCCTCTGAGCCCGTAAAAATTCAGCCTCTAGTTTTTGATTGAGGTAGCGACGATTATAAAGACCAGTCAACTCATCAAGATGACTGATATGTTTTAATTTGGCGTTCGCAATCTCAAGATCACTCATGGTTTTCTCTAGCTGATCTGTTCGATGCTTAACTTGTGATTCAAGGGTTGCATTAGCTTGTTGTTGAATGTTCAATATCATTTCTTGAGCTGAGAGTTTTTCCTTTCTTTCTGAGGCTATTTTAAGCGCATACTCTAAAGCCTCTTCTTTCGCTTCTTGGCGCTGTCTATTTTGTTGCGTAATATATTCACCTAGAGCAAAAGATAACCATACAACAGAAATAGCCGTACCAATTTGCAAAGCATTTTCGTTAAATAAATTTCGCTCGATTAGACCTAATTTACTCAAGGCAAGCACAATCGCGCCTAATAACGTACCTACCCACGCAATGGTAAATAGTTTCGCTGTTTTGTTGCCTTGCAAAGATTGTTTAATTCCTACAAACAAACCCACAAAGTTAATTAGAAGTGCCAGAACAATAAGGCACATAATTGAAATACGATATGAAACTACACTTGAGAAAATAATTATAAGTGCAGAAAGTATGGCTGACAGACTAAAGAACATCGCAATTTTAGGCGAACGTATTTTTAATCCTAAAAGCGATCTAACAAACAGACTTTCAGAGAATAACACTGACCCCAAAAAAATAGGCAGAGCATGATCTTGCAATATAGGGGAATCTGGCCATAAAAATTGGTAACTAAAGCCACCTATCGTAGCTTGAAATAATAAAAACGATGCGAACGTAAAGGCGTAATAAATGTACTGCGTTTCACGAATATAATAATAAAGACATAAGTTATAAAAGGCCATAACGAGAATAAAACCAAAGTAAATTCCTTGCCATATCAAACTACTTTGTTCATTTTCGTAAAAATCAGATTGCTTCCAAAGTTTAATAGGTATTTGTAGGGATGAACTACTACTTACTCGAAGCATTACAGTCGCAGATTCATTAAGATTTAAATACACCGGAATGACAAAATCACGGTGATCAATTGGTCGATCATAAAAATTTACACGATCACCTAAGTTATAAACATCAGTTCGATCTTTATATTGAACGTAGATATCCAGGTAATCCAGTACAGGATATGTGATATGCAAAAACCAATTAGGCTCAACACTCTTGTTTTCAAGTTCCAGTTTTATCCATACTGCCGAAGCGGTATAACCTAAAGACAATGACTCAGTCTTAACGGGTAACCAGCCTTTGTCTACGCGTAACTGTAGGTCATTAACCGCAAGTTCCCCACTCTCGTCCAGAAAATAATTACTGTGTAAGCCGACTAAGTCGCCACTTTTTATGCGGTCTAAATCAATAGATTCTGATGCTTGCGTGGTACAAGCATAGAAAACAATTAATTGAAGCATTACTCGTGAAAGATTCAATAAACGACTGGAACTTACCTGCATTAAAACAAACATGTTAACCCTAAATTATAAATATTAACCAAACGTCGTGATTCAATTTTTCAATATTGGCAGTCTGAAATCGTATGTAGATAAATCAGTATGGAATTTTCTGGAAAAGGACCTGAAATTAATCTGATTCAACCACGCTATAGAGTGCAGCTCTTGGTAGTGCAAGACATTATCAGACTTTAATAAACTCAATTTAGATTTAATTGTTGTTCCAATATTATTTACAAAGTCAATTCCGTGAAAATGGTCATGCAATAGAACCATAGCCCATGCGCCCTCCATAAAGTGTCCACCTACCGTTCCGACTATTTCACCACTTTCAATTGCTTTGAGTGCATTTTGAGTCCAGTCAAACCCACCAGTAAAAATATCCTTACCTGGTTTCTTACCACTTTCTTCTATTGCTCTAACCGCCCCTAATGACATTTCGTCACTAGCAGCCCAAATAGCATTAGTATCCGGATAACGTTTTAACAAGGTTGAAACTATCTGATATGCTTTTTCTTTCTCCCAATAGGCATACACAAGTTGGGACAAACTCACATCATTTCTTCGTTCAACTAGCTTACTAGCCCCATTACTTCTGTCCAGAAAGGCGCTACTATTTCGCTCTCCTCCTAAAGCAATCATATTTATTTTACTATTTGGATTTTGGTTCTTTACTTTATCTACTAACATTTTTGCTAAAAGATACCCCGCATGCTCATCATCAGGAAACATATGACCGATCCAATGTTGGTATTTTTTGCGAGGTTTACCAATTTTCAAAACCTCATTTTCTGGCACATTCGTATTGATGATGAAGGACTTGACTCCTGCTCTTTCAGTAACATTGAGAATATGTTGAGTCACTTGGCTTTGAAATATGTAAACCAAGTAGTCAGGTTTATCATGTAAGTTACTGATTCGTTTTGCGATATCCAATGATTTAAGCCAGTTTCGACGGGCATAAACCACATTAAGTTCAATATCCAAGTCATCTGCAGCCGCTTGCATAGCCGTAGTGACCATGCCCCAAAAAACATCTTGGGGCGATGTTGGATTTATGAATGTCACTTTAATGTCGTTTGCTTGAGCAGCTTGGTTCATTAGAATGAATACAAAGACAACAAGAACAATATTAAAAAGGCTCTTCTTTAATTTAAGCGCACTCAATTTTAGCCCTATAAACCTCTCTGATTAATATCTAAATAAGCTTTGAATTATATAAATAGGTTATGCATTATTGATCACTTGTGACAACTCAAGTGCCTGATAGAGCAGTCTTTTCGGAGGACTTCTCAATTTATTTTTTTCGATACGTCCAATAAAACGCTCAAAATCTAAATCAGCTTCATTTTTTGATCTAAATGGTCCAATTTCTATACCTTCCCTTGTTGAGAAATAGTGTTTTTTATCTACTTCATAGAAACGATCAGAACGAAAATATACGCCTTTATCTTCACTGTTCCGTAACGTCTGTTTATTCCATTCATTTTCAGTTGACGACAAAGTATGACTCTCCATATTTCAAACACATCTCAATGTCATAATCATTAGACATATCTATATACAATAACGGTGAACTATATTGCACACATGAATAAACTGATGATTATGATAAAGAATTGTTCAATATGAGAACCGCTGAACTAAAAGTTGGTAACTTATCTAAAGAGTAAGAATTGACGGGTATTGCATTTGATAACGGAGGTTGTGATTACTCTCAATCCCATCGTGTATTTTAAAAAACACCTTAGACTCATCACAACAAATACTAGAGTATGACTTTGCCCATACGGTTAAACAGTATGATTTTGAGAACAACATTTGGTTCGATACTTAAGCGATTGCTAAGAGTAGAATTACTTAAATATTTATTCTACCCATTCAATAACCGAATATCTGTATTGCTAGTGATACTAAGTATATCAGAAGGTTTAAGCCCACCAATCTCTTTGAACGCACGTGAGAATTGTGCACAATCTGAAAAACCTACTTCGAGCGCTGCTTCTGTAACAGACAAGCCTGATTCCATTTTTACGGCAGTCACATATATTCTATGCCACAATCGATAACGCCTAATTGATATTCCGACAATCTGTTTAAACAACTGCATCAATCTAGGTTCCGATAGATTAACTTGCTCAGCGATGTCTCTAACTGAAATATTATCCGCGTAATTTTCTTTGATCAGTAAAACTGCTTTTTCAACTCTTGAATCAGCTAAAATTAATGTATCCGGAAGAGGAAATCCTATCCAATCTTGGCTCAATTTAAATACTTCTTTTGCTGAGGGAGGAGCGTTCCATATATCGAGAGTTTGTTCGACAACATTCAGCTCACCACGATACCCACTATATATTTTTGTATTGTTACGCATGTTATAAGGTTTTGACATTTTAGGAATAAGGGTCGCAAGGTCTACCCCGAGAGCATCTAGAAATACGTAGGCTAATATAGCGTCATTACTATTAATTCTAACTTCAGATCCCACTGGAATCAAAAAACTTGTTCCTCGAACTATATCACCGCTATGATGATCAATTAACTCGATTGCTCCATTTGTAGACACGATAAAAGTTGACGCAGCACTCAGCTGTTTTTGCAACGGCTGAGAAAAACGACCTATGAACACCGTTCGGTCATCCGACAAATAGAGTAGATTTTTCATTAGAATTGGAAGGGCTTCATTAGTAACCTTTCCCAATGAGTGCAGCCAATGTGGTTCGTATAATTAAGGTCCATTTAATTTACGAATCCACCGCAAGTTCTTTGGTGACTTGCTCATCACTACCACTACTATTTGACTGAAAAATTTCAGATCTAAATTCAGCTATTTTTTCGTTTCGCTTGATTTCCGACATACTTAGCAGAGCTTCACCATGACTAGCAAGTTTGATATAAAACTGCATTTTAAGATTCTCCTGTACATCAATCTCCTCGTTCCCCCAAGTCTGCTCATGGAGGTCTGCCAAAATCTGATCTTTTATTTCCATCCCTTCGCCGTAGTTTTCATCACGTACAATTTTCATGGCGGACAAGTTGTACTCATACACTTTCAGTTCATGCCCCCATACCTCGTCTGCAACCGTTTGCCCGAAAACCTCACGCCGATACTGCTGCTTATCTTTATTTAAACCTATAGCGTCATCAATACTGTCTGGCTCCTCCAACCATAAATGATGAGGTTCATTCGCCTGAGTAGTTTCGAAAGCTACAAAGTCTCGATAAAAATTAATAAACTCAACCACTACAAAGGCATCTACTTGAGCCGATATCAGATCACCCTCAATTTGACGAAAGTGTTCATCCAAATCTTCGGCGCTATCATTAAACTTCGCTTGGAATATATTTGAAATATTAAGCGTATGTTTATTTATTGCGGAGTCCTTCATCAGAAGCGATAAATCGATTCCCGAAAACCAATCAATATCCTCACTTACGTCACTGTTATCTATATCATCTAGCGCTTCGAATTTAGGCACAATCATCTCAGCTTCAGTAGGTAAAAATGAGCTTACTAATGCAACAGACTCAGGAGTAGCAACGGTCGTTATACGCTCTAGAAATAATAGGTTTTGGGTATCATTTTGTGAGTTATTAATCTGCCTACCCTCAACTTCTGGAGCACTGTTTTCAAACAAGGTACTGTTCAAATTTTGATATAAGATAGAAAAAATAACGACGACGCAAACAAGGCTTGCTTTATAAACAGTACGCCGATTCTGCGCAGTTAAATAACTGAATATACTCATGTGGTGCCGCCTTTAATTTTTATAACTCGCAAGTAAATATCACGATCCATTAACACTAAGGGTAGAAAAATAATTCCACCCTTAGATAGTACAAGATTCGTAAAGCGACCGACTAAGGTGCTACGAAGTCTCTGGCTTTTTTGAATACACCCCATGAATGAGTACTTAAAACATGACCCCAGCAACCGATGCTGCTTGAATTACCAACGTTGGCACTAGAGTTCGGAATAACAATTTCATCACACCATGACCACAGGTTTAGTCCAGGATAATAACCTTCGATTGATTTAATCAAAGATGAACCAGGCGTCATATCTCTTGTGGCTTGTGTAATCGGCGCTAAAGCTGCCCAAATCGTTCCTTTATGAGGCGTAGCAATGTTAACTAACTGATCAACTTTGTTCGCACCACCCAACTTTTTCATATAGTAACGGGTAACGAGCCCCCCCATCGAATGAGTAATAATATCGACCTTACTCTTTCCTGTTTTAGCCATAACCTCAGCTACTTTATCTTTTAGGATGTTAGCCCCGTTTTTTACACCCGGAAGTGTATTATAAGTATACGAATACAATCGATTAGAGGGATAGCCTGCATCTTCAAAACGATTAAGCATCGTAGTCCAATTGAGCGCAGTACTGCCAATAAAACCGTGCACAAAGATAATCGGGTCATAATCTTTCGCGCTGGCTGTAGCAGTGACCAAGGAAAAAGTCAGACACATTAATAAATATTTTAATTTTGTTTTCATAGATAGTTCGTCCTATTTTGTTTTTATAATGACAGAGCTATTTCTATTCTAATCAGTAAATACAAGGCACCTTGAAACAACTAACTTAACTAGAAAAAACACCGGAGCTTCTGTTTTTATTTTTGGTTTAGCTGTAATGCTCTTTAGGCATCATTGCTAGAACAAACTGTATTTCTTTTTATAAATATTCGCTTGAACTAATCAATGATCATTGTAACTTGCCACCTAAGCATGACTATTTGAGCTTTTATTTCACTGAAGCTGAGACCACCTCATAAAAAAACAAAAAAAGCCCAGAGTGATAAATTTCTCTGGGCAAAAGCCGGCTCATAGCTCTTAATCTTTAAGCCGGTTCCAATTACCTTTTGGCCATGTATGTTTACCCCACTCAATCAGGTCATTAAGTGATAATTCATTCAACCCGATACTAAGATTTTTTGAAATCATACTGTAAGTGTTGTCACCTTGATCTGAATAATTAGGGAACGGGTAGTTATTAGAACCACAACCCTTAATGTTATCGTTTCGATCCTGTACTGTTGCGTTCTAGCTCGCTTATGACCAATCTTTTGCTGTCGCATGCTCTGCATCGTTAACAGAGTCCTCGATCAAGACCGTCACAAGTTTCGCCTACAAATCTTTGCCTACACTGTCACGGACATCAGTATCGCCATCGCCATTACTATAGAATTTAAAATGTTGTGCAGTACGTAAATCTAAACCTTCCTCCGCACCATACTGACCATTCGTTTGCAACTGACGCATGTTGATCGTTGTTGCCCAATACCTGAATGATTGACTAAGCTTAGATTCATTCTGAAATCTTAACCAAAATCTTCAAACTATCTTTCGAAGGTTGTGTTGTTATTTTTACTTAGAAGATAAATTACACAATAGTTGTGCGGACATGAGATGACATGAATTAACTGATGATTATTCCCTGCTAGTTAGGCAGAGTATGTATTAGTTGTGATATGCATCTCATTCTATTCTTTCTAGGCATTATATTGTCACTCCTATTAGGAGTGAGTAATAACCTTTGCGGAGAGATACACTTTTCGGAAAGACCTTAAATTTACTTAAGAGCGTCGATTAAGGATAGACATAAGCATATTGTTTTAACGTAACTTATTAATGGAGTAAATAGTACGTTGATGAATGGTTGAAGGTTAACTCACTACTCTACTTTGCAGTTCCCTTCCCTTCTCACTACCTAGTTTTATCTTTCAATTCCAAACCTACGCTTTAACACTTCAAGCTTTTCATCACTATATGATAGGTCTATTGATTTAAGATTTTCAGAAGCAATAAGCGTTTCATAGGCATGAATAATATCATATATCCATTTTCCAGGAATAAATCTTGTGATTTGTTGCTCTGAAATAACCTCTTTATCACCTTCGCCTTTTAAGTCTAGATGAAGCGTGAAGACCTCCTCACCTGACTCTAGAAGTAATGATAAATTTGAGCTTTTAAAGGTTTCGCCGTAATAACTAATACAAGCACCACCCCGGTCATAAAACTTTAACTCGTAGGTATTATCATTAAGTTTAAATTTAATTGTTTGCTCATTTCCTTCATGCGTAATAACCGAGGAATGAATCGTACAATGTACCAAGCTTTCGTTTTTCTCAATCGTTAAGGACGGGACGTTTGAAAGCCGACGATACAAGACAATTAATCGACGATCCAATAACAACACCTTAGCCAGCTTTCGACGCTCTTTAATTTCTGAGAAAACTTCTGAATGATTTAATTGCTCCTGCCTATCAATTCGCTGTAAAGCACGATTAATTGTTGACTGTAAATGGTCAAAAGCAGACCTGACTGATAATAATGTTAATTCATCATATTTTTGAGACAAAATAAGCGCCTACGAGTAATTAGGTAGAGAATAAAGAGCATTAGATACGATAAAATTGTGCCTTCAAAATCATAGGATATATTTATAGCATTTACCAGATTGAGCATTTATTTTTCTAAACCTGTCACTAAAGCGAAAATTAACTACCGTGCTCACTTTCATTATTATAAATCTACTGTAAAATTCAGCTCATTGAAGATAAATCTATTTATAAATACTTTGAACACAATATTTAATAGGAATGTTAAATGATTAAGAACTGCTTATTTCCAGTTGCAGGCTATGGAACACGATTTTTACCTGCTACGAAAGCGATGCCCAAAGAAATGCTTCCAGTCGTTAACAAACCTTTAGTTCAGTATGGTGTTGAAGAAGCAGAAGAAGCAGGTATGAACAACTTTGGTTTTGTTACCGGCCGAGGTAAACGTGCTATTGCAGATCATTTTGACATTAGTTATGAGCTAGAGCACCAAATTCAAGGCTCTGGTAAAGAAGAGTTACTCACAGACATACGCGGCTTGATTGGTCACAATACCTTTTCATTTACTCGTCAGAACGAAATGAAAGGCCTAGGTCATGCAATACTATCAGGTAAGACCTTAATCGGAGATAATCCTTTTGCCGTATTACTTGCTGATGACTTATGCTTTGGTGAAGACGCTGGAGAAGGCATTCTGAAGCAAATGACTAAACTCTACAATCAATTTAGATGCAGCATCGTTGCGATACAAGAAGTCCCTGCTGACCAAACGCATAAGTACGGCGTTATTGCTGGCGAATCAATGAAGGATGGCTTATATAGAATAACCGATATGGTCGAGAAGCCAGCACCTGAAGATGCACCTTCAAATCTTGCAATTATTGGCCGTTATATTCTAACACCCGATATTTTCGATATTATTGAAAAAACACCTGCCGGTAAAAATGGTGAAGTCCAAATTACAGATGCCTTAATGACCCAAGCTAAAAATGGATGCGTATTAGCATACAAGTTTAAAGGTACTCGTTTTGATTGCGGCAGCATTGATGGTTTTGTAGATGCTACAAACCACGTTTATAATAACGTTTACAAGGCGGACTAATATTAAGTACGATTTAAAAGCGTAAGGAGTTCTTAACCTGCCCTACGCTTTTATTATCATGTCGCCATTAATTGCAAGATCAATTCTTTATTCTGATCATCACTATTACGGTAACGCTTTAGCAGTTCTTGCTCATCGTCAGATGGAATCAAACGTTCAATCTCTTCATCTAGATGTCTAAGTGATTCACTTAAATCAACTTCTTCAGAAAAAGCCAAACCTGGCAGGTTTAGCTGCTTAACTTCACCTTGATTAGGGAACTGAATAAAATACTCTAAAGTCATCCCCGTTTTAAAGCATAAATCTAATACATTATCTAAGGTTGGATAACATCTTGAGTCTAAGTTTTCTGACTCCCATGCCTCCACAACGCTTGTATCGACCAAACAAAATTCCCCAATATCCTGCTGGGT
>ENA-OSET01004325-OSET01004325.1-sediment-metagenome-genome-assembly--contig:-NODE-4325-length-12618-cov-6.444143_pt1 | contig 12618 bp, 10 predicted proteins | sample MGYA00237882_ERZ534229 | MGnify/ENA primary metagenome ERZ534229 (study PRJEB26408, sample SAMN06266212) | sediment metagenome | isolation source: Hudson Canyon methane seep mesocosm | place...
TGTTTTGTTTTTTTAACCCCGAGCTACGGGGCATTTCAATCACTTCAACTTACTAAATTTAATGATTTTGACATAAAAGTCAACTTTTACTGCCGTGTATAGTTTAGAATTGATAGCCTTAAATAATGGGAATACAGTGTAAGTTGTTGGTAGTACCCTACTTTATCTAAATGGTTATTGATTAATGTAGATATGAGATATGACAATTTTATGACATTCATGGATGGGACTAATTGATGCCTTTAGCTGACATTTTACTAATTACTTCGGGCTTGTTACTTTTGGCTATGGTCGCGGCTAGTGTATGCCGCCATTTACCGATTCCTTACACGGTTTTATTAGTATTATTAGGCTTAGTTGTGAATTTTCTTGCCACTGATAGCGGTATCATGGATTTATTGGACTTTAGGGAATTTCATTTAACGCCTGATCTGGTGTTATTTGTATTTTTACCTGCTTTGGTTTTCGAGACAGCCTTATCCTTAGATGCGCGCGCTTTATTAAAAAACCTGATCCCCGTTCTAGTTTTGGCCATTATAGGTATGTTGGTATCGGTAATTCTCGTTGGCGCTGGTGTGTGGTGGTCTTTGAGTTTGCCGTGGGGTGTCGCATTATTATTTGGTAGTTTGATTTCAGCTACCGATCCGGTAGCTGTCGTCGCTTTATTTAAAGAGTTAGGTGTTTCTAAGCGTTTAAATATACTGGTTGAAGGCGAATCTTTAATGAATGATGCAACCGCTATCGTATTATTTAATATTTTACTGATCATGCTGGTGCAAGATGGCTTTTCTTATGTTGATGGGCTGCAGGCTGTTGAGCAATTCTTTGAAGTATTTTTTGGCGGTGTGCTGGTCGGCACATGCTTAGGCTTAGTTATGAGTGAACTGCTTGTGCGTTTGTATCATGGCAATCAAAGTATTCCCGTGGTTTTGTCTTTAGTGTTGGCTTATTTAAGTTTTATTATTGCTGAACATGAGTTGCATGTTTCAGGCGTAATGGCTGTTTTATCTGCGGCGATAATACTCAATTTGACTGGTTTAAGTCGTTTATCAAAAAACAGTATTGATACTATCCATACGACCTGGGGCTTTCTTGTTTTAATTTTTAACTCGCTATTATTTGTCATGATAGGGATGTCCGTTGATTTAATGCAGTTGGTGCATTTTTGGCAACCTATCTTATGGGCGACTATAGCTGTCTCAGCAGCGCGTGCTGTCAGTGTTTATCTATTAATTCCTATCACAACGCGAAGCTTTTCTGTGCATCAGATTAGTTGGGCAGAGCGACATATTATGTGGTGGGGGGGATTAAAAGGGGGGCTGGCAATTGCCATTGTACTAGCTATTCCTGAGACCGTTCCTGAAAAACAGTTATTAGTGATTTTAACCTTAGGGGTCGTTTTGATTTCTTTGCTATTAAATGCTTCGACCATTCGTTGGTTGATGCATTTTCTGAAAATGGATGTTTTAGGTAAAACAGAGCAAGCGGAATTAAAGCAGAGTATGCAGCAAGTTACTCAGTCAGTAGATAAAGTACTGCATAGTTTTGAGAGCTTGCATTTACTAGATAATGCCATGGAGTCCTCTGTTGAATATAAACTGCACCAGACATTGGATACTGGGCAGATCGTTTTGACTGATGAGCAACTGCTTAAACAAGTGCATTTGCAAGCTTTACGGGCTGAAACTGAGGAAATTGAACATCTCTATGAGATAGGTGTGGTCAATTACTATACTTTAGTGACTTTTAAAGATATTTTACGAGTTGATCAACAGCATAGTATCGATTATATGAAGGCAATGGGAGAAGGTTGGTTGCAGCCTAGCCTCTTGTTGGATTTTGAGCATAAGCTGATACATATATTGAGAGAAAAAAGTTGGGCTCAAGATTTGTTAGTGCAGTATCAAACACGCCGTTTTGCCAATAAAATTTTGCATGATATTGCGGGTGTATTAATGGCACATAAGGGGTTGAACGCGATCCATAAAATGATTGATCAAAGATTAGATAAGCAAATAGATAAAGAGTTATTGCATCCCTTAGAGCTTATTTATCAAAAACGCTTAAAGCGTCGGCAGAATCGTTTGCATTACTTTAGCAAAAATTACCCAATATTTTATCGGCAGTATGAGTCTTTTGTATTTCAAAAAGTGGCTTTGCGCTACTCTTTGCAATTGGTTAAGAAAAGTCATGAGCAAGGTATGGTTAGTGCTAAAGTGTTGCGGCTAATCACTAAGAAGCTGACTAATTCATTAGAACAGCTTGCTTCGTTTAAAATGTCATTGCCACTGGCAAAACGAGATGCTTGGATTAATCAGGTACCTTTGTTTGCCAATTTACCATCAGATTTTTTAAAGAAAATGGCAAATGAGGCGCACTATGCCAATTTTTTGCCTGAAGACACCATCATTTATCAAGGCGATGCCGGTGATTCTTTGTATATTATTTTAAGTGGTCATGTACAGGTTTTGATTGCTAATGCAGTTGGTGAAAATGAGCAAGTGGCAGAAAGAGGTGAGGGAGCATTAATTGGTATACGAGCCCTAAGAGCTAACAGCAATAGATCGGCAACTGTCGTGGCAAAAACTTATGTTACCTGTTTACGCTTAACGGCTAACGATATACTGCGCTTTTCTACAGAGAATGAAGAGTTAGCTGAACGTTTACAACAAACTGGATTATTGAAAAGTGATGGATAGTCAAAATAAAGTACAAGAATTTTTTTCTACTGAAGGCTCGTTAGCAAAGGTAATTCCTGGTTATTCGCCACGAGCAGCACAAGTGGAAATGGCAGAAGCAGTCGCGGAAAGCATCGCTGACAAAGAGCATGTTATTGTCGAAGCAGGAACTGGCACTGGAAAAACCTTTGCCTACTTAGTGCCGGCTATTTTATCCGGTAAAAAAGTCATAGTTTCCACAGGCACCAAAAATCTACAAGATCAGCTATTTAACAAAGATGTGCCTTTAATTCGTCAAGCATTGACAGTGCCCTTTGCTGCCGCTTTATTAAAAGGTCGTGCTAACTACCTGTGTACCTATCGATTAGAGCTCGCTATTCACTCGAATTTAGGCATTAGCCGTGAAGAAGCTGCTGATCTAGGTAAAATTAAGAAATGGTCTAAAAGTACGCGTACGGGCGATATTGCTGATATGCCAGATGTAATGGAATCTAACCCTGTTTGGGGACAAGCGACTTCAACGCGTGAGAACTGTATAGGTCAAGAATGCCCAGAGTATTCAGGCTGTTTTTTGATGAAGGCGCGCAAGAAAGCACAGGATGCGAATTTGATTGTCGTCAATCATCATTTACTGTGTGCCGATTGGTCGATTAGAGAAATTGGTTTTGGTGAATTATTACCTAATGCCGAAGTAGTGATTATCGATGAAGCACATCAGTTAGCAGATACCGCCTCGAATTTCTTAGGCGTGTCGTTAGGCTCAAAACAGCTAGGTGATTTAGCTCAAGATGCCTTGATGGAATATTTTGAAGACGCTAAAGATATGCCCGATTTACGCGTCGCCAGCGAAAATTTAGAGCATGAAGTTAAAGATATGCGTCTGGCTTTTGGTATGGACATGACGCGAGGGGATTGGAAGGATATCGAGAATAATCCTAAAGTCATGGATGGCTTGGTGCGCTTACAAGAGCATTTAGAAGCCTTAGCGGATCAATTAGAAATTGCTTCCGTACGCAGTAAAGGCCTGGAAACTTGCTTTAAGCGCGCTGAAGAATTAGAAGAGCAGTTTAAAAATATTTTACAAGATAAAAGCGGTAAGTGGGTGCGCTGGTATGAAACGCATAGAAAATCCTTCACCCTGAGCTTAACCCCTTTAGATATCGCTGCTGAGTTTCGTTCCTTTATGGCGCAGCACAGCGCTTCATGGGTATTTACCTCAGCAACCTTAAGTGTCGATCACAAATTCGATCACTTTTCGCGTAACTTAGGCATTAATAACGCTAAAAGCTATAGCTGGGAAAGCCCCTTTGATTTTCCTAATCAATCCTTGTTTTATCACCCCAAAGGGCTACCGCAGCCGAATTCGCCTGAATTTGTTGAAGAAATTGTAAAAGTTGCAATTCCTGTTATTAATGCCAGCAAAGGCCGCACGTTTTTCTTATTTACCAGTCACAGAGCTTTGCAAGCGGCGGCTAAAATTTTAGATAAACAAATTAAATATCCGCTATTAATTCAAGGCGATAAACCCAAAGCGATTTTATTAGATGAATTTAAACAGCTTGGTAATGCAGTGTTGCTTGGTACTTCTAGTTTTTGGGAAGGTATCGATGTGCGTGGCGAAGCTTTATCGACCGTGATTATTGATAAATTACCGTTTTCATCCCCTGGCGATCCAGTATTAAAAGCACGTATGGAAGCGATGGAAAGGCAAGGTCGTAAACCTTTCTTTGAACATCAATTACCCACTGCTGTGATTGCTTTAAGGCAAGGAGTAGGGCGTTTAATTCGTGATGTAAATGATCGAGGTGTGTTGTTGCTTTGCGATCCGCGTTTATTAAAAAAATCCTACGGGCATATGTTTTTAAACAGCGTCCCTGCAATGCGTAGAACACGAGATATTAAGGATGTTGAAGCATTTTTTGAGGGAGAGTGAGATTAAGCAAGTATACGTCTATTAGTGAAATTTTATAGACTTAAAGTTTTAGCATTGAATAGAGCTAGAAATGGGCATTAAAGAGTAGTTTTGAGCGCTGACTGTCAGGAATTAAATAGCAGGTCTTAGTGGATTTCTGGTAAAAAAGGGCAGGGCTGCGATTCATGCGCTGAAAAATCATGGTATCAAGCTGATATAAAAATTACCGTCAGTGTCAATCTTGCGCCTTGCCATTTGGTGCGACCTGAATTTGTTGATCAATTACGCAAGCATCTCAATAATTATCCTGATATAGAACCTAAGTATTTAGAGTTAGAAATTTTAGAAACGACAGTATTGAATGATACCTATAATGTCTGTGGCATTATGCAATGACCTATTTAAACAGTCCGCCTGCTAAAACCTTAAAAATCGATTCAACCTTTATCCGTGACGTGTTATACCAATCCCAATATATTTATATTTGAGCTGAGAAATCGTGATTCCTGCAGGCTCTTAGCAGGAATCTATATGTGACAATGGATTCCCGATTAAAGATTTTGGGAATGGACTATTGCAGTTATTGGAACAGCAGGGCCCCGAATTACGAAGTCTTTATCACCTATATCTTAATCATAATTAATTCGCAATTCGGGACCTGACCCTACTGTTCTTAATGAGCGCTGTAAAAAATTGAAACATAACGCAGGTACTGTTGAAATATTGATTGATGAAATGGAAAAATTAGCCGCTAAAACGAGCTTAACGAAAACCGTTAAGGCTAATCTGGATGCCGCATTAACCTATTTTAAAAATCATCGACACATGATGGATTATGCAAGCCATATAGAAAAGAATTTACCGATTGGTTCGGGCGTTACCGAAGCGGCTTGTAAAACATTGGTTAAACAACGGCTTTGTGGTTCTGGAATGCGCTGGAAGGATAAAGGCGCTAAAGTTATTTTATCATTACGAGCACTCGTTCAATCAACAGGCCGATGGCAACAATTTTGGAATAAGGTCGATCAATATGGTAGCCAAGTTGTTGTTGCGTAAGTAACATTATAAAAAATCAGCACCCGTTACATACAGGGGCTATGCACTTATTATACGAATTCAGGTTGTAAGACGTGCAAGTAATTCGTGACCCTGTTGTTCGCTAAAAATCACACAAATCAGGCCAAAACCCTGTCAAGAACTTTTTTTATTATTTACGCTGAGTAGTTACGATTTTTTTTTGATTTGTAAATATTTATCAATAACCCCTTTTACCTTTTCGCCTGTGTAAGGTTTGGCAATAAAGCCTTTGCCACCCAGTTCTATCGTTTTCCTGACATTGACTACTGTTGCATTAGCGCTGACTATGACCACAAATTGATTTGGAATTTCTTCTAAAATTTCTTTTAAAACATCAAAGCCTTGCATTTCAGGCATTTCTATATCCAGAAAAATAATATTATAAAAATCTGTTTTATTGAGCAGGATAGCTTCTTTTCCACTTGCCGCCTCATAGATTACAAGACGTATATTTAAGCTTACTAACACAGATCTGAGTAATTTCCGAGCAGCGCTATTGTCATCAACTATCAATATGGATAAGGTTTTCATTTGTTAGTTTTTATTAAATCATTATGTAAATTTTGCAGTAATTGAGCTATATTTTGCATCTTTTCTTGTTTAATATCTGCTTCGATTAAACTCGCCGTTTTGCCTAATTCTGAGTATCCATAGCCACCCGCGACTCCTTTCAATTGGTGTGCTAGAGATTCCAAGATTTGCCAGTTTTCCTGTTGAAATGCCTGCGCCATGTCTTGAAGTGTGTTAGGTAATTGCTCAATAAACTCCTTAAGAATATATTGGAAGTCGGAATCATTAAAAGTGGGAGTAGTATCCGCTAAAGGGGAGGTCTTCAAATAATGGTTTAAGGTACTAAAGAATTCATCAACTTCTATAGGTTTACTTAAAAAACCATCAAAACCTAAGTCATGACATTGTCGCTTAATTTCAATAGTCGCATTAGCAGTGAGCGCCACTATAGGTAATAAATAGCCGACATTACGTAATAGTTCTGTCGCTTCCATCCCGCCCATGCCGGGCATTTGCATATCCATCAAGATTAGATCGTAACTATTTACTAAAGCTTTTTCAACTACATCGTTACCATTAGCAACAACATCAACTGAAACGCCAGCTTTAGTTAAGAAAAGGGAGATCAATTGTTGGCTATTTACATTGTCTTCTGCCAGTAATACATGGCCAAACAGCTTTGCAGAGGAAGACCAAGGGTCAATTTTTCTTTCTTGTTCATGCACTTTTTCAGGCTTATAAATCAGCGTATTATGATCAATAGTGCCCGAGTTTATAGTGACCTTAAAGCAACTACCTTTGCTTGGAGTGCTTTCAAGGGTAATGGTTCCGCCTAATTTTTCTGCCAGTTGTTTAGAAATAGCAAGGCCTAGGCCTGAGCCACCATAGCGCCGTGATGTTGATGCATCGGCCTGAACAAATTTTTGAAATAGTTTCGCTTGCTGCTCTGGTGTAATCCCAATACCAGTATCAATTACTGAGAATATAATATGCTCTAATTCATGTTTGTACTCTACTGCAATACTTATTGTTCCCGCCTCCGTAAATTTTGCAGCATTATTACATAAGTTGAGTAATATTTGTTTCAATCGCATTGGGTCGGTATTGATAAATTCAGGTACTGGGAATTGGTAGTCTATGTTAAAGGCTAGGCCTTTGTCTTTTGCTTGCCCTTGTACAATCGACGTGACCGCATCTAATAAATGAAATAACGATGTTGGAATAACTTCAATGTCCAGTTTATTGGCTTCTATTTTTGATATATCCAGAATATCGTTAATGATGCTGGATAGGTGTGTAGATGCTTGTAAAATGGCTTTAACAGCTAACTCTTGTTCATTAACAGATAAGTGTTGGTAACGCATTAAATCAGCATAACCAAGAATAGTTGTCAGTGGTGTTCGTATTTCATGGCTTATATTTTCTAGAAATTGGCTTTTGGCGGCATTGGCTACTTCAGCAGCAATTTTTGCCTGTTCTAATTCAAAAGTGCGTTGTTGTATAGTCTCTTCTAGATGCCAGTTATGTTCACGTATGCAGTGATATAGTTCGTTATTTTCAAGCATATTACTGGTACTCAAAAGAATCATTGAGAGCAACTTTAATGATTCGCTGTTAGTCTGCGTTGTAGATAAGCCTGTAACACCAATAAACATACCTCTAATGCGGGAATGGGTTGATAGTGCATGCAGAGTGAGTCTATTTTTTGCATCTTGGGTTGTTTCAATAACTGGCTCTTCCTGTTGGAGTGCTTTGGCAAAAAGACCTTGTTCAATCTGGTAATCTATCTCAACTTGAATGTAGTCACCTTGAGTCGGAGGTAAGCAATGACTAAGGTAAAAGCTCTGGTCTTGTTCATTAATAAGCATAAAGGCCGTGATTTCAAATTCACATAGCCGATTAAGCTGTTCACTACACTCTTCTAAAATAAACCCAATGCTCATGGGCAGCTTTTTCTTTAGGTCTATCGGGTAGTTATTTAAATCTGAATCATTGCTTATGGTGCTTTGTTTTGAGTGATTTTCGGTGTTGTTCATTTAAGCTGCACCCGGTGTGATAATATCCAGTGCTTCTTGATATTGTTGCTTAAAATCACTAACCAAAGTATCCATAATGTTAACGGACAGCCCTAGTTCATCCCAAGCTTCGCTGTTCAACGGGGGCACCATTTTCTCACCACTACTGCTAATTGCTAATGCGTTAACAATTAAATCAGCAACATGGATAAGAGCGGCATCACCCTTGAACCTACCAGCCGCTAATGGGTTATGGTGGTATTTGACGGCAGCAATAATTTGCTCAGGCAATTTCCATTGTTTTAATAGCTCGCCACCAACTGCTGCATGATTGAAGCCCAGAGTTTGTGTTTCCTTCTTATATAGAAGTTTATTTTGGGAGCGTGCTATAGCAAAGGTATTTTGGGTGTCAACAGGTATAATCATTAGCATAATAAGGCGGCCAATATCATGCAATAATCCAGAAACAAAAGCCCGTTCTATATTAAATTCACGACGATAATTGGCTAGAATTCTTGCCACGACGCCACAGGCAATACTATGTTTCCAAAATGATTCCATAGTGACTAATTCAATAGGAATGTTTTTGAAGGTATCAAAAACTGATGTGGCAAGAGCCAAATCTTGTAGCTGCTTGCTACCGACAATAGTCACTGCTCTGGACAGCGAATCAACCTTTGATGGGTAACCAAAAAAAGCGCTATTGACAAGTTTCATAATGCGAACAGAAAAACCAATATCTTCACTGACGATGGTGATCAAGTCATTGATTGAACTGTTGGGGTCATTAGTCGTTTCAACAAGTTTCATATAAACAGTAGGGAGGGAGGCTATGGTCAAGACTTCCTTCGCCAGATTTTCGGGAGTCCAACTCATCAGGGAGACTCCTCTTCTTGTTCTAGGCTCATTTTAACGCTGCTACGAAATAACGCATTTACCAAAGGGTGTTTGAGGTCGCTGTGCTGAAATAGTACTTGTTTATTGCTTATCGTTTTTTTTATTTCATCAGCAGAATACTTTTTTTGGGAGGATATTAATTGCTCTTCTTCGGATTGAACAGCAGCACTTAAAACACCCCAAGTTTTAAAGATTTTAATATTATTTTCAGTTAATTTAGAGCCTGACTTTAATAGAAGTCGGCCATTCGCTTGCTCAGCATCGGCTACTAGAACCATTCCGGGCTTTAAATTCTTAATACTGATTATTGCCATTTTTTACGTTGTTAGTTTTAAGGGGGGTAACCGAGTCATAATCAATGATGAGCTGAAAGATATATGATGCATCACTTTACCAAAATAACTAGACTTAGACTGCAAGGCTTATTTAATTTTGAGTTAAGTATCCGGGTAAAATGATTTCAACTTGATAAGTACCGATTTTTAAAGCTAATTACTGGTGAAAAATGTTAAAAATGTATCTGTGGTACTGAGGAGTATGCATAAAATAACTTCGTCATCTGTAGGTGCGAATTTGTTCACACTGTGCGAATAACCCGTACCTACAAATAAGACTTACTTAATTTATGCTCATTCTTTAGGCTTCCATGCAACGCACTAAGAATCCTTTTTCATGGTATTTACGTAAATTCAGATTGTACGCGTCTTGTTTAAGCACTTTGGAAAGTTTATATGGCTTACCATTTTTATCTATGGCAGATGGAAGTGACAAATCAATTAATTTTTCTTTTTGAGGCTTTTTATGTTCATCCAGTAACAATAAAACCTTCGGTTTGATTCTATTTGATGGGTTACTTTCAATCACCATGACGACTTCTCCATTAGTCATTTCAACGGGGCTACCTACTGGATAAACGCCAATACACTCGATAAAACGAATAACTAAGTTTGAGTCAAATTCCGTATTTCTGCCATCAACCAAAATTTCGATTGCCTGGAGATGCAGCTTACCTTTTTGATACACCCTGTCACTAGTGATCGCATCATAAGTATCCACAATTGAAACAATTTTTGTAAAAGCGCTTATCTCATCGCTCTCTAAGCCTCTCGGATAACCGGTACCATTTAATCTCTCATGGTGAGAGTAGGCGGCATCAATCACCTCCTGTTCAATGTCGGGAGTATTAAGCAATATATTTTTGCCTAAAGTTGCATGGCTTTTCATGATTTCCATTTCTTTGCCTATTAATTTCCCTTCTTTATTAAGAATCTCTAAAGGGATTTTTGATTTTCCCATATCATGAAGCAAGCCACACAAACCTAACTTATTCAATTTATCTGCTGATAATTTAAGGTGTTTACCTAATAAAATAGATAAAATGCAGACATTCAGGCTATGTTGTGAAGTATATTCATCCATATTTTTCAATTGCGTTAATAGTTTCATGGTATCGGAATTATCTAATACCTGATTAACGCAATCAGAGACTGCTTCTTTAGCCACTTTAGCATCTAGTTTATTGCCAAAGCGAAGATCTTCTATTGCATTTTTCACAAAAGTACTGGTGGTTTGATAAGATTCTGTTGCCGTATCAAATGCCTTATTAAATGCAACTCGGTCTGTTTCTTTTGTTAAAGTAGTTGGGATAGCACCATATTGTCGTTTTTGTTTGTCAACATCAATATAAGCATAAGTACAACAGTCTCGAAGGTCTGCTAATTCCTCTCTAGATTGAATAATAAACCCCTTATCAAAAGGCGTTTTTTCCCAAGGTCTATCAAGCTCACTAACATACATACCGATACGTAATTCGTTTATATGAATTCTTGTTTTATTATCTTTCATTTTTTAGTGATGATGGATTATTCAGTATTAACATAATTTTTATAAAATTAACTGGAACCTGCAATGCATCCAGTAATTCTGGTTCAAATTATAACATTTCCTGAAAATCAGGGATGATTTTTAGTCCGCAGTAGGCGACAGGGAAATTCGCCAATCCGAACATATCATGGGGTCAGCCAACTTGAAATAGAAGAAAAAAGTCAAATTAGATAATTATCAAGATTTTTATAACTTGGCAATCAACTTGCCTTTATTTTTCTTAAATAACTGGTAGAATAACTGGGGTCAGAGTAAACTTAAATCATTTATTTACTTTTCTTTCGCCAACCAACAGGTCGACCCATTTTTTTTGCTGTCATTCTCCGGCCTGTCAAGCTCTCAATTTCCTCTGTAAACCGTTCATTACCGAGCACCATGCCTTGGTTTGTCGCAACTCGAATCTCTTCTAATAATTTTCCTTCGACTTGGTATTTAAATAATTCGCGGTAATTTGCACACCTCTCTTCTGATTTACTGGCTAATGCTAAATACAAAGGGTGAGCCGTACATAAGTTTGAATCTTTTTCTAAGGCTATGTCACCGTTATGTGTTGAAAAATACAATCCAATTTTTTAATCCCCTGAAACACAAGGCTTAATACAGTATTCCACTGCATTTATAAGTCATTAAAATAAGAGAGGTTTTCTAAATTCCACACTTAACGGTGACATAGCCTTTTCTAAAGCATTTATTTGGTAACTTGACCAACTATAATCTGACGGTTGTTTTACCATCCCAGCTCTGACAGGGTTTAGTTCAATATAACGATAAAGGTGTAAAAGATAATTTTCTTCTTCCACTAGGCAGGATTTAAACCGACCTTCCCAAAGCGACCCGGTTCGTTTGTAGCTGAAATTAAAATAGCGCACATATTGCCTGCCCAGTGACTGCATCATTAAACTAACCGCATTAGTGGCTCTCGGTGTGCACAGCAGATGCACATGGTTGGTCATCAATACCCACGCATGAATATCTACCTTATGTTTTGTTGAGTAATCTTTCAACCAAGTTGCATAAGCGACAAAATCTTGTTCGCTAGCAAAGCACGCCTGTCGGTTATTACCACGTTGAATTACATGCTGGGGAATTCCCACGGGACACACTCTGGCTAATCTTGCCATTTGTTTTGCCTAAAGTAAGTAAAGGGACAGTATAGCAGGAATTTAAGTTTACTCTGACCCCAGTTATTCTAACCCCAGTTATTCGCTGACCCCAGTTATTTCTGACCCCAGTTATTTGTGCCAGTTATTTTTGGTGGTTTGTTTCTTGTGTCACACTGTCGTCACATTTTTGGCTAAAAAGCACCTAACTTAAGCTAGTAATACCCAGCGTAAAAAGTTTAATTTGTCGGTTTTGTCGGTGGGTAGGGTAGGCGTTTTCGTGTAAAAAATTGAATTTGTCAGATTTGTCGGTGCCGTACCTCCGCATATTTAAGTTTTTTATGCTTTTTGCTTAAAGGGAATAAGTGTTAAATCTTGTTGTGATTTGTTGCGCTCACTGTGACATGAGTGTGACATGGTGAATTTTAGGCATAAAAAAAGGCTTTGCGTTTTTTCGCAATGCCTTGATCTTTCTATGGTACCGAGGGCCGGAATCGAACCGGCACTTCCGAAGAAACCGGATTTTGAATCCGGCGTGTCTACCA
>ENA-OSET01004328-OSET01004328.1-sediment-metagenome-genome-assembly--contig:-NODE-4328-length-12617-cov-3.294896_pt1 | contig 12617 bp, 12 predicted proteins | sample MGYA00237882_ERZ534229 | MGnify/ENA primary metagenome ERZ534229 (study PRJEB26408, sample SAMN06266212) | sediment metagenome | isolation source: Hudson Canyon methane seep mesocosm | place...
CATAAACTTTTCAACGAAAAACCAGGTACCCTATATTTTGAAGCATCCACAACATATACATTCTATCCATTAAGAAACCTTAGTATTTGGGATAACATATATGATTATAATCCAAATATGAAATTCATTTACATGGTGAGGAAACCAATTGATAGAATCATTTCTAGTTATATGCATACATTTGAAAGAGGATATACTGATCTTGATATAGAGAAAGCACTTATTAATGAACGATTGTATATAGAATTGACAAGGTATTTCACACAAATATCACCTTACATAAAAACATTTGGTCACAATAATGTCCTAATAATTGATTTCGATGACTTGATTTATCAACAACAAAAAGTTTTACAGAAAATATCAGAATTCCTTAACGTAGATACTAATAAGTTTTCCACTTTAGGTGAACCCCATTCTAATATATCTGTTGGCGGACATAAAAAACATCATAAATTTGATTCCCCCTCATTACCTTTGAAAGTAATTCGCAAGTTTTTCCCTACACTTTGGAATAAAATCACAGACAATTCGAGTCGTAGTTTTTCCAAAAAACCGATACTAAGCACTGAATATAGAGGAATGATATTAAACATGTTAGAACTAGAAATTAATGAACTTGAAAAAGCTACAATTGAAAAAGAAATTCAAGAAACAAAACCTTCCTTTTTGGTCATTTATGATGATGGTTTTAACTACCTCACAAAAATGTGTTTGACCAACATGCGAGAGGCAGCATTTGAAATGATTGATATAGGGAAAAAACACAATTGCAGGGTCATTGTAAACAGTTCAGACAGCACCGATCATTATAAAAAATATTTAAAACACCACAAATTAAAAGAGGTAATATTATTGATATATATCCTTTTACTAAATAAGCAATCAAAAAACTTAAAACGACCAGAGTAAAAGAAAAAATTTTATTTCTAGTGTCTTTAAAAATATCATATGCGACAGTAAAAATAACAGCAGAAACAACCGGCATAACTCCCATAAAGAAAGAAGTAAATCCAGGAATATTTTGAGAATTTAAATATAAATGAGAAAATAAGAGCATAATCAAAAAAGAGGGCAATAATACGGCCAAAAATGATACTACTGCACCTTTCCATCCTTTTAACAAAAATCCAACATATGAAGCTACATTGATTGCCATGGGACCAGGCAAGAAACTAGCCATAGTTATTGCATCAAGGATTTTACTATTTTTAAGTATCTTTGTTCTCTCAACAAATTCATACTTTATCATTGCAATCAACATCATGTAACCACCAAAAGAAATGGTTCCTGTTTTTAAAAAAATAAAAAATAATCTTATATAAGAGATTTTATTTTTCATGATTGATTTTTCTTTATAAATTTAATTATCTTATGCGAAAGTTAATTTATTTTTTTGTTTTAATTATTACTTTTTCTTGTTCTAAGCCAATAGAATTAAAAGGTGATTGGGAAGCAAATGCTTTAATAATAGATAATATTAAAAAGGAAGATTTTCCTGAATTTCCAATAATATCATTTAGATCTGATAATCTTGTTTTTTATTTTAACACATTGTGGGTTTATGAACTAGACGGTGATAGTCTTTTTTTAGCTTATCCAGAAAAACCAGAAAAGGTTGCAAAAGCATTTAAAATAGACTTTATAAATCAGGATCAAATAAATTTAAACTATTCAAGAAAAGTAGCTGTGGACTCTATCATTAGTTTTATATATGTTCCTTACCAAAGTCAATGGTCAAAAATAAATTAATATTTAGTCCCAACTTTTTAATGCAGCTATGGTATTGGATATCGTGTACCGATTCTTGGAAGATATTTTCAATGATACGAGAAACAAATTAGTGAGGTAAATACATGATAAGGACCAAATTACAGATAAAGAAGGAAAGGAAGGAATTGAAGCAGGAGATCTTCGACCTGCGCCCGGCCGCCATCATCCGTGACCTCGGGTTGAAGGCACCGATCTACAGGAAGACGGCCGCCTACGGCCACTTCGGACGGGACGGGTTCTCATGGGAGGCGACCGACCGGGTGGACGACGTGCGGTCCGCTCTGGGCCTGGCCTGAACCGACGCCTGCGGTGACAGGCGGGGCCGACGACCAGGGTCGCCTCGACCTCGACGACGTAGCGCCGCCGACCGGACAGGCCGGCGGTTCCGTCATACCTGCCTCCCGGTCATCCCGGGATGCCATCGGTGGCACCCTGACCTTCGGAACCGGGGCCGATGTCCCCGGTCGGGTCGTCCGGGTCATGCCCGACGTGGCGGCTGTGGACCGCGTCTTCGACTACCTGGTCCCGTCCTCGTGGGAGGACGACGGCCGTGGCGAACGCCTGGGTGTGGGCAGCCGGGTCCGGGTTGTGCTGGCTGGTCGGAGGGTCGGGGGATGGGTGGTCGAGGACCACGTCGCGCCACCCGACGGCGTCGACCTTCGGCCGTTGGCCCGCCTCAGCGGGATGGGCCCTTCCCCCGAACTGATCGACCTGGGCCGCTGGGCAGCTCGACGCTGGGTGGGTCCGGTGGTCGGATTTCTGGCCACCGCCTCGCCCCCCACGGTCGTCGAGGCCATTCCGGCACCTCCGGAACCGGTGGTCGTTCCCGACTCTGATGCCCGCTGGATGACAGGCGCCCTGGATCCGACGCCCGACGGCAGCCCGACCATTGTCCGCCTGCCCCCGGCGACCGACCCCATTCCCCTGGTGCTGGCGGCCGCCCGCCGCGGCGACGCCCTCGTCCTGGTTCCCACGGCCGCCGCCGCCGCCCGACTGGCGACGAGGGTCCGTCGCTCCGGGATAGCGGTCGCCACGATGCCGCGGGACTGGGCCCGGGCCGCCGCCGGTGGAATGGTGATCGGCTCCAGGGCCGCCGCCCTGGCACCTGTCCGCGACCTCCGGGCCGTGGTGGTGCTTGACGAGCATGATGAGGCCTACCAGGAGGAGCGGGCACCCACCTGGAATGCCCGGGACCTAGTCGTCGAGCGGGCACGAAGGGCGGGGGTTCCGTGTGTCCTGGCCTCGGCCAGCCCGACCCTGGAGGCCCTTGCCCACGGGCGCCTGCTGGCTCCCTCACGGGCCGAGGAAAGGACCGGGTGGCCCGTGGTGGACCTCCTCGACCGCCGCCTGGACGACCCGGTCCGCTCAGGCCTCTTCTCGCCGAAGTTGGTTCCGGTCCTGCGGGGGGAGGGCGGTGACCCGGTGGTCTGCGTCCTCAACCGGAAGGGGCGGTCGCGTCTGCTGGCCTGCGACGGGTGCGGCGAGTTGGCCCGCTGCGAAGAGCATCGGGTGCCCATGGTCCAAGATGTCGATGACCGCCTCCGCTGCCCCCTGGATGATGACCACGGGCGTCCCGTGGTCTGCGACTCCTGTGGCGCCACCCGGTTCCGGAACCTGCGTGCAGGCGTGTCGAGGGTCCGTGAGGAACTGGAAGCCCTGGCAGGGCGGCCGGTCCTGGAGGTGACTGCCGAGACTGATGCCGGACTGCTGGATGGTGGTGGCGCCTCCGTGTTCGTAGGGACCGAGGCCGTCCTGCATCGGATCCAGCGGCGGGTCGCCCGGGTGGTGTTCCTGGAGTTCGACCAGGAACTCCTGGCGCCCAGAATGCGGGCGTCCGAGCAGGCCATGGCCCTCCTGGTCCGCGCCTCTCGGCTGCTCGGGCCGCGATCGGCCGGTGGTCGCCTCGTGGTGCAGACGAGGCAGCCGGACCACGAGGTACTGCAGGCGGTCCTGCAGTCTGATCCGGGCCGCCTGGTACCCGAGGAGAAAGACCGGCGGTCCCTCCTGGGACAGCCGCCTTTCACCGCCCTGGCGCGGGTATCGGGAGCGGCGGCGCCGGAGTTCATGACTCGCCTGGGGTCACCGGACGGAATCGACGTCATGGGCCCCAGGGACGGCTCCTGGCTGGTTCGGGCGCCTGACCACGACCACCTCTCGGACGCACTCCTGGCGGTGTCGCGCCCCGCTGGCCGCCTCCGCCTGGAGGTGGACCCCCGACGGGCCTGAGCCCGGCGATCACCAACCCCGGCGGTTCAGTTCGTAGAGGGCGATTCCTGCGGCGGTAGCGACGTTGAGGCTGCCCACCTTGCCGAGCTGCGGTATGAAGGCCACCACGTCGCAGGCTGCCAGAGTGGTGGCCGAGAGGCCCCGGTCCTCATGGCCGAACGCCAAGCAGGCCTTCTCGGGCAGGGTCGCCTCGTTGATGGGCATGGCCTGGTCCGCCAGTTCCACGCCGACCAGGCCATAGCCGGCTGTCCGGATCCCGTCGATCGCCTCGGACACCTCTTCGCAGATCGTCCAGGTCAGGTAGCGGCCGGTACCCAGTGCGGTCTTGGCGGTCTTGGCGTGCGTGGGCGGTGCGGTGGATCCGGCCAGCCAGAGGTGTCCCACGCGGTAGGCGGCGGCGGTCCGGAGGATCGCTCCGACGTTGTATGGGGTCTGCACACTGTCCAGCAGGAGCGCCACCTCGGGTTCGCTGCGCCGCCGCCACTCGCGGTGCAGGCGCTTCAGCCCCGTGCCATCCAGGTTCTTCACGTGGAATCCTCCCCGGACCGCCGGTCCCAGCCGTCTGCGGATTCTCCATCCGTGACATCGGGCCCTGTGGCGGCATCGGCAGGTGGAGCGATCCGGGCGGTCACGTCCAGGAGTCGGTAGCCCTTGCGGGACCCACGGCGCGAGGAGGCCCAGCCCCGGTCGTCCAACCAGCGGGCCAGTGAGTCGGCCCCGAGGTGTCGCTGGACGACGAGGTGCGCTGTGCCTTCAGGGGTCAGGCGGTCCAACCACCTGGCCAGCAGGTCGTGGAGCGCAGGCTTGCCGATGCGGATGGGTGGGTTGGACCAGATGGCTGCCAACCGCACGTCCTCCGGCACGTCGTCCGGCGCGACCACCTCCACGTTGGCCAGTCCGGCTGCAGCAGCGTTGGCCCTACAAAGGCCCAGCGCCCGCTCGTTCACGTCCACTGCCCACACGCGGGCGTCCGGACGGCGCGAGGCCATGGTGCAGGCGATCGGCCCGTAGCCGCAGCCGAGGTCCATCAGGTCGACGGGCCCGGTGGGCAGGCCCGGGCCGTCCAGCAGCAGGTACCGGGTGCCCCGGTCCACGCGGTCGGCCGAAAAGACGCCCCTGTCGGTGGTCAGCGTGAGGTTCACGTCGGGTAGCAGGAGGCCGACCTCCGTGGGCCTGGAGGCCACGTCAGGGCGATCGGTCCAGTACTGGCTGTCGTTCACTGCGCCGGGTGGCAGTCTGGCATCCGGGCCTCCATCGCCCTGACGGTAGTCTTGTCGTGTGGCACCCCACCAGATCCGACTGATCGGCGACCCGGTCCTGCGCAGGCCGGCGACCGAAGTGACCGACGTGGACGGCGCGTTGGTGCGCCTCACCGACGACATGTTCACCACCATGTACGAGGCTCCGGGGATCGGCCTGGCCGCACCGCAGGTGGGGGTGCAGAAGCGTTTCTTCGTCTACGACCACGGCGAGGGGGCCGGCGTGATCCTGAACCCGCGGATCATCGAGTCCGACGGCGAGTGGACCTTCGAGGAGGGTTGCCTCTCGGTTCCGGACCTGACCTGGGAGATCACCCGGCCGAAGCAGATCCACCTCGTGGGAGTGGACCTGGACGGCAACGAGGTCTCGATCGAGGCCGACGAGATCGAGGCACGGCTGTTCCAGCACGAGATCGACCACCTGGACGGAGTACTACTCGTGGACCACCTGGACGACGACCAGAGTCGCGAGGCCCGACGGGTACTACGCCAGATGACCATGTCCCGACTGGCTTCCACCCCTGCAGGTGGGCAGCTCGACGGGGGCCTGCAATTGCGGTGATCGCGCCTCCTCCGGCGCATCCCGGGCGGCTGGTCTACCTGGGCAATCCCGAGGTGGCGGTGGCGCCGCTGACCGCACTCCACGAGGCGGGCCACGAGGTGGCGCTGGTGGTGACCTCCCCCGACCGCCGTCGAGGTCGTCGTTCGGCTCCGACGCCCACCCCTGTGGGTGCCCGGGCCATGGATCTCGGCATTCCCGTGGCCCACGACCTGGCCGCGGTGGCCGACTCCGGAGCGGATCTGGGAGTGGTGGTCGCCTACGGCCGGATCATCCCGGTGGACGTCTTGGCGAGGGTGCCGATGGTGAACCTGCACTTCTCCCTGCTGCCCCGGTGGCGCGGCGCGGCTCCCGTGGAGCGTGCCTTGCTGGCAGGGGATCCGACTACCGGGGTCTGCCTGATGGCGGTGGCCGAGGGCCTGGACGTCGGGGGGGTCCACGCCCGGGTGGAGGTGCCGATCCGACCGACCGATACGGCAGATGGCCTGCGGGAGCGTCTGGCCGTCCTCGGAGCCCGACTCCTGGTCGACGCCCTGAATGGCGGTCTGTCGGCCCCGGTGCCCCAGGAGGGCATAGCCACCTATGCCCACAAGGTGCACAGGGCGGACCTGGTGCTGGAGTGGGACCGTTCCGCCATGGAACTGGAACGCGTGGTGCGAGTCGGCGGCGCCTGGACGACCTTCAGGGACGGGGACCTGAAGGTCTGGCGAGCCGAGGTCGTCGAAGAGGTGGTGCCCGGACCTCCGGGAAGCATGGTGGGCGACCTGGTGGCCACCGGTGGTGGAGCCCTGCGCCTCCTCGAGGTCCAGCCGGCCAGCCGCGCCCGGATGAGGGCCTCGGCATGGTTGGGCGGGGCCCGACCAGTGGCGGACGAACGGCTGGGTGGATGAGCGGCGAGGATGCGCGCCGGCTGGCAATGGAGGTTCTCGGGCGGATCGAGAGGGACGGTGCGTACGCCAACCTGGTCCTGCGAGCCGCCCTGGACCGTTCCAGCCTGGACAGCCGCGATCGGGCGTTCGTGACCGATCTCGTCTACGGCACGACGCGTATGCGTCGTGCCTGCGACCACCTGGTGGACAGCTTCCTGCACGACGACGTCCAACCCGAGGTGCGTACCGTGCTGCGGCTGGGCGCCTACCAGCTCCACTGGGCCGGTGTTCCGGCCCACGCTGCGGTTTCGGCGACGGTCGCCGTGGCCCCCCGAAAGGTCCGTGGTCTCTGCAATGCCGTCCTGCGACGGGTCGCCGAGCACCAGCCCACATGGCCCGGCCCGGGCGTCGAGTTGAGCGTGCCGGACTGGCTGCTGGAGCGCCTGGTGGCCGACCTGGGCAGCGATGACGCACTGGCGGCGCTGGCCGCCATGAACCGACCTGCCCGGGCGGTGGCACGCGATGACGGGTACCACCAGGATCGTGCCTCCCAGATGGTGGCTGCACTGGTCGTCGATGGCCTGGACCCGTCCGGTGAGGTCGTGTTGGACCTGTGCGCTGCGCCAGGGGGAAAGGCCACCGCCATGGCCGCAGCCGGCGCATCGGTGGTGGCTGCAGACCTGCGGCCCGCCCGGCTGGGCCTCGTGCGCGACAACGCCGAGCGCCTCGGTCATGACATGGCGCTGGTGGCAGCTGACGGACGGCTTCCATCGTTCCGCCCGGGAGCCTTCGATCGGGTCCTGGTGGACGCCCCCTGCTCGGGTCTGGGGGTTCTCAGGCGCCGGGCCGATGCTCGCTGGCGGACCGGTCAGGCTGACGTCGAGGAGCTGGCCGACCTGCAGGTCGACCTGCTCACGGCGGCTGCGGGCCTGGTGCGACCCGGTGGCCTGCTGTTCTACAGCGTCTGCACGCTCACGTCGGCCGAGACCACCGGCGTTGACCGGCGGTTCCGGGAGGCCACCGGCCTGGGGTCGGGTTCACCCCTGGGTTCCCCCTGGCGCCCGCACGGCGACGACGGGACGGGCGGCCTGCTCCTGCCACAGGACCTGGACAGCGAGGGAATGGCCGTCTTCCGCTACCGGATCGACTGAGATCTCGCCTGGCTGCAGAATCGGAGCTCATGCCGCTCAGACCAGGAGGCGCTCACCCAGGTGCGTCAGGACCCGGCCCATGGCTTCCATGGTGGGGTGGTCCGGTTCGTGGACCAACTCCTCGGTGAGCACGGAGTGGGCACGCTTGGAGATCCGGTGGAGGTTCCCCGGCGAGGAGTCCAGCTCGACGCCGATGAAGCCGTCGCCCAGCTCCTCCCTGAGACGGTCGAAGCGCTCGACCGGGGCCATCGAGTCTTCGCTGAACCGGAGTCCCAGGACGCATACCCCGTCTGCGACCCGTTCCTTCACTACATCCAGGTCCCGGTCCGAGATGCCCAGCGACCGTCGGTGGCGGGCGCTGATCGAGAGGGGCAGGCTGGGCTGGCTCAGCACGGGGGCCAGCATCCGGTCGTCGAGCATCATGCCCAGGGCGAAGCCCCCGGTGAAGCACATGCCGACGGCACCGATTCCGGGACCGCCGCACCTGCCGTGCTCGAATGCTCCGAGTGCCCGCAACCAGTCGGTGACCGGCGAGGTCCGACGTCGCATCAGGGCCGTGAACTCCCTCGAGACGCATCCTCCCACCAGGGAACGCAGCAGGTAGCTGGGCGTGGGGCGCCGGCCCGGGGTTCCGAACAGCGAGGGCAGCACGGCGGTGCAGCCGATGGACGCCACCTGGCGTCCGAAGTCCGCCACCCGCGGCGTGATCCCCGGCATCTCCGCCATGACGATGACCGCAGGCCCGGAACCGGTCCGCAGCACCGTGCGGCTGGTGCCGCCGTGCTCGAAGGAGCCGATCTCGTAGCCGGCCAGCTCGTCCACGCCCATCCGGCGACCATAACCCTGCCCGGCCTGCCGGAGCCGCTCCGGTACCCTCGCCCCATGGCTGAAGCCGGGCACGATGGGTTCCACCACGGAGGCGGGGTACCGCTGGACGTGAAGGTGCTGACCGTTTCTGACGGCGTGATCCACGGCGTGCGTGAGGACCGCTCGGGAGCCGCTCTGGTGGCCTGCTGCGAGGCCGAGGGCTGGACGGTCGTCGAGACTGCGGTCACCGCTGACGGTGTGGATGCCGTGGCCGAGGCCATCCGGGCCCTCGCCGACGGTTTCCACGGCCTCGTGGTCACGACCGGTGGCACGGGTTTCGGTCCACGGGACCAGACGCCGGAGGGAACCCTCGCCGTCCTGGACCGCCAGGCGCCGGGACTGGCGGAGGCCATGCGCCTCGTGAACCCCCTGGGTCGCCTGTCGCGCGGCGTGGCTGGTACCTGCGGAACCAGCCTCGTCCTGAACACACCCGGGTCTTCGAAGGGATGCGTGGAGTGCCTCGGGGCCGTCGTGGACGTGGTGCCGCACGCGGTGCGTCTCCTTGTCGACAACGCCGACCCACATCCGTCGGGCGAGGGGTCCGGCGCCGGTGCCTGACCCGACGATCCATGATGACGAGGGCGGGATGCGGGCCGCCCTGGACGCCGCCGGTGAACCGCATCGCCGGACGTCACCCAACCCCAGGGTCGGGGCGGTGGTGGTCGCCGATGGCCGCATCGTCGGCTACGGCGCCACCCAGCCGCCGGGTGGGGCACATGCCGAGCGCGTGGCGCTGTCCGAGGCCGGTCCGGCTGCGGCCGGGGCCACCCTGTACACGACGCTGGAGCCCTGCGACCACGAGGGCAGAACGGCCCCGTGCACGGACGCCATCATCGGCGCCGACGTGGCCCGTGTCGTCGTGGGCGTCGAGGATCCGGACCCCGAGGTATCCGGTCGAGGACTCGGGAGGTTGCGCGAGGCCGGGCTGGTCGTGGACGTCGGCGTCCTCGTGGAGGAGGTCACGAAAACGCTTGCTCCGTACCTGCACCATCGCAGGACAGGTCGCCCGTACGTGGTTCTGAAGCTGGCCGCCACCGTGGACGGGCGGATAGCGGCACCGGACGGTACGAGTCGCTGGATCACCGGCACCGAGGCCCGACTCGACGTGCACAGGTTGAGGGCGTCATGCGATGCGATCTGCGTGGGAGCGGGCACCATCCGCGCCGATGACCCGCGCCTGGATGTGCGGGACGCCGACGGCCTCGTGGTCGAGAGTGAGGAGCCACCCCGACGGGTGGTGTTGGGGAAGATCCCGGCAGGCGCCCGGATCCTCCCAGCAGAGGAGCACCACGGTGGGCTGGAAGGACTCCTGGAGGGCCTGGGAGCCGACGGGGTGATCAAGCTGCTGGTCGAGGGTGGGGCGGACGTGGCTGGCCGGTTCCACCGTGCCGGACTGGTCGACCGCTACGTGGTCTACCTGGCACCGGCGCTGTTGGGTGGCGAGGATGGGCGCCCGCTCCTGTCCGGACCCGGCGCTCCGACCATGGCGGACCTCCGCAGGGGGCGATTCGTGGCGGTGGAGGTCCTTGGTGACGACCTCAGGCTGGACCTGGAGCTCGAGGATCGTTGATCCGGCGCTTCGCTAACGCAAAACCCCCGGTCGGGCCCATGTGTGGGGCGGGTAGGTTCGCTGCATGCTGAAGCTGGTCCTGCCTAAGGGTTCCTTGGAGAAGTCGACGCTCGAGTTGTTCGAGGGCGCCGACCTGGCCGTGAGCCGTGGCTCGTCGGTCGACTACCGGGCGTCCATCGACGATCCCCGGATCCACGACGTGCGCATCCTCCGCCCCCAGGAGATCCCGGTCTACGTGGCCGACGGCCTGTTCGACATCGGAATCACCGGTCGTGACTGGATCGAGGAGACGGGAAGTGACGTGGTCTCCCTGGGCGAGCTGCACTACTCGAAGGCCACCGCCCGGCCCGTGCGTATCGTGGTAGCCGTCGCTGGTGACTCCCCGGTGGAGTCGGTGGCCGACCTGGCGTCCGGAGTCCGGGTCTCCAGCGAGTATCCGGAGCTGACCCGCCGCTTCTTCGCCGAGCGTGGGGTGGAGGCTGACATCCAGCTCTCCTACGGGGCGACCGAGGCCAAGATCCCTGACATCGTCGACGTGGTGGTGGACATCACCGAGACCGGAAGGGCGCTTCGTGCCGCCGGTCTGAAGGTGATCGACACGATCCTGACGAGCTTCACCGAGTTGGTTGCCAACGCTGATTCGTACGCCGACCCGGAGAAGCGTCACGCCATGGAGCAGCTCCATCGCCTCCTGCAGGGCACCTTGGAGGCCCGCGGCAAGGTGCTGGTCAAGATGAACGTGCCGGCCGACCGGCTGGACGCCGTGATCGACCTAATTCCGTCGATGAAGTCACCAACGGTGAACGAGTTGTTCAGGGGCGCCGGTTTCGCGGTGGAAACCGTCGTGTCGAAGTCCGAGATCAACGTGCTCATTCCGGCTTTGCGCGACGGTGGTGCCACGGACATCTTGGAGGTCCCGCTCTCCAAGATCGTTCACTGATCCTGCGCCGGAGCCACCCGGTGGTCAGCCTGCCTCGGACTCGGGAGGCGTGTCGGCTTCGCGGCTGGCCTTCTCGATGGCCACGTAGGCGAGGCGGATCTGGTGGAGGGCGTCGCGCATGGTGGACTCGGCCTCGCCGAGTCGCCCCGGAAGCCTGTCGACCACCGCACCCAGTGCGTCGATCGCCACCGAGGCCTCCGTCAGGTTCGGAGGTTGCTGCGAGAGGTGGATCGTTGCCAGCTCGTACAGGCCCATGAGGTGGTTGGCGACCACCACGGCCGCGGGTACGGAGGCGAGCTGTTCCCGCACGGCCGCCATCTCCTTGGCCATCGCCTCGACCTGCTCGCGTTCCTCGGGGTCCAGGTCCTCGACCTGGGGTGCGACAGACGGTGCAGGCGCGTCCTCCGATCGGTCTACCGGGTGCTCCCCACCGGGGGTCCAGAGGCTGCTCATGGCTGGTTCCTTAGCTGGCGTGTGCTCCACGGGGGAGCGTCGGGTCCCGGTCCGGTCGACATCCAGGGAGGACCTGGTGCTGGTCCGTTGCGGGACCGCTAGCCTATGGGCCACAACTGAAGAGAAAGCGGGGTCATCCCCACCCGGCGTGCGTTGAGCGTGTCAGGGTCTTCTTCTCGTCGGATCGACGAGGTCCACGGCATGAGTTGCCGGTGGGCGTCGTGGATCCTCGGCGGGTGTCGGCTTTCCGGCGCCCGCCGTTTCTCCGTTTTCGGGGCATGTCCCCCTACTGGAAGACGACGGCGCCATCACAACCACATAATCACGAGGAGAACCCCACGTGACGCACAGGAGTGACGACCGATAGCAGCGCCAACCAGTCAGGAACCACGGATCAACGACCGCATCCGTGCCCAGCGCGTCCGCCTGGTCGCCCCGGATGGTGAACAGCTCGGCATTCGTACCCTGCCGGACGCTCTGACCATTGCCGGCGACATGGGCCTGGACCTGGTGGAGGTGGCCGACCAGGCCGATCCTCCGGTCTGTCGGATCATGGACTACGGGAAGTTCAAGTACGAGCAGTCCCAGCGGGCCAAGGAGTCGCGCAAGAAGGCGACCCACGTGCTGGTCAAGGAGATGAAGTACCGGCCCAAGATCGGTCCCGGCGACTTCGACACCAAGACCCGAAAGGTCGAGGAGTTCCTGGGCAATGGCAGCAAGGTCAAGGTCACGATCATGTTCCGCGGGCGCGAGATGCAGCATCCGGAACTGGGACGTCGGATCCTGGACCGGGTGGCCGAGACGGTCGACCACGTCGGACGTGTCGAGGTCTTCCCGAAGCAGGACGGTCGCAACATGATCATGGTTCTTGTGCCCGGCCAGGGCACGCGCCGGCAGCGGGAGGCAGCCGCGGACCATCGCGACGCCGCTGCGGTAGTCCCTCCGGTCGC
>ENA-OSET01004329-OSET01004329.1-sediment-metagenome-genome-assembly--contig:-NODE-4329-length-12613-cov-3.137444_pt1 | contig 12613 bp, 9 predicted proteins | sample MGYA00237882_ERZ534229 | MGnify/ENA primary metagenome ERZ534229 (study PRJEB26408, sample SAMN06266212) | sediment metagenome | isolation source: Hudson Canyon methane seep mesocosm | place: USA:Hudson...
TATCCCTACCCAGGGTTCGAATCCCTGACTCTCCGCCATATATTAGCCCTAAGCATCTGATGCTTGGGGCTTTTTTGTTTCTGAAATTCATAAAATAAAATATATGTACCACTTGTATTTTATACAGAGCAATAGTGATTAGCCTCTAATCACTATCACCTAAAATATCAGCAAGTGTAGTTGCTCGCTTTCCAACTTGATTAGTATATCTTGAATCAAGAAGCTCACCAGCGTAATGCTTTAGTACTCCTCATCTCCCCCATTTTAAATTTACGTTGTTTTCAGTGCCACAAAGAAGTAGGAACTGAGATAAATGAATAAGTTCATTGTAGCAACAAGTTATCAGGCTAAGTATGGGTTTGTAGTTTCGGTTAAAATTTAGCTTTTTTTCTTCACCGACATCGATACACCCCACTAAAGTGTGATGTACCAAAGTACAATATATTTTTCTAATACCAGTTAGTAAGATGTCTCTCGCTACATCACTTTACTTTCTTAATAGGTAGATTTATGAAAAAAATATTATTAGGCTTGGCACTATTATCCTCATCTCCTGTTTGGGCAGATATGGATGTTACAGTCGATGTGACTGGATTGACCAATGCTCAAGATCGCTATGCAAATTCTCTTTATATTCCGGGTATTAGCGCACCTCAATACTCTGGCACAAAAACATTCACTATCCCCGACGGTGACTATGAACTTAGACCTGGTGCTGGCTCAGGCATGAACACGACCTACGGTAGTTTTAACGTCACAGGAACAACTCTAACAGTTACTGCTGGGGCGTTGACTATAAATGATTCAAGCACGCTAGGCTTCGACCTAACTAAACTAGGTCGTGTAGAGTTTGATAACTCTGAACTTGGAAGCATGGTGCATGATGGCAGCCCCAAAATGCCAGCTATTATGGCTATGACTGGTGTTGGTAATAATATTAGAGGTGACTTTTACACCTATCTACCAGACTATCCTGAAATCAAACTTCTGACTAGAAGCTCAGCTGTTTATGGTTCTTTTGCTCTTGAAAATGGGCAAATTACGAATATTCAAGGCGCACTTTACCAAGAAGGAGTGAATTCAAGTCGCCTTCATTTTGATCGTAATAAGTTAGCACCTGTACGAGTGATGGCACATAAACTTTCTAGCCCTGAAAAAATGCTACTTACTGCTGTTCATGAGGTTGCTGGAGGTAACTTGGGTGACTATGTAGTCTTCATGCCACCTGGTACACATAAATTTGGAACGCGTTATTACCCTGGTATTTATGGCAATATCATTGTTGATGAATTTCTTAATCTAACAACTGATGGTTATGTTGTTGTTGGAAATGCAAATATTACTCCTGCCGGAATTTCACATACTGAGATTACTGTAGATTTCACATCAACACCTCACATAGATGTATATAACTCTGAACTTAGTGACCCAGTAGGCTTGACAGCAGTAGGTCTTTACCAAGCAGGAAATGGCGTTAGAGGTGAGACTTACACTCGTTATTACCTTCCTGATAGCCAGACTAATGGTAATCCAGTTACTTATAGGCTTTCGCAGTTCGGTGCTTTAGCCCATGCTTTCTATGGTGATGTAACTCTTAGTACATCTACCCCCCCTAGTTCAACGGGTACATTAATAACTCAAGACTCAGAAGTTCACTTCGATACTTGTGCCTTAAATAAAGTAAACTTTAGTAGTGCTACTAACAATCAATATCACTTAGGTCGATGGGCAACAGGATGGCACACTTCCCCTGTATCAATTTATGTGCCGAATGGAGCAGATTTTCTTGTCTCTTCTGCTGGTCAAGCACTTAATGTTGTAGTTTCTGGCTCAAGTGTTTCTATTAATGGTGACTTTAATGGAACAATCGACATTACATCAGAAGAAGGCCACTGTACTCCTCCAGATACAGATGAAGATAATGTGCTAGATGATATGGATGAATGTCCAGATACATTAGCTGGTAAAAAAGTTGATAGTTATGGTTGTTCAGTAAATCAAAACATTGCTTTAACATGTGATGCTACAAAATCTAAAAATCATGGTCGTTACGTTAGCTGTGTATCTCATGTGTTAGATGACTTAATTGACCAATTAATGATTTCTGTTGAAGATAAAGGAAGTCTAATGAGTGAAGTAGCAAAGAAAAAATAAAAGTAGATAGCTTGTAGATTTAAAGCCCGTTCTTTTGATCGGGCTTTTTTTTCATTTTATTTAACATCTTAAATTAGACTTCTTTAAAACATCTTATTTACACTTAAAAAGCAACCTCACTTATATCAAGGAAGTACCGCTCGATAGCCATCACATATCAATGTGTTTCAGAAAGTCATTATCCATATTTTCTGGATAACCCCATCAAAGTAAGATCACTTTATTAGTGATGGGTTCAGTTCATTTTAGCTGTTCAAACATCCTTATACGCTCATATAGGGTGTGAGTGATGATGACATTACTTCCTATGCTCAAGAGGTCAACAAGTACATCCGTCTTATTATTTTCGCCACCTTCTTTGACCCATGCTGAATCGACTCTTGGTGCTTTACACTTCTGCTTTATTTTTATACATTTCACTATCTGAAATATTTAATAACACTTCTAGAGAATCGCCATGTTCTGGATATTCTGCCACACCACAACTTGCAGAAACATTAAACGAAACCCCTTTGGCGATGATTGGCTCTGCGATAGTTTTTTGCAGCTTCGTAACGAGCGTCTGCACCGCACCTCCTGACTCTACATCTGTCATAAGAACAACAAATTCATCACCACCAATCCTAGCAACCACATCTGAATCACGCACTACTGAAAGCATTCTAGTGGCAATTTCTTGTAACACTTCATCACCATACATATGTCCATAATTATCATTGATAGGCTTAAAGTTATTTAAATCAAAGAAAAGAAGAGCAATCTTATTACGATGTCGCTTAGCAGAAGTTAATGCAAATTTGAACTCCCGCTCTAGCCTCCTTCTATTTGGTAAGCCAGTTAGCATGTCATGTTCTGAAAGGTGCTGAAGCTTTATGCTTTGCTCGCGCTCATCTGTAATATCACTGAACATAGCAATGTGATTTTTAACGTTACCATGCGTATCGTGCAGAACTTTAATAGATAGATGCTGTAAATAAAGTGAACCATTCTTACGACGGTTATAAATTTCTCCTTCCCACTCCCCCTGCTCATTCAAGTCAGCCCACAATTCCTGATAAAAAACATCATCATTTCGACCAGAGCTTAGAATGTGTGGATTTTCACCCAATACCTCATCAAACGAATAACCCGTAATTTCTGTAAATGCTGGGTTAACTCGCACAATCGCATTATTACTATCAGTAATCATGATAGCTTGTGTTGAAATGTCACAGACATGGTTCCCTAAAATACGGTGTTGTTCTCGCTCCTCACGTTCAGCGATATCAACAACAGAAGCAAGGTAGCACACTCGATTAGCGTGCTGAACAGACTGCAACGTGACCTCAACAGGATATATAGTACCGTTTTTACGCTGATGAACTGTTTCAAAACTAATGATATCCACCTCTTTATTTACAAGAGGAGCCAATAAATCATCAAACTTTTCTTGTGTAAATAAAGGCTTAATATCCAGAGGGGTAAGCATCAGGGCTTGAGCAAGTGTTAACCCCAAGTTATCAAGTGCAACTCGGTTGACAAATTCAAAGGTCATATCCCCTTCACAGAACACATAGGTTTCCGTCTTACTACTATTAATAGCTTGGAATAGCGTGTTACGCTCGCTCACAGAATATACGCCGGCATGAGCTACAAGACTGATAACAACAAAATAAATCCAAAATAAATGGAGATTAGGTTCAAGACCACTACTCATAAATAAGCCTTGCTGATTAAGTAGTCCCCACACCCCAACAACAAAGTATTCAAAAATAATAATGGATGTCATGGATTGACTAAACCGAAACGTAGACCACGCTAAAGGAATAATTAAGATATATGTTCCTCCAACCCGCATCATTAATTCATGATTCCAGTTCGTCATAACCAGAAAAGAAATGCCAGTTGCCGTCACAAATAATAGTAGACTTTCTCCAGTCTTACCTTCGACCATTTTTCTAAATGAATGCAAACTAAGCATTAACAGAAACGGAGCAATCAGCAGAACGCCGAGCGCATCCCCCATCCACCAATAGCCTGCTACAGAGAGGAAATCAGATACAGGAATAAAACCTGCCTGAATTAAAGCAGATGTACCGAGCACGGCACTTACTATGGCGCCGACACTACCAGCAAGTATCAACGATAAATAGTCATGGAAACGGTAAAGTGATCGAGAAAATGGTAAAAACTTTAATAGATATAACGCCATTAGTGGTTCTAACGTATTACCAAGGGCAATAAGACTGGAGGTTAGATGTGGGTTACCAACGTAAATACCTGCTGCAAAAGCACCTAAGAAGATACCAATGACATACTTAACTCCAAAGCGAATTAATACCGCTAATGCAATGCCAGATGATGGCCATAATAAGCTGGCATTTCCTTCAACTGTTGCAAAGCTGAGAACAATTATTGCGACAATGAGGTACACGGAACCAACAACAAACTGCTTAATTATTTCATCAGAATACTTGATACCCCTCACCCGAAACTCCTTCAATAATTCATCCTTGACTAAGTTATCGACCCGATTTCAAATTACCATAGTCGAATCAGTCAAGTAAATGATCTGTATCAATATGTGACAAACAATCTCAAGTTAATTACTCTCTGCAATGACATAATTATTATCTCCACCCTGTTTAGCTTTATACATTGCCGCATCAGCATTGTTCATGAGTGACACTAGGTCCGCACCATGTTCTGGATATAAGGCAACACCAATACTGGCAGATATGCTGATGCTATGCTTATCTAGTATAAAAGGCTGGCTTAATACATGGGCGACCTTATTAGCTAATGTGGTCACATCATTGATCGTATCGACTTCTGAAACTAGAATAGCAAACTCATCTCCACCAAATCTGGAAACCGTATCAATCTCACGTACAAGTTCAGATAAACGTTGTGCTGTAATAACTAGCAATTTATCACCGACATAGTGTCCTAGTGTGTCATTGACTGATTTGAATTTATCGAGGTCAAGGTAGATGATGGCAAACTTAGAATCGTGCCTCTTGGCTACCGCTAGTTGCTGCTCAAATCGGTCGCAGAAAAGTAATCGGTTAGGTAAGTCGGTGAGAAAATCATGTTGAGCCTGATGTGCAATGGCTTTCTGACTAGCATTTTGTAATGTGATATCAGAGAAGTTACCGATATGGCTGACAACGATATCATTCTCGTCGGTGTTCGTATGAATAATCAGCCTTTCTAAGTAAATGGCACCGTCTTTGCGTCGATTCCATAATTCTCCTTTCCAGTGCCCCTGTTCATTAATTTCCTCCCACATGGTGGTATAAAATTCTTGGCTTTGTTTTCCTGATGACAATAAACTTGGGTTCTTGCCTATCACGTCCTCTGCGGTATATCCCGTAATGTCAGTAAAAGCAGCATTAACAGAAACTATATTATTTTTCTTGTCGGTTATCAGGACGCCATCATGGCTGATTTCAAATAACTTGGCATGAAGCTTATGTTTACGTGCTGAATAACGTTCGCTTGTAGCGATTATAGCGAGCCCCATTCCTACAGATGCTAGCAACATAGCAAATGCCCAGAAATTTGAGAGGCCATAGTTATTAAAATCGTCGCCAAAGATTCCTATCTTAAAATAAGCACTTGCTAAGGCCTGCGATAAAAATAAAAGTTGTATTAATGCGGCATTCCTTTTGCCAGTACGAAACCCTGCCCACATGATGATGGGGAATAACCAAGCTATGCTAGGTGTCTGATCAAAAACAAATACGGGCGACCATTCAAAAAAAACAATATGCCCTACAGTGATAGCAACAATCAATAATGCAGCCATTTCAATTACTCGGGCTGAATTACGGAAAAATGGGGACTTGATGGTGAACACCAAAATCAATGGTGTGAAAAATACAATTCCTAGAACATCTGCTCTCCACCAACGCCACATGATACTTGCTAAAAGGTCTGTATTAATCATGCCTGATGCGAGCAAGCTTAGTGGGCCTATTGTTGCACTGGCAATAGCGGGAATCATCGCCCCCAACACAAAGAAAGTGATTAAATCGCTAATATGGTCAAATTTACGGTTAAATGTTACGGCTCTTTTCAGTAGGACGTAGCCTAGGTAGGTTTCTAATACATTACCAATGGCAGACCCTAAACCGAAGATAAATGGAGCATTTACCATTACACTGGCGAGGCAAGCTGCAATAAACACTGCAGGCAAGTAACGCGCACCGCCTAGCAGTACGGCTGCTAATGCAACCCCACCCGGAGGCCAAAATATAGTGGCGCTATGGTTGATCACACCAAACTCTAAGCCTATCTTAGCTACAGCAAGATAAACAATAATGAGTGCGATAGATTTTAGAATTACCGACATATCATTTTAATAGGCGGAGAAAGAACATCACATCATTCCGTCTAAAATTCCTTTCTATTTATAATTAATATCATTTTTTATGCATCATTCCACTCACGCTCATAAGGCTATATTAGCCCATTAAATTGAGTAAATAACACTGCATTAGAATATTAGCATGTCCTTCTCAATTTCACTGCTTTAATATGTCCCCCTGTCCGCCTATGTTTTCTGCTTCTCAGTCAATTTTTTTTGATTACAGCTCTATGTCGTATATATTTTGAACCAAAATAAACTGGTGACACATAAAAGGTAGAATTTTAGTTACTACGGGATTTGAATGACAATTTATTCGGATATAGATATAATCACATCACTAAATATTAGCTAATTGAGTTACATCACTCCGTGCATTACATCAAACAACAACGTCACTGGCTCTATCTGCTAACAGCACTCTTGCTGTTGATGCAGTCGTTCGCCATTTGGCATGATGTTAGCCACCCCTTTCACTTATCTGATGTTGAATGTGAACGTTTTGAGTCTATAAGTAAAACTCCTACCGTAGATCTCACTCACAGCATTAACCCCATCTGGACAAATGCATTTAGCTTTGTTCAAGCCCCCGTCATTATCACGTTTCCACAGCAACGATTACGTGATAGTCATAGCATCCGCGCGCCGCCTATTTTTTCATAGCACCACCTAAATCAAGTTAACCCTTTTTTTATTTGCAAGATAGATCCCTCTTCGTTTGATCGTTGCGGACTACTTGCATTGCTATGAGAAATAATAATGACATACCCAAAAACAAGATTCGCTTTATTAATGAGCGCGGCATTGCTTGCCACCACACCAGGATTTGCTGATGATCTCAGTGACTTAAAAGCAGAATTCTCTCAAATGCGTTTAGATTATGAACGCCGCATTACTCAATTAGAACAACGTCTAATACAAGCTGAAACAAATAGTCAACAAAGCAAAACAGACATTGCTAAAGTGAATACACAACCCGTCACTCAAGCAAGTAAAAATAACAATAGTTTTAATCCAGCAATTAGCATGGTGCTGAATGGGCAGTTTAGTGATTATGCTGAACCTGCTGATGGCTATGAACTCAGCGGTTTTTCCTTACAAGGTGAAGGTGGTTTAGCTCGTGAAGGTTTCTCTTTAGGTGAAAGTGAAATCACGATGAGTGCCAGCATCGATCAACTACTCTTTGGTCAGGCTACTGTTGCCTTACATGATCATGAAGGCGAAACAGAAGTCGAAATCGAAGAAGCATTTATTGAAACCTTGGGGTTAGGTAATGGGATGACTGTACGCGCTGGTCGGTTTTATTCTCCTATCGGCTATCTGAACGAAAAACATATCCATGCTTGGAATTTTGCTGATGCACCGCTCATTTATCGTGGTCTATTTGGCAACCAGCTCAGTACTGATGGCGTTAAATTATCCTATTTATTACCAACAGATTTATATGCTGAAGTTGGTGGTACAGTCGGCAATGGCGCTCAACATCCTGGCAGTGGCGAACATAACGGCATAGGTGATTGGTTAGTCTATGCCAAAACGGGTGGTGATATTGGCACTAATCATAGCTGGCAAGTGGGCGTTTCTCACTGGCAAGCTGAGCCTGAAGATCGCGCTTATAGCGGTGGACACGATCACGGCGGTGACGGAGATGATCCCGTATTATTTAATGGTGAGACTGATATTAGTAATCTATCTCTCGTCTATAAATGGGCTCCAAACGGTAACTTCAGACAACAAAACCTCACCCTACTAGGCGAGTACTTTTATCTAGATGAACAAGGTCAATTAAATAATAGTACTGAATTAGCGAGTTATAACGGCCAACAATACGGTGGTTTTGTTGAAGGCATTTATCAATTTGTTCCGAATTGGCGCACAGGTCTTCGTTATGATTGGTTAGGGAGTGATTTACGTGCTTCTGATAACGAATTATTAAGCGATGCTGATCTCGATTTCTCTGGCTTTCATCCTCAACGATACAGTCTAATGTTGGAGTGGATACCGAGTGAATTTAGTCGTTTACGTGCCCAAATAAATCATGATAAATCATCTCACAACAATGATACTCAATTGTTCCTACAATACACCGTGAGTATTGGTGCTCATGGCGCGCATAGCTTTTAATTAGGAGATAATAATGAAAAAAATAATTTTATCTTTACTACTCATCATGGCAAATTCACCTGTCATGGCTGAACTTAATATCTTTGCCTGTGAGCCTGAATGGGCAGCTTTAAGCCATGAATTAGGCGGTGACAAAGTTACCGTGTTTTCAGCGACTACAGGCTTGCAAGATCCGCACTATATTCAGGCTCGACCTAGTTTAATTGCCAAGGCAAGACGCACGCAATTATTAGTTTGTACTGGTGCAGAGTTAGAAAGTGGCTGGTTGCCTCTATTACAACGTAAAGCTGGCAATGCAGCTATTCAAATAGGTGCATCTGGCTATTTTATGGCCAGTGATTATGTTGCTTTATTAGATATTCCTAGTTCACTAGATCGAAGTCAGGGTGATGTGCATGCCGCTGGTAATCCACACATTCACACCAGTCCCGTGACCATCTTGCAGATTGCCAAGGCGCTATCGCAACGCATGCAGAAACTAGATAGTAATAATACGGCTTATTATCAGCAGCGTTGGCATGATTTCAACCAAAGATGGCAAGCAGCGACTGAGCGTTGGCAACGACAAGCAGCCCCTCTTAAAGACATCGCTATCATAGTTCAGCACAATAGTTGGCCTTATTTATTGAATTGGTTAGAGCTAAATAAAGTCGCTGTATTAGAAAGAAAAGCAGGTGTTCAACCCACTATTGATGATCTCAACAATGTGCTGAATCAACTCAAAATAACACCGGCTAAAATGGTCATTCATGCAGCTTATCAATCACCTAGAGCAACTGATTGGCTAGTTGATAAAACAGACATTAACAAAGTGACTTTGCCCTTTACAGTGGGTGGTAATGAACAGAGTAAAGACTTGTTCAGTTTGTTTGATGACACGATTAAACGCTTATTGGAAGCTAGCCAATGAGCTGGACCAATGTAGACTTCACCTTAATTATGCCCGCCTTTTTGGCGGGTGTATTAGTATTATCTATTCACGTACCGTTAGGGCAGGAGGTACTCAAGCGTGGCATTATTTTTATTGATCTAGCCATCGCACAAATAGCCGCTTTAGGTGTGATAGCGGCCACAGTGCTAGGTGGAGAGTTAGCTTCATGGCAGACGCAAGTCTTTGCTGGTTTAAGTGCTGTCTCAGGCGCGATAATGATTCATCGCTTAGAACAAAGTCAGAAGCAAAACCTAGAGGCATTAATTGGTCTATTATTTGTGTTAGCCGCTAGTGCAGGCATGATATTAGTCAGCTATGCACCACATAGTGATGAGTTATTACATGATTTACTGGTTGGGCAAATTTTATGGGTTAACAGTGAACAATTACTGTGGGTCGCCGCTCTTTATTTTCCTTTGTTAATCACTTGGTTCACCATTGATATCAAACAACATCCGGTCATTTTTTATCTGATTTTTTCTTTAGCAATAACTGCTTCAGTACAGCTAGTAGGAATTTACTTGGTGTTTGCGAGTTTAATCATTCCAGCACTTGCAAGTCATTCTCTTATCCAGAAAAAGAATAAACTCATGCTTGCCTACACTGTAGGGATTAGTGGTTATCTTCTTGGTCTCACAGCTTCATTTATATTTGACCTACCCACTGGGGCAATCACAGTTTGGAGTCTATTATTTGTGGCTATTATTGCCCAAATATTCATCAACAAGCATCCTGCTGTTGGCTCATGAAATAGCCTGAGCAATGTTTTTATTAGTGAAAGTGTGAAGCATACCTAAAACGGTAGTAGAGTAGCCAGTGAGAAGTTGAATACTGTCAAAGTATTTTCGCTCATCCATATCTCTAAATAATGCTTTGTTATGCTCATTTATCAGAGTGTGGTGGCAGTGTTGAATTTATCGGGGAGACGGGCATTGTTTGAGCAGCCCAAGTTACTGTTGCTGGTAGAATGTAAAGTAGCCGGAACGCCTTAACGTATCCGACTACTTTTTCTTGTGTTCTGTCGTAAACTAGATAGCAACAACTTTATTTGCACAAGGGCCTTTTTGACCTTCACCGATTTCAAATTCAACCGCTTGGCCATCATTCAATGTTGCGTATCCACCATCAGCTTGGATTTCTGAATGGTGTACAAATAAATCTTTACCACCATCTTCAGGTGTAATGAAGCCGAAACCTTTATCGGCGTTGAACCATTTAACGATACCTTTACTCATTTTATTTACTCTATAATTATTGGTGAAAATATAAATATTACATTCGAATTCACCGGTTCAAATATATAGTTATGATATAACATAACTATATATTTTATAAGGCCATTATCGATTAATCATCAAATAAATAGCTTGTTCTTCTACATACCGCTACCAGCATGAGCATTAATGGTACTTCTATTAAAACCCCAACCACCGTTGCTAATGCAGCACCAGAAGATAAACCAAAAATAATGATCGCGGTTGCAATAGCCACTTCAAAATGATTTGAGGCGCCGATTAAAGCAGCAGGAGCCGCATCTTTATATGAAAGCTTTAACCATCTTGCGAAGATAAAATACCCAATTGCAAAAATGAAGAGTGTTTGAATTAAAAGAGGAATAGCTATCCATAAAATAGTCAGTGGATTATTGATAATAACCTCACCTTTGAATGAGAAAAGTAGCACTAACGTTATAAGAAGCGCAGTAATACTGACTGGATTAAGCCATTGTAAGAAGTGCTCATTGAACCATGTCATACCTTTGTATTTTAAGATCCACTTTCTTGAAAAATAACCGGCAACTAATGGCAATGCGACATAGATTGAAACTGAAAGTAGCATTGTCTGCCAAGGCACTGGCATTGAATTCACATTGAGCAACAAGCTACCCAATGGGCCATAAAGTAACAGCATAAGTAAGGAGTTAATGGCCACCATCACGAGGGTTAAACTATCATTACCTTTCGCAAGGTAACTCCACATTAGAACCATCGCTGTACACGGTGCTATCCCTAGAAGAATAGTGCCTGCGATATAACTACGCCACAATTCGACCTCTTCACCATTGGCTAATATCTCAGTGCCCGGTAATAAATCTTTAAATAAATAGCCGAGAAAGAAATATGAAATTCCGAACATCGTGAAGGGTTTAATCCCCCAATTTATGAATAGTGTCAAAAATACAGGTTTAGGTGTTTTAGCTGACTTTATAACTTGAGAGAAATCAATCTTCACCATGATGGGGTACATCATGAAAAATAAGCACACGGCTATGGGTATAGAAACCTGATAGATGGAAAAATCATTGAGCGTTGTGGCAAGTTTAGGTGCCGTCTTGCCTAAAATTATTCCAGCGGTAATGCAAAGTAATACCCACACAGTGAGATAGCGTTCAAATAGTGATAGCTTTTTTTCAATCATATTGTTCATTTCTTGTATGAATACTAATTAGGAAACAATCTAGCAGTAACTATTTAACCTTATCAACAGTAAGATATCAAACCCTCTCTATACGCCCATTAAAACTATCGTTTAATGCTATATTTTGAATTTATTGACGAGCGTTCTCAATTGATGGGATAGAGAGGTTAACTGTTCACTTGCACCAGCTGTATCCATAGCTCCTTGAGAAACAATGACAGATACATCCTGAATTGCAGATATATTTTGGTTACTTTCGTCAGCAACGCCACGTTGGCGCTCAGCTAGTTGAGAAATACTGGCACTCATAGTACTAATTTCTTCAACTGCAGAATGAATAATTCCTAAGCGATCACTTGTTATTGTTGCTTTATTGATACTATCACTCGCTTGTTTTCGACCACTTTCCATTACCTCTACTGATTTACGTGTGTCCGTTTTGAATACATCAATCATTGCACTGATTTCTGTTGTAGCTTGATCTGTTCTTCCTGCTAAGGTACGAACTTCATCAGCAACAACAGCAAAGCCACGGCCTTGCTCTCCTGCTCTCGCAGCTTCAATAGCGGCATTTAAAGCAAGTAGATTTGTTTGTTCTGATATCCCACGAATGACTTCAACAATTGAATTAATAT
>ENA-OSET01004333-OSET01004333.1-sediment-metagenome-genome-assembly--contig:-NODE-4333-length-12608-cov-3.644242_pt1 | contig 12608 bp, 10 predicted proteins | sample MGYA00237882_ERZ534229 | MGnify/ENA primary metagenome ERZ534229 (study PRJEB26408, sample SAMN06266212) | sediment metagenome | isolation source: Hudson Canyon methane seep mesocosm | place...
ACTCCGTTTCTGACTCAATTAACCAAGACAATCAGGACGCTCTTATTTTCTGCCCAACTGTTTATTGCAATAGGTTTTCAAAAGGAGAATTAAAAGATTCGTCTTATCTTAAAGCACTTTCAAAAGAGGTTCCTGAAACCATACCCATGTTATGGACCGGAAAAGAAGTTGTTAGTAAGACAATAAATGATGTGGATATCCTCTCCTTAAAACAAATTATAAAAAACCCTATAATCATATGGGATAACTACTATGCAAATGACTATTGCCCAAGGAAACTATTTATTGGTGATTATCAAGGGAGAGACTTTTCAGAAAATAGTCCAATGGGAATAGGAATTAATCCCACAGGTCTACCCATTACAGATTCGATCATTCTTTCACAAGTAGAGGGTTCTAGAAGTACTAAAGACATTTTGAGAAAAAACAATGTACCTGACTGTTTTGAAAAGATTTTACCTTTCTTTAATGGTCCTTTTAACAAAGTTCCTGCATTAGAAGGTTTAGAAAATATTAAATCTTTACTTAAACTTTCAACCCCACTATGCATAGACTGGAAAAGTGAATTGCAGTTGGAATGGGCACCTTATTTATGGAATTTTTTTATTGATCTAAATTTTCTTATGAAACTCTACAAGTCAGAAGATCAAAAGGGACTTGAAGAGTGGGCTTCTCAAAGATATTCTAATCCGTTAAACGAAATTATATTTAGAAGAAATACAGATAACTAAGAGGAAAAAAAATGCTAGGAAATATGCAAGATGGCCAGTTATTGATATCTGGCTTAATTGAACATGCTGAGATATATCATACTGATACAGAGATTGTATCGAGAACCGTTGAAGGCCCAATACATAGATATACACTCAAGGATGCTGCGAATAGATCCAGAAAGTTAGCGAATGCACTAGGAAAACTTGGTTTACAACAGGGTGATGTTGTGGGCACTTTAGCTTGGAATACCTTTAGACATTTTGAATTATATTTTGGGGTCTCAGGAATAGGTTGTGTAGTAAATACAGTTAATCCAAGACTTTTTCCAGAACAATTGATTTATATAATAAATCACGCTGCAAATAAGTATCTTTTTGTAGATTTAACTTTTGTACCGCTTGTTGAATCAATTAGTGATTCCCTAGAAGGCATAAAAGGAATCATCGTTCTTACAGATAAAGAACATATGCCTGACACCGAGCTAAAAAATGTAATTTGTTATGAAGAGTTAATAGCCGATGAGCCAACTGAATATGATTGGCCAGTTTTTGATGAAAATACAGCTTCCAGTCTTTGTTATACCTCTGGCACAACGGGCAATCCTAAAGGAGTGCTTTACTCTCATAGATCAACGCTTTTACATACTTGGATCGTTAGTTCTGGTAATGTTGGCAAGGTATCGAGTTCTTCCGTAATTTTACCCGTGGTTCCAATGTTTCATGTTAATGCTTGGGGCATCCCTTATGCTTCAGCAATGTTTGGAGCTAAATTGGTATTACCTGGTCCTTTGATGGATGGAGCTTCCATTTTTGAGCTTATTGATCAAGAAAAACCTGATCTTTTGATGGGAGTGCCAACAGTTTGGTTAGGTCTGTTGCAATATTTAAATGAAACAAACCAGACACTAGATTCAGTTTCTACTGCATTAGTGGGAGGATCTGCAGCTCCAAGAGCTATGATTCAAGAATTCGAGGAAAAACATAATGTTTTTCTTATGCATGGTTGGGGTATGACCGAAATGAGTCCTTTAGGAACTGCCACAAGCCGAACAGCAGAAATGGATAACATGGACATAGAGAGTCGCTACGACCTCCAAGAGAAACAAGGGAAGGCTTTTTTTGGAGTAGAAATGACTATTGCAGATGATGAAGGTAATGAATTACCAAAAGACGGTGTTGCTTTCGGTCGTCTACTTGTAAAAGGGCCTACCATTGTTGAGAGGTATTTCAAAACCAACGAAAGTTCTTTGGATGAGAATGGATGGTTTGATACTGGTGATGTAGCCAAGATTCACCCAGAAGGATCTATGGAAATCGTTGATAGAAGTAAAGATGTTATAAAGTCAGGAGGGGAGTGGATAAGTTCCATAGACCTAGAAAATGCTGCAGTAGGACATCCTGAGGTGGCTGAAGCCTGTGTAATTGGAGTTTTACATAAAAAATGGGATGAACGTCCTTTATTATTAATTGTCAAAGTAGATGGTAAAGATCCTTCTAAAGAAGAAATTTTAGCTTTCTTAGAGGATAAAGTTGCGAAGTGGTGGATGCCTGATGACGTAATTTTTGTTTCAGAACTTCCTCACACTGCAACAGGAAAATTATTGAAAAGAGATTTAAGGGATGAATATAAAGAACATTTAATAAAGTCAGGAGAATAATATGATAGGACTAGTACCGGCAGAAAAGTTAGTTGACTATGTAGGTCAAGAGATAGGGACTTCTGAGTGGTTTGAAGTGGATCAAGAAAGGATCAATCAGTTCGCTGATGTAACTTTAGATCATCAGTTTATTCATGTGGATTCGGAAAAAGCTACTCCTCTATTTGGATCCACCATAGCCCATGGATTTTTATCTCTTTCTTTGGTTCCTCACTTAACAGCTCAGGCTATCTTAGCTCCAGAAAATCTAAAACATGCATTTAACTATGGGCTAGATAAGGTGAGGTTTATTAATCCAGTAAATGTAGATTCAAAAGTAAGAACTCACAGTAAGCTTGTTTCAGTTGATGACAAGGGGGATGGAAGGTATCTATTAAAAACTGAAATTACCATGGAAATTGAGGGGGTTGATAAACCTGCTTACGTAGCTGAAACCCTTACTATGTTTATCACTTAGCCATGTTGAATTTAAGTCTTTTTTTCACAGTCAGGGATGAATATCTGCTTACTGTGAATGAACCGTAAAGAATTTCAATTAAAAGATAAAATAGTTCAACAAGCAATTCGCTCTGTTAGAAAAGACCACAAGGTTGATGAGGTGAGTCTCTTGGCCATTTCTAAAGAACTGAATGTAGACTTCTCTGAAGTAACGAAATATTACACTTCAATGGAAGATATTTTTCTGGACCAACAAAAGAAAAACTGGAAATCAACCTTCAAGATGTTAGATAAAAGACTAAAGAAGGCTAAAAACCCAGGAGACTTCAAATCCTTATTTGATAAATTCTTGGAAGACTTTGTTTCTGAATTAAGCCTTAATGCTGACTTGCATTGGGAAGTGTGCAGTTTTATTCCAGTTTGTTTGGAGTTTAGAGAAACCAATAAGAAGAAGTTAGCAGTTAAGATAAGGAATGTTATTAAACGGGGTTGGCCTGGAAAAACTGATAATGTTTTGGATAGGCAAACTGATCTATTTATATTAAGTTTCTTTGGGTTTATTGATCATATAGTTCATAAACCAGTCAAAGAAAGAGCAAAAATACTTAAAGATTTTAGAAATATGCTTAATTTACACTTACAGGATAGATTATTCTTTTAATCTTTCTTCCAATAATTTATTTACTTGTTCAGGATTTGCTTTTCCTTTAGAAGCTTTCATGACTTGCCCAACAAAGAAACCAAATAATTTCACTTTTCCTGATTTATATTGCTCTAATTGAGATTGGTTTTGCTCTAATACTTGGTTAATAACCTTTTCAATTTCAGATGAATCAGTAACTTGTTTGAGACCTTTTTCTTCAATAATTTCATCCGGACTTTTCTTAGAATTCCACATCTCTTCAAATATTTCTTTAGCTATTTTTCCAGAAATAGTGGAATCTTCAATTCTTGAAAGTAGATTGCCTAAATTTATCGAATCCACTTTTGTTTCCAAAATGCTTAAATTTTCTTTGTTAAGAAAAGCAGATAGCTCTCCCATTATCCAATTTGCGGCTAATTTAGGATTTCTTGATCTGACTACTACTTCTTCAAAAAAATTAGATAGATTGGGATCTACAGAAAGTACATTAGCGTCGTAGTCACTTAATTTATATTCTTTAACAAATCTTTTTTCTTTTTCTTCAGAAAGCTCTGGCATGAGATCCTTTACTGATTTAATAAAGTCTTCACTCAGCACCACTGGTAATAAATCTGGTTCTGGAAAATATCTGTAATCATTAGCATATTCTTTTGATCTCATGGGCCTTGTTTCATCTAGCTGAGAATCATATAGTCGGGTCTCTTGAGTAACCCTTTCTCCAGATTCTAAAATCTTTATTTGTCTTCTAATTTCATGTTGGATTGCTTTCTCAACAAATTTAAATGAATTCACATTTTTTGTTTCCGTTCTGGTTCCCAGTTCCTTACTTCCCCTTTTTCTAAGTGAAACATTGGCATCACATCTCATGGATCCCTCTGCCATATTCCCATCTGAAATTTCTAAATATCTTATGATGGAGTGTATTTTTTTTAAATAGGCTACAGCTTCTTCTGGAGTACTTAAGTCTGGCTCCGATACTATTTCAAGCAATGGCGTGCCAGCCCTGTTTAGATCTATTCCTGAAAGGCCTTCAAAGTCATCATGCAGTGACTTTCCTGCATCTTCTTCTAAATGAGCTCTGGTAATGCGTATCTTTTTTTTGCTTCCGTCTTTGAGAGTAATCTCAAGGACTCCACCTTCAACTATAGGGTTATCAAGTTGGCTTATTTGATATCCTTTAGGTAAATCAGGGTAGAAATAATTTTTTCTAGCAAACTGGGTTGGGCTATTAATATTTGCGTTAATAGATAGACCAAATTTTATGGCCATTTTTAAAACTTTTTCGTTTAGAACTGGGAGCACCCCAGGCATTCCAAGGTCAATATTACAAGCTTGAGTATTGGGAGAAGATCCAAAAAGGGTACTGGCACCAGAAAAAATTTTAGATTTAGTAGCTAATTGGACATGAACTTCAAGACCAATTACTGTCTCCCACTCAGACATTCTTTTATCCATTAATCTAGTTCAGGCCAAGATTTATGCCAGTCAGTATTTAATTGAAAATGATGGGCCATTCTAAGTATTTTACTCTCCTCTAAATTATCTGAAACAAGCTGTAGCCCCAAAGGTAATCCTTGATGTTGTCCGCAGGGTACGGAAATACCCGGAAGTCCCGCCAAATTAGCAGGGATAGTAAAGATATCTTGTTTGTACATTTCAACTGGGTCAGAAGTCTTAGCACCTAAGGCGAAAGACGTATCAGGAGCAGTAGGAGAAAGTATCAGGTCTACTGATTTAAAGGTTTCTTTAAAGTCATTAGCAACAAGTCTTCTGCACTTTTGAGCTTTTAGATAATAAGCATCATAGTATCCGGCAGAGAGTGCATATGTTCCGATTAAGATTCTTCTTTTTACTTCTGTGCCAAATCCTTCTTCTCTTGTTCGCATGTACAAGTCCTCTAAATTTTTTGGATCTTCACATCTGTAACCAAATTTAACTCCATCATACCTAGATAGGTTTGCTGAACATTCAGCTGGAGCAATCACGTAATAAATTGGCAAAGAAAGATCTATATGGGGTAAATCTACATCTATAATTTTTACTCCTAGTTTTTCAAATACTTTCAGGCTTTCATTTATGCTCCGTTCTACATATTCAGGCAGATTCATGGAAAAAAATTGTTTTGGTAGACCTACTCTAAGTCCTTTAATCTCCTTATTAATTTCTTTGACAAAGTCTGGAACTTCTACATTTAAGCTTGTGGAGTCTTTAGGATCATGTCCTGACATAGTTTTAAGCATATAGGCAGCATCTTCGGCCGTCTTAGTTAAAACACCTCCCTGATCTAAGCTTGAAGCAAAAGCAATCATGCCATATCTGGAGACCCTGCCATATGTAGGTTTGATACCCGTTAATCCACAAAGCGCTGCTGGTTGTCTTATTGAGCCTCCGGTATCAGTGCCGGTAGCTCCTGAGGCAAGGCCAGCAGAAACACAAGCTGCTGATCCTCCAGATGAACCTCCAGGAACGTAATCCTTTTTCCAAGGATTTTTAACTTCTCCAAAATAACTTGTTTCGTTTGAAGAACCCATAGCAAATTCATCCATATTGGTCTTTCCCAATACAACTGAACCGCTTCCTTCAAAATTCTTTACCACGGTGGAAGAATAAGGAGATATAAAGTTAGATAACATTCTAGAGCCACAAGAAGTTAGCACCCCCTCCGTGCAGAAAATATCTTTATGAGCTATTGGAATGCCATCGAGAGGTAAAGCTGATCCTGATGCATATCTTTGGTCAGCTTCTTTTGCGCTCTTTACAGCTCTTTCTTCAAGCACTGTAATAAAGCTATTTATTTTGCTATCTAACTTTTTAATTCTTTTCAGATATGATTCAGTTAACTCCTTACTTGAGAAAGTAGAGTCCTTTAATCCTTTTAGTTTCTCCTTTATGGAAAGTTTGTGTAATTCAGTCATCTTAATCTTCCACTTCTATAACTTTTGGTACCATGAAAAGACCAGCCTTAATTGAAGGAGCATTTTTTTGAAGGTTTTTTCTGTCATCTTTCTCTGTAACCTTATCTTTTCTCAGAGGTTGAGATAGATCAAGAGGATGGGACATCGGAACTACTGATTCGGTATTTACAGAATCCATCTTAGCTACGAGTTCTAAGATACTTTCTAATTCTTTCTTTAAAGAAGGAAATTTATCTTTATCGATGTTAATTCGAGCTAGATAAGCTATTTGTTCTAAATCTTGGTTCTTAAGAGACATAAATTTTCTGCTTTAGTATTGAAACGTGGCTAATGTAGCACAATGTTCCTTGCTCAAAAACAAAGCTATGCTAGAGTATATCTTCTTTTAAAAAAATCATTTTTTGGTAATTAATGTTAAAACGTTTAAAGGGTTTATTTTCAAATGACCTATCTATTGATCTGGGTACAGCTAATACACTTGTATATGTAAGAGAGAAGGGAATTATTCTGGATGAGCCTTCAGTTGTAGCAATTAAAACTCATGCGGGCCAAAGGACCGTGGTTGCAGTAGGTTCAGATGCAAAAAAGATGCTTGGAAGAACTCCAGGTAATATATCTGCAATAAGACCCTTAAAAGATGGGGTTATAGCAGATTTTCAAGTAACTGAAGAAATGCTAAAACATTTCATTCAAGAAGTTCATGAAGACAGTTATATTCGTCCAAGTCCTAGAATACTGGTGTGTGTTCCTTGTCAGTCTACTCAAGTGGAGAGAAGGGCAATTAGAGAATCAGTTTTAAAGGCTGGAGCAAGAGAGGTAAGGCTTATAGAAGAGCCTATGGCTGCAGCCATAGGAGCTGGCTTGCCTGTAGAAGAAGCGAGTGGATCAATGATTGTAGACATAGGTGGTGGTACCACAGAAGTAGCTATACTGGCTTTGAATGGCGTGGTTTATTCTAATTCCCTTAAAGTTGGTGGTGATAGGCTAGATGAAGCTATTGTTGCTTATATCAGAAGGAATCAAGGTGTTTTAATAGGTGATTCTACGGCCGAGAAAATAAAACATACAATAGGAGCAGCTTCACCAGATGCTGAGAATCTTGAGATGGAAGTAAGGGGAAGAAATCTTGCTGAAGGAACTCCAGTCACCTTTACCATGGAAACCAAACAAATTTATGACGCGATGTTAGAACCTCTTTCCTCCATCATTCAAGCCATTAGGTCGGCCCTTGAAGCTTCTCCTCCTGAATTGAGTGCTGATATTTCTGAAAGGGGAATCGTGCTTACAGGAGGAGGGGCTTTGCTTAGGGATATTGAAGTTTTAATATCAAGTCAAACAGGGGTACTAGTAATTGTGGCTGAAGACCCTATCACTTGTGTAGCTAGAGGTGGCGGAAGAGCACTAGAAATAATGGACAAGTATGACATTGATCTTCTGTCTACAGAATAAGTAATAAGTTTTCTTTCTTTCTTTCTTTAGCTCGGTATTATCTTATTAATGAGTGGCGGGGATCATAAGGTATCTAAGATTACCAGTGAGGCAATATTTGCAGTAAGGCCTATCAGTTCAACAAGGTTTTTGATATCTCTTGTTTTTTGTCTTTCTCTTCTCTTGATAGATATAAGATTTAATCTTTCCAATGAAATAAGAGGATATGCTCATGACGTGTTATTACCTTTATATAAAATTGTAGAAGTTCCAAGTCAATTTATAAACAAAGCTTCTGAAATTAGGCAATCCAATCAACAACTTAAAAAGGATCTTTTAAGTTACAAAGAGGACAATGAAAAACTTAAACTAATTAATTCTCAGTTGAAAGATCTGACTAAAAGGAATCAAGAGCTTAATCTTATATGGAACTCAGCTCAGATAGACAAAGAGGCTTATTTGTTGGGGCAAAAGATGAACCTTTCTTCAAATCCCCTTAAACCAGCCTTGATATTAGATGTAAACGATCCTGATTCTATTTTAGAAATTAATCAGCCTGTTCTATCAAAAGAGGGAATAATAGGAAAGGTAAAGTCTGTAGGGTTAAGGAGTGTCGAAGTAATGATAAGTCAAGATCCGCAGTCTTTAATACCGGTAATCTCTTCAACAACTAGACTTCATGGAATTTTAAAAGGTTATGGGTTACAAAGAAAAGGTCAATTAATAAATGTTAAGAAGACTGCAGCATTCAAGGAAGGAGAAGATTTATACTCATCTGGTTTAGGTAAAGTTTTTCCACCTAATTATCTAGTTGGGAAAGTGGTCTTAATTGAAGATAAACCAGACAATGAATTTCTTAATATAGATGTAGAATTTATAGATCTACCTGAAGAGCAAGATTACTTTCTAGTTTTTACTAAATAGTTATACAGCATGAACAAAGACCTAAAAAACTATTTATTGATTAGCTTAAGTTTAATTTTTTTTATTCTTTTAGATCTGATTTCTTTTTCCCAAACCGCAGACCAAATAAAGCCTTCTTCTTTTCTTTTAGGCTTCATTTACTGGAATATAGCCTTGCCAGAAAAGATGAATTTATATTTTGCTTTCACTTTTGGTCTATTAATGGATTTTATGCAAGGCACCGTTTTAGGTGTTTATCCTCTAATATTGATTCTAATTTCTTATCTCTCTCAAAGATTCTTTTACCAATTTAGAACTTTTAAATTTGTGCAACAGGCTTTAATTATTTTTCTAATATTTCTTATTTTTAAATTTTTTATAGCTTTAGATATAAATAATGCAGATCCAAATTCATTTTCTCTAGCCGATAAGAATTATGCGTTACTGTCATTGATTTTTGCTTTGTTAAATTCTCTGGTATGGGTACCTCTTTTTTATGTCCTTAGAATCTACCGAAGAAAATGGATTAATACTTAAAGGTAAAAAGAAATTATTAGACAGATGAGGTTAAGTAGAAATTGAAAAAATTTTTAAAATACTTATTAATTTGTATTTTAATTCCTGTTCTAAGCTTTTCTTTTGTATCTTCATTATTCAGCAATGAAAAAACAATAGTCTGGGTGCTAGAAATTCTATCTGAAGAACTTGGATATCAAAGTAAGGTTAAGGTGTCTAATATTGTTTGGTCTCCAACAAGGTCTAGTATTTCCTTAAAAGAAGTTAGTGTTAGAGAGAAAGAGAAGGGGAATTCTGTGTACTCAGAATCTCTTGAAATCAAAATAGATTTACTAAATTTAGTCAGACTAAAAGAGTTTCTAGAATTGAAGATCGATAAAGCTACAGTCCAGTTTGAGGATTTCAATTTAAATACAGATTACTCTCATAATAAATTAAATGAATTTTTTTTGAATAAAAGCTATGTAGAAGTTCGAGAACTAAATATCAAAGGCTCTATTAAAGAAGTTGATATACCTAAATATTTTTATTTATTTACAAATAATTCAGGTAAAAGTAACACCCTAAAAATCAGTATTGAGGATGTATTTATATCTAAGATTAAATTAGGACCTTTAGAGCTTCTAGACACAACTTTAAACCTGAAACCTTTTTCAAAAAGCTTTGACTTAGTTGTTTCTAACTCTGAACTTGAAGGCAAAATAGTCGTCAAACAGCCCATAAAAGAGGGGATTAGAGTTAATCTATCTAGTTTGAAATTAAGCCTTGATAACTTTAATACCTCTAATATTTTTATTTATCTTCTAGATAATTTAGCCATACCTGTAGACTTCTCAGTTGATAAATTGCTTTTAGACGAGAAAGATTATGGTCAGTTGAGTCTTTTAGTAACTAAAGAAAAAGAGAAGCTTTTCTTTAACCAAATAGAATTTAGAGGTATTAACCTAGACTTAGGAAAGAATGTGGAAGATGAAGTTACTGAAAGAAACTTCTTTTTAATATCAAGGAAAGAAGAGTCGATCCATTCCGCTTTTAAGGGAAATATTTTTACTGATAATCTTAGTCAATCTCTTTTAGGCTTGAAGGGAGCTGACTACGATTTAAATTTTTTAGCTGGAGCAAGCAACATTAATTTAGATATATCTTGGGAAGGGTTACCTAATCAATTTAATATCAATAATGTTGAAGGAAATCTGTCTTTTAGAATAGATGATTTTGTCACTAAAGATATAGACTCAGATATCTTGGGCTCATCAGATTTCTTAAGATTGGTAAGTTTATTTAATGTTTCAAATACTTTTGGAAATTTAACTAATCTTAACTTCAAAAAGAAATTTAATTCAGGATTTCAAGCAGACAGGGTAGAAGGAGCTTTACTTATAGAGAGAGATTTAATTAAAACTTTAAGTCCTTTAGTCTTCAAAAGTGGTTCTGGTGAATTTAAATGGGATGGATCTATTGAGAAAACAAATAAAGGTGAATTAAAGAACCTAGATTTTGATATTGTAATTACCTTGCCTTTAAGGGAGTATTTACCGGCTTACGCCTTAATACTGGGAGGACCTCTAACTGCTGCCACGGTTTACATTGCTGGAAAAGCTTTTAAAAAACCTCTTAACAAGCTAAGTAGCGGTAAGTGGAAAATATCAGGCCCAATAGAAGATCCTAAGACTGAGTTTCTTGAATGGTTTGAGTAAACCTTATCTAAGATAAATACTAGCCAGTCCAAGAAAGGACATAAAACCAGCCACATCAGTAATTGTAGTTACAATAACAATTCCCCCAATGCCAGGATCTAATCTAAAATACCTTAGTAAAAGTGGAACTGAAACTCCACTCAGTACAGCTACAAGAAGATTTATGATCATGGCTATAGCAATAATTTGAGCAATAATAAAATCTTGAAACCACCAGGTGGCTACTGCAGAAACTACTAAGGCCCATAACAGACCATTCCCTAAACCGACAATAGTTTCTCGGGTAACTAGCCATCTCAAATTAGTTTTATTTATTTGGCCTAGCGCCAAACCCCTAACAACTATTGTTAAGGTTTGAGTGGCAGCAACACCTCCCATGCTAGCAACTATAGGCATTAGGACTGCCAAAGTAACAACTTTGTCAATAGTCTCTTTAAACATATCTATAACAGACGCTGCTATAAAAGCTGTTACTAAATTCAATCCTAACCATATTGCTCTTCGGTATATTGCAGTTGATGTTTTAACAAATGTGTCCTCACCTAACCCTGTGAGTTGCCTTAGAGATTCATCAGCATCTTCTCTTATAACATCAACTACATCATCAATTGTTATTCTTCCAAGAAGTTGATTAGCTGAATCCACAACAGGAGCTGAAATCCAATCGTTCTTTTCAAATATTCTGGCTACATCATTATCTGAAGTAATTACTTCAATTGCGTCAGAATCTTTTGTATAAATATCTTCTACATGGAGACTTGGATCAGAAATTAGAAGCTGATTTAGATGTATAAAACCTTTGTATTCATTTTTTCTACTGACGACAAATATTTTATCTGTAGAGCTTGGGAAATTACCTTGTATCCTTAAATATCTAAGAACAACTTCTAAGGTAGGGCTTCTTCTAACAGCGATAACATCAGTATTCATTAATCCGCCGGCAGAGTCTTCAGGGTAAGAGAGTACTTGTTCTAATCTCTCTCTATTTTGAGTCGACATAGCAGAAAGCACCTCTTCTATAACAGCTTCAGGAAGTCTTTGAATTATGTCTGCAATTTCATCTGGTTCAAGAGCTTCAGTTATTTCTAATACTTCTGAAGCTTCCATGTCTTCTAGAAAATCTAGATGTGCCAAAGCAACTATCAAATGTGCCCCTTGTCCTTTCAGTTCTTTTGCCAAAACCTTCGCTGTATCAAGTACCGGTAAAAAATCATCACTGCCAGCGTGCGCGATAACTTTTGTATTAGTAGTGATAAGTCCCATAATCCCAACACGGAATGGACCAACGTTGATCATAGCAGTTCTTACGGTGCCATCTATAGGAAGCCCATCTTTATCTCTTGCATTGCTGGCCAGAACTGGAAAGTTTGACTGCCAGACGCGTTCACGTAGTATTTTAGGACCGAAATCCCATTCGTGGTTTCCGAGTACCATGTAGTCGACACCGACAGCATTTAACATGTCTACAGCACTCTTGCCTTTATCCATAGTTGAGAGCAAAGATGGAGAATATGCATCACCCACATGAACAAAAATAGAATGTTTTTCTCCAACTTTTTCCTGCCGAACCACGCTCGCGAGCTTGGCATATCCACCCCTTCCTTTATCAGGAGGTAATTCATACAGATCACCGGTGAGGATGATCCTAAGTGTTTCCTTTTCGTCTGCCATTGCAGTCAACGGTACAAAAGCAATCA
>ENA-OSET01004334-OSET01004334.1-sediment-metagenome-genome-assembly--contig:-NODE-4334-length-12608-cov-3.143404_pt1 | contig 12608 bp, 10 predicted proteins | sample MGYA00237882_ERZ534229 | MGnify/ENA primary metagenome ERZ534229 (study PRJEB26408, sample SAMN06266212) | sediment metagenome | isolation source: Hudson Canyon methane seep mesocosm | place...
CATCTGATAGCTTTTCTTATCAGCTTTGCCTAAATTGCCTGATGAGCCAACCGCATCACGAAAAGGACCATAATAGGCAGAAGCATATTTTGCAGCATAAGCGAGAATACGGGTTTCACCATAATTAGCCGCCTCCAATGCTTCACGAATAGAACCTATTCGGCCATCCATCATGTCAGAAGGCGCAACAATATCGGCACCGGCTTGGGCATGTGATAGTGCTTGCTTCACAAGGGCATCTACGGTGATGTCATTGAGCACATATCCGGAGCTATCAATAATGCCATCTTGGCCATGTGTCGTGAATGGGTCTAAAGCAACATCAGTAATGACCCCAAGCTCCGGAAGATGCTTTTTTAACGCTCTTACTGCTCGTTGCGCCAAACCTTCCGGATTCCAGGCTTCTTTTGCATCTAAGGACTTTGCGTCTGGTGGCGTTACAGGGAATAAGGCAATCGCAGGGACACCTAATTCAACCAACTCTTCTGCTTCTTTGAGCAGTAAATCAATACTTACACGCTCAACCCCTGGCATAGACTGTACTGCTTCACGCTGATTACTGCCTTCGAGTACAAACATTGGATAGATCAGGTCATCAGCACTAAGGGTATTCTCTCTCATCAACCGACGAGAAAAGTCTTGAAAACGCATACGCCTTAAACGGCTGGCAGGAAACTGACGATCATTGGCTGAAAACACGGAGTACTCCAAATTAGAAAATTTAATATGAGTAGAAGATTACCAGAATTTTTCTATTTAAAGGCACCAAAATAAAGGCTTTGCGTGAGTTTTTGATGACATTAAGCCATTTATTCTTCATTCAGGACAGATTTATTAACAATCAGTGTCGTCACAGCTCATTACTTAAGCCTAGACCACTTCAATCAACAAAAAACTTAAATTACTCAGATAAAAATAAGGCGAGGTAAACTAGGAGACTTAGTCTATGGGTTGAGAAATAATTAATATGTAAGGAATAGCTGGGCGACAGGCCTAATAGCAAACACCAACATGACAACTGACGAACACATACAGGTTGCACCAAAAAACTGAGTACTACGGATTTTATAAAGCTGAACAGGGTCTCTTAGCGCAGCTGTCCAGTTTTTAAATGCGGCAGGTTCAGCTAAACACAGTTGAGTCCGACCACTTTTCGTACTACTTAAACCCTGCTCATACTGCGCGTCCTGATCTTTCAGATATAAACCTACAATTGAAAGACCTGCTGCAATAATAAATGAAGCCAAGTAGACCTGAGCAAGCGATACAGGAGTTTCTGAAACCATAGCCGATACAAACAAATCTAAACCAAGCAAGGTTAACATCAACACAAATAGTACTACGGTCTTACACACTCTATTTTTACTTCTTCGCGTCGCAAGTACACGTAACTTGATTTCATCTCCAACATGAAAATTGCCAGATAAATGTTTATCTATAGCAGTAAACCTAACAGGCTCACCATTCATACTATATTCGATAACAGGATAAAAACCGTTCTTTACGTAGTTTGAAATGCCAGTCTGTAGGTTAGCGCATGAAGAAAATACTTGCTGAATAGAAATAACGCGAGCCCGTTTCGCATGAACACTTCTTAAGAAGGAAGTATAATTTCGGTATAAAAATATGCCAGCAACAGCAAGGGTTAAACCCAAAATAAAAGTAAACGCGTCCATCAAATCTTTTCCTTTGTATCTAAAGTCCATTCAGATACCAGTAAGCAATCTGTGTAAACCAAACCTAATGTGATCAGAGTCTCATAACGGATGTGAATTGTCGCATACTTTTTATACATTTCAAGTATTTAAACCAAAAAAAAGCGCTTAATTTAAGCGCTTTTTAGTTTTAAATACTTTTACTACTGCCAACCAGACTAAATAGGGGCTGTTCCATAGCTCATACTTGGCTTTTTAGGCGGATCAGCCCTAACGTTATCTTCTACCTGCTCAACAAGACCTCCTGAGAGTAGAAAGGATTCAACGTCGCTACTTAGCTGACGACGGACATTATCTCGAACCACATCGTGTGATTCGCTACTGCATTCTTCAAGTACTGCTGCTGATTGTGACATAGTGATACCTATCTTTCTTTTTGTGCTTTTTCTGCTAATAGTTGTTTTCTGCACATTCCTTCCACTAGTAATACAATACAACCTGGCCATCAGGGGCCTTGTATTTATTTATCCTTTTTTAATATGTAACAGTGCATTAACGTCATCATATAACACTTTCCATTAATAAAGCAAGTTAAACACCTGGTTTATATAGAATTTTTATTTCACCTGTTTTTTAGGTATTGTAAAAACTCCCTTACAATTTGTTAAATAACGTTTCAATTCGTACTTATTTGCAAGCTAGGCAAGCAAGTTTCAAAATATTAGCTAGGCTTTAATTTATCAGCGCAAAGGAAAATAACGAAAATTGCGCATGTGTCTCTCCACATCGTTATTTTCCAATTCCTAGTTGTTATATGTACCTTTGAGGAATCTTTTTTAGATTCCTCTTTTTTTAAACAACACTTAAAACCTATGACCTTCCCTATTTTATATTCGTTTCGCCGCTGCCCTTACGCAATGAGAGCGAGGATGGCACTCGCTTACAGTAAACAAACCATTGAAATTCGCGAAATAATTCTACGAAAAAAACCAGGTTCAATGCTTTACTACTCCCCCAAAGGCACCGTACCTATATTGGTATTAAAAAGCAGCAAGAGGGACACTAGAGTAATAGAAGAAAGTTTAGAGATTATGATTTGGGCCATAGAACAAAACGACCCGGATGGCTGGTGGCCAGAAAACCTCACACAACAGGATGAAATTAAACAGCTAATCAAACTCTGCGATGATGTCTTTAAAACCCACCTGGATCATTACAAGTATGCAGACCGACACCCAGAACAAAGTGCTGCACACTACCGTCAACTGGGAGAAGTATTTCTATCAAGATTAGACCGACGACTAAGCAAAACCACCTATCTATGCGGCCAATACTTAAGCCTTGCAGACATGGCAATTTTTCCTTTTATTCGCCAATTTGCCCATGTTGATAAAACCTGGTTTGAAAAAAGCGCTTACAAGTATTTACAGGCCTGGTTAGACCAACATCTAAAGTCAGAAATTTTCATAGCAGTGATGAAAAAATACGCCCCCTGGCAAGACGTAGACCAAACCATATTGTTTCCTTAAACAAGGCCCGTCAGAAAATAAATAGGCAACAAAATCACATACGGATAAGCAATGGTCGGCCTAAGCGCATTTGATAAATACACTCGAACAAGTGATGAAGCACTAGAGCGCGAAGCCTCCCAATTACTATAAAATTGTAGACTTACACTCTGATCATTTGCTGAATTTGCTTGTTCGAGCTTTAGTAAGCGCTGCTCCGTTCTGCCCTGAAATGTTTTCCAGATAGCATCTTGCAACCACAAAACCAACAATAACATTGAAACCACCAAGGGCTTCAAATCAAAAACAAAACCGACAAGACAAACTAGTACAGCAATTATTTTAATAAACAAGGCCAAAGTTTCAGACTGTTCGTAATTATTTTGTAAGGTAATCCACTCTTGTAAAAGTGGCCCTTGAGTCTGTTTGTCCATAATTTCTTAACCTTTAATCATTTGAATTTTTCACTTATTTTAAAGCAACCGCTTCTGAGGTATCCCTCACTACTGCTTTTTGAATACTTGATTCAAGCACAGCAACAACACGTCGATTAATCGCTCGTCCAGCTTTAGTCGTATTATCTGCAATGGGTTTCTCTTCACCAAAGCCGGTAGCCGATACACGCTCAGATGCCAAATAAAAAGTATTAATCAAAGCATGCTTAACCGCATCAGCACGTTGCTGCGATAAAGCCTTATTATAAACAGCAGGTCCGCTATCGTCAGAATGCCCCTCAACCGTCAGCACTGTTTGTTCAAACCGTTTCATAAAATCAGCTACCTTTTGTATTTCGGGCAAGCTCTCTACCGAGAGCTCTGCGCTGTTAAACTGAAATTTAATATCCAGGGTAATTGAAACAGTTTCAGTCAGCATCACCGGGCAACCAGTTGTATCTACCTTAAACTCAGGGTTTGTCCCAGGGCATTGGTCAATGCTATCGACCACACCATCTTTATCACTATCTATCGGCTCAGGGGGCTTTTCTTTCACCACTTTTTTTACAACAGGCTCGGGGGCTTTTACTGGTTCAGGTTCAGGTTCAGGTTCAGGTTCAGGTGTAAGTACCGGTGCCACAGGATGATCTTTAAAAGCGTAACCGATAGCAAGCCGTGCACCGATATCAATTAATTCCTTATCAACACTATTCATCATCATCAGCTCCCAACGAAGGATGAGGTTATTTGAATAGTATCGTTTCGCGCCCATTGCAATATTTATTAGCGACTCGGTTTTATCTTTACCCGTCGTGTTTTCGTACGCCAGGTGGCTGAGGCCCGCTGAAATAAAAGGTCTGCTTTTCCCTCTTCGTTTTAGGTGAAGCAATGCACCAGCATAGAAGCGCTTTGAATCCAACTCATCCGATGTTTTTTCATATTCAGCATCATAGGCAGATAACCAGGATTCTAGGGACAAAAAAGTATTCAAAGGCATTTCAACACCGCCTTCTTTACTTAACATACTCTTTAAACCACGATCATTATCAAGTGAATATCCCCCCCCACCCAAATAAGCTTCTAAAAAAAGCGTATCTTTAGCACTCGCACTTGTTGAGAAACAGCTCGTCAGACAAACGAGCCAAAGAATTTTTTTCATGATCGGCATCCCTAAAGTTAAATCATTTTTTATTGTTATAAGCATCAGCACTTGTGATACAAGTTCAGGATTTAACACTTTGTGTATACCAATCCATTATATCTTCATCACTTTTAATTGTTTTTTATTATCTCATATTTCCCTGCCAGTTTACTGTGATGTTTGACGTTAATGAGCATTGTTAAACATAAAATAGTAAATCGGCACCCCTTTATCACAAGCAATTATATTTAGCTTGAATGTTTACCCCTAAAAGTTTCATTTCTGCCAACCAGTTCCGACACAAAAACATAACTTTATGTCATATTTTAGACATTACATATTAAAAGCAACACAATAAAGTATACAAAACAACATTCCTATAATCTCGGCTAGTCGTGTTAACACCAAAAATAAAAACACTGGCAACCAGATAGGCAGGCATCAAAGCATTCGGTGCTAGAGCTTGCCATCGTTGAAGCGTCTACCGCTTCATTAAAATAAAAAATCCTTAAAATAAGGAAAATGAAATGACAATAAAAACGAAAGTAAAAAAATTAGCGGCGTCTATCGCAATAGCTAGTGCAGCAGTAGGTGCGAGTGTAACAACTACATCGGTTATGGCCGATACCTCGGGGGCTGTACAAAACCCTATCGTGTTGGTTCACGGTTTATCAGGCTTTGACTCTATTTTAGGTGATTACTTCTACGGTGTAAGAGGCGCGTTGAATGGCGTCGGCGCATCTCAAGTCTATACCCCACAAATCTCTGGCTGGGAAAGCGATGAGTTTCGCGGTGAAGAACTGCTTGCCTATGTACAAGAGGTGCTAGCACAAACAGGTGCATCAAAAGTTAACCTAATCGGTCATTCACAAGGCGGTACAACTTCACGCTATGTGGCTTCCGTTCGTCCAGATTTGGTTGCTTCCGTCACGTCAGTGGGTAGCCCACACTTTGGTAGCAAAGTCGGTGATATCGTTCATGACTCACCACTAGAAGGGCCTGCAGAAGCAATCGGTAATGCAATCGGCACAATGATTGCTTTTGTTTCAGGTGATCCAAGCCAAGAAGCCAATGCCATGGCTGTCATTGACGGCCTAAATACCGAGGGTGCCCTTGCTTATAATGTACAACATCCTCAGGGCGTTAGAACAGGTTCATGCCAATCAACACCCTCTTACAATGCTGGCCCTTGGTGGTGGCCAAACTGGGTTAAAGACTATTCGGTTAACGACGGAGCTCACCAGGTAAATGGTGTACGTTATTACTCCTGGAGTGGTACTTACAACAGCGTGTTTGACTCAAACGTACTTGATCCGATGGACGGTGTATTAGCCATTACTAATTTCATGCACGATGGCGCTGAAAATGATGGCTTGGTTGAGCGCTGCTCTTCACACATGGGAGATGTGATTCGTGATGATTACACTCTTAATCATGGCGATGAAATTAACGGTTTTTTTGGCTTGCAGGGTTTATGGAACTCCGCACCACTGCCAATTTATACCGCTCAGGCCCGTCGTTTGAAAAACGCGGGTTTATAAGCCCATTTAGTTTATCAATTAGCTAAATGCCTAGGCATATACTGGCTGCTTTATGGGTTATAAATTCAGAGCAGCCAGTTCTTACTATTTTTAGACCAACAAACAATTTCATCAAGTTTTTTATTTAGCGTTGTATGCATTATGTCTCGTATTAATAAGTCGATTATTTTTATTATTGTCCCTCTGCTCATCGCAGCCGTTTTTTTTGTGGTTGGCCCAAAGCCACAAGAAAGTGCACAACAAAATGAGCAATCAACACTGACAAAAAACACTGAAAATAATGACATCATACAAGCTGAAAAAACGGTTTCACCTGAATTTATTAGCAATTTAATGGCGAAAGAAAAGCCACAAGATGAAAGTGCTGAAAAATTTTATAAGACGCTGCCAGGCTCATTAAGTGATGCCCCCAAACCCGCCGCCCTGGAAAGCGATGCAGAGGGTAATTTAATCATCAATCAGCGGGTACAGCGCCTGTTTGAATTTTATCTCATGGCAATGGGTGAGGAACCCATTGAAAATATCATTGCTAGAATAAAGTATGATTTACAAACACAATTAAGCGATCAAGCTTACCTAGAAGCAAATACCTTGCTCGAAGGCTATCTCCAATACCGAAACAATATTGGCATCATCAAAAATCAATATGCTGAACATGCCGCTATCTCCGGCAACGACATGCAATTAATTAAAGAAATTAAGCTCGCCATTCGAGACTCAAGATCTTCATTTTTACCCGATGAAGCAATTACTTCTTTTTATTCACAAGAAGATGATTACGATGACTATATGATCAGAAAAATTCAAATTCTTAGCGACCAGACACTCTCCGCCGAAGACAAACGCACCGCACTGATACTTCTGGATGAAGACAGCCCCACAGAACTGGTTAATTCGCAAAAGAAAGCCAAACAACTCTCTGGTGTTAGCAATAGCGTAAAAGAATTACGTGAGCTAGGTGCCAGTGATGAGGTTGTTTATATCTATCGCGAGCAAGAACTCGGTACCGAAGCGGCAGATCGACTATCTACTTTAGACGCTGAAAGACAAGCCTGGCAATCCAGGGTTGGGACTTACCGCATTGAACTTGGCAATATTGAATCAATGGATGCTTATTCAGAAACTGACAAACAAAGCATGATCGACGCACTTCGTCATCAGCATTTCGATGGTCAAGAGATTTTACGAGTCCGTACATTGGATAAGATGAGGGGAGTGCAACCTAAGAGTTAAGTATTTCAGAATACCTAAACTATGTCATTTTAAGAATTTCAACTAAACTTATTATCTCTTATGTACGTTTATATCTTGAGTACAGAATAGATGAAGAATTTCCCTATAGAAATATCTAACTTCAGGCACTCGATCTCAACACGCTTACTCAAAATCGTACTTTCAATCTACTTTCTATTAACGTTTATTGTCACAGGTATTCATATTTTTATTGAGTACTCCTCTGCTAAAAAGGATATCAAAGCTGAGCTTGTTATATCAGAGCACACTTTTAAAGAGAGTTTGACTGAAACAATCTGGAATATGGACGATTTCCAATTAAGAATTTCAGCCGAAGGTATCACTAAACTACCCTCAGTCATTGGTGTCGATATTAGAGACCCTCACAATGAAGTCATGCTGCAAACTGGAAAAACAATTGCGACAAATACCCCTACTAATAGCGATATTTTTTGGCATGAGTTCCCGCTTCTATATTCCCATAAAAAACAAACCAAACACTTAGGCGTCGTCCGACTCATTTCAAGTAACACCATCGTATTTAATCGTATAAAAGTTGGGATATTTATCCTCATCATTGGCGCCATCATCAAAACCATTGCTTTAGTATTTTTGATCACCATTGTTTTCAACCGTTTACTTACTCGTCCCTTGGGTTATCTGGCAAATGAAGCTGATAAAATTGATCTTAATAACATTCAGTCCAGACATATTGAAATTGACGGTCACCAGGGAAGTGAGTTAAAAACCCTGGAATCTGCGATCAACAATATGATGGATAAGATAGTTGTATCTTTATCAGAGCTGGAAGAGCTAAACAAAGAACTAGAGCAGAAAGTCGCTGAGCGCACCAACTCACTCAACGAAACCGTCAAGCAGCTTGACAAGGATCAAAGCGCATTAAAGCATGAAGTTCAAATTCGAATGGAAAAAGAAAAAGCCTTACTGAAAGGCCGTCTCGACTTACAAAATTCATTGAATGAACTTAAACAAATGCAAGACCAGTTGATCGAATCTGAAAAGATGGCCTCATTAGGTGAGTTAGTCGCCGGTGTTGCTCACGAAATTAACACCCCAGTCGGCTTAAGTCTAACCGGCATCAGCCACTTTCAATATATGTTAGATCAGCTAAACACACACTATCAAGAGGATAAACTTGAAGAACATCAGTTTGAAAAATTCTTGCTCGACGCCAGAGAGATTGCTAAATCTATTCACCTCAGCCTTGATCGGGCCGCAGGGCTGGTAAAAAGTTTTAAACAGGTTGCAGTGGATCAAAGTCACGAAGTCGTTAGATGGTTCAACGTGCATGATTATGTAAATGAAGTCATGCTGAGCTTAGGAAATAAAATCAAACACTCTGCCATCACAGTAGAAGTTGTTTGCGATAGCAGCATACTAATCAATGGCTACCCAGGTTCTTTATCTCAAATTATCACAAACTTCATTAATAATTCATTCATTCATGCCTTTGAAAAAAACCAGCCAGGCCACATCAAACTAATATTTGAAAAACACAATGACCAACTTCAGTTTATCTATTCAGACGATGGTAAAGGCCAGACAAAAGAAGTTACGGATAAAATGTTCAACCCCTTTTTCACCACGAACAGAGAAAATGGAGGTAGTGGGCTGGGCTTGAATATTGTTTACAATTTAGTCACCCAAAAAATGAAAGGCACGATAAATATTGAGAGTAAACCTGACTTTGGTACAAGCTTTACTATACTCATTCCTATAGATGTCAAAAGTAAACCATCAAATGGAAACAACCAAGCTGAATAGAAGAAACTATGTTTAAAAAATCAAGCGCCAACACATCGGAGAATGAAGTAGTCCAAACTCGTACCGAGAACGCTTGGAAGGTTTTGATTGTGGATGATGAAACCGAAGTCCACACCATCACAAAAATAGCACTCGGAGAGTTTGAATTCGACCGCAAGAGATTACACTTGCTCAGTGCGTACAGTGGTGCCGAGGCTAAACAAGTTATTCAGAAACACCCAGACATTGCCCTTATTTACCTTGATGTTGTCATGGAAAGTGATGATGCAGGCCTACTTTTTGTTAAATATTTAAGAGAAGAGTTAAAAAATAAATTCGTCCGAATCGTCTTGCGAACGGGTCAACCAGGGCAAGCACCTGAGCGAAAGGTCATTGTTAACTACGATATTAATGATTATAAAGAAAAGACAGACTTTGATAGCACGAAACTCTTTACCACGACCCTATCAGGCTTACGCGCTTACCGTGATATTATGGAGGTTGAAGACGCTCGAAAGAGCCTAGATCGTTACCGCTTAGGTCTTGAAGAAGTCATTTCAGCCTCCGCCAACTTATTTGAAATTCGCTCATTACAGCAGTTCGCCCGTGGTCTACTTGATCAAATCGCCTCAATTTTACATCTCGATCAAGACACCTTGCTGGTAAGGTGCCATGGTTGGACTGTCGCTGAAAATGAAGGTAATTTTGAAGTACTCGCCGGTACCGGCAGCTTCAGTGAAACAGATACCAGCCTTCCGCCAGAAGTTAATGCGCTTCTGGCTAAAGCCTCACTAAATAAGAAAAGCGTATTTGAAAATGACCAATTTGTAGGTTATTTCCCGACTAAAAGTGGCAAAGTCAATCTCATTTACCTAGACGGCATAGACGCTTTGGATGAGCTGGATAAGCGCATGATTCAGGTATTTTCAAGTAACGTCACCATTGCATTCGACAACCTATACCTCGATAGAGAAGTCTTTGAAACCCAAGTGGAAATCATTAATACTCTTGGCGATGTGGTTGAAAATCGATCTAAAGAAGCAGCTCACCATGTTAAGCGCGTTTCTCATTTGGCTAGTATGTTAGGTCGCTTATCAGGGCTAAATACTGAAGAGATTGATATTTTATTTATGGCGACCCCCATGCATGATGTAGGTAAAGTCGCGATCCCTGACAGCATTCTACTTAAACCGTCCAAACTGGATGCCGATGAATGGGAAATAATGAAAACCCATGCTCAAATAGGTCAAAATATTTTCATTCAGTCAAAACGTCCCGTCTTACAAGCTGCGGCAATTGTTGCCGGCCAACACCACGAGAAATTTGACGGATCAGGCTACCCTTTAGGGCTCAAAGGCGAAGAGATTCATATTTATGGGCGTATCGTAGCACTCGCCGATGTATTTGACGCACTCAAACACAAACGTTGCTATAAAGAAGCATGGCCATTAGACAAAGTAATTATCGAGTTAAGGTCACAAGAAGGTAAGCACTTCGATCCTAAGTTACTTAATTTATTTCTTGATAACATCAATGAAGTTATCCAGATTATAGAAAGCTATCCAGACTAATATTTGAATTTATTTAAACAACGCGCGACTAAGCCCTACTTAGTCGCGCTATAACTTAATCTAGGTTATTCAAAGCAACGCAGGTTAAAGGGTCTGATAAATCAAAATCCATGGGTACACGCGTTAATTGATTACCTATGTCAGAGTTATGTTCTAGAAGAACCCCCTTCTCTGTCACGATCAAATCATTACCGTTAAAAAACGGACCTTGTCCGATAGCTAAAGCGCTTGGCGAGTCAAAGCTAAAGGGCAAAGTGCTATATTTTTCTCCCACAGCATTTTGATAGACAAGCTGGCCTTCCAAAAAGTGCGTGACGGCGATACCACCGCAGTAGGGCATAATATCGTCGATGATAACACTACCGGTATAGAAGATATTATCATCAGGTAGGTTACTCACCTCATCACCTGCTGAATTGGTAAATAATAAGGGTATTTCTCCAGCTTCATTGAAGTGGAAACGACGCACTCTGTTTTTATCAGACACATACAGTTCAGCACCCGAAACTCTCACACCATTAGGAGATTCTACCCCGTAATCACTCCCTAACCAGTCAGCTTCAAATTGCACAACTTTTGGATAGTCTCCAGAATAGTCCAAGGTGATACGCCCGACGCTGGATTGAGCGAAAAAGTTTTCATCTGCAATGAGTAATTCCCCTGTTGGGGCAAAAGCTAAACCATTCGGGATGACCATCGCATCCATCGGGTCATTTTCTAATCCAGTATCCAACGCAACAAAATTAATCGATTCTTCCGTTAAATCTGCCGCTAATAAATGCGTATCCTGAACAAAGCGGAAGGTAAAGCCCTTCCATTCAAAATACATTTCTTTACACACAGCAAACGCCCAGTCACCTGATTGAGCGATACCCGCAAATGAACACTTATCACCTGAATAAACAGATTTAGGATCAAAATACGTAGAGCCGTCGTCATTGCTGAGTTGCTCAAGCTGATAAATGTTCTGTCCGCCCGTTACTAGCAAATCACCTTGCGTGGTAAATAGAATATTTTCTGCATCGGGAACAGTGGCAATTTTTTCTTTTTCAATACAACCAGAGATTAGCAGCGCCGCACCGACACAAGCCAAGGGTTTGACAAAATTAGACATGCTACTTCCTTTACTATTTTTATAATTCGTTGAAGTTCAGTCTTCACGGTTAGAAGTACCGTGGATCAATACAGCAATTAGAGATCAAGAGACCTATTTTTTATTGTTACTGCTTTAATACAGCTGGTGAAATATTAACCGGCTGAGCCAAAAAGAAATATGACCCATTTGTAGGGGGTTGACCGCTTTAGAGTTAAAGCGTGACGATAATCACATTCTGTGTTTCACCAGAATAAAGAGACAGATTCAGATAACAAGTTATTCATGCGTTCTATCATCATGACCTAATATTTTTTTCTTTCGCGAAACGGCTATCAAACAGCAAGGAGGATTCATTAATCGCTTCCAGAACATAGCCCATTAACACCTATTCTTAAATTTCCAGCAGATTAAATGAAGTCATGTCTACGTTGGTATTTTCGTGCATTTTTACGCTTTGATTTTTATATTAGATTCAATTTTTTATAATTCTCTAGCCATGCAATAAAATCAGATTCTGAAACAGGACGACTGAAATAATACCCTTGAGCAATATCACATCCCAAATCAGCTAATACTTTTAAGTGCGCCTGACTTTCAACCCCTTCAGCAACCACCTTCATTCCAAGTTCATGCCCTAGCATGATACAGGTTTTAACAATGGCGCA
>ENA-OSET01004335-OSET01004335.1-sediment-metagenome-genome-assembly--contig:-NODE-4335-length-12607-cov-5.319234_pt1 | contig 12607 bp, 13 predicted proteins | sample MGYA00237882_ERZ534229 | MGnify/ENA primary metagenome ERZ534229 (study PRJEB26408, sample SAMN06266212) | sediment metagenome | isolation source: Hudson Canyon methane seep mesocosm | place...
ACAAATGCATTGTTAACGGAAAAACACTTTATCAGCAAACTCCATGCCCTACAATTAAAAGCAAAAGAACCATGTCTGACAAAACCTTTTCTGGTAACTTTTCCACTGACGGCCTTAGAGCTGTAATTGCTAAAGAAAAGCTTGCTAAAAATAGAGTTATTGAAGACCGGAAAAAATACCTAGCCTCCCCTCAATCGACAATAGATAGCATGAATGGACAAGTTGCAGCTCAAAAGGCCGATATGAATGCTAAAATGGCAGCCCAACAAGCTCAAATGAGGATGCAAATGAGACATGAAATAAATTCTTTAAAAACTCAAATGTTATTTAACCAATAACTCCTAATTATCTTCCACCTATAACTGTTCTGGTCAATCTAAACCAACCTATTTGTACAATTCAAAAAAGCTAAATAATGTCGAATAGACAAGAAACTAATCAGCAAACAATCACCGGGATTTAAAGTGCTAGTGATTAAAAATACCTAGTATTGCTTACCCCCCCTTAAGAAAGCATTGGAAATAGCTTTTAAAGAATTAAAAACTAATACAGTTTCTACTAGATTGTGCGCCAAATAACTAGCAAATACTGAAGGTGAAATAAGTAAATAGTATGGTGAATAGTTACCCCTAGATTAGCTGTGTTACTTCCCGCTTCAGGAATTTAACCCTGCCTCCACTTATTTATAATGTGCTTGCTATATGCTATGAGGAAACTTCTCCAAACACATCTTCAGTAAGTTTTCCGAGTGCCTAAAGTTGTCAAATTGTTCTTGGAATTTGTATGCCCACTTTAGCCCATGAAAGAAATTATTCCTGAAACGATAAACTATGGTCAGACACGCAATAAGTTGGTCTTTGAGATCTAGGTTATCTCCGACCAGAACTGACCGAACCAATTCTAAGTTGTCATTATTTCTTAGATGTAGATGGTCAAAACGGTAATTCATATGTCCCTCTTCAGTATAACGGTCTTTGAAGTAAATCAATTGCTCTTGAAACCAATAATCATCGACAACTTTAGAATCAAGGTTTTCTATGATTTCTTTGATCTTTCTGGCTGAAGCGTTGTTCTCTAACACCTGGTCTTCAAACAATGTCCACAATAAGGTAAATCGTAGCAACCTTACGTTCTCCTCTGCCGTCAGACCCGTAATCCCAGGGGCTATCATTTCTATATCAATCAACGGAACCACGGAAACTCCTTTTGCATAAAAAAAACAACAGTTACTATAGGGATACAATTTAAAGTCGTTTCCAAGCATAACTATTACACTCAGTTAATAGCTTATATGGATGTTCACATATCAATCAACTGTTTCTTCTTTCAAAAACTTAATAACAGTCGTCCTGCTCACTTTAAATTGACGAGCGATCTCTGACTTTGAAGCTCCACCAGTAAACATTGCCCTAGCGAGCTTAATCTGTTTTTTATCAAGCGCAGGACGACGACCACCAACTCTTCCATTATTTTTCGCATGTGCAAGTCCGGCGAGTACACGCTCACGAATAATCTCTCTTTCTAATTCTACAAAAGCAGCATTAACAGTAAAGAAAAAACGTCCGTGTGCTGACGTTGTATCGATCTTATCAGTCAATGAAACAAATCCCACGCCTTTATCATCAAGCTCTTTAATAAGAGCAAGCAGGTGTTGAACAGATCGAGCCAATCGATCAATCTTCCACACGACTAACACATCATCTTTCCTAAGCGCTTTCAAACAGTTTTCAAGCTCAACACGATCAGACTTCATGCCAGATGCCTGTTCTTCAAAAACTAACTCACACCCAGCATTACGCAATGCTTCAACTTGCATTGCAGTATCTTGGTCTTTTGTTGAAACTCTTGCGTATCCTATTTTCATTTAACACCCTTACAATCATGAAAATCGATTGCATATTTCAACAATGATGCCAGTGGCTTTTTTGGGTTTTTTTGAATAAAAGAATAAAGATATCCTCTTTTCTTTACATCCAATTCAATGTGATTAATCAAATAATCTGACATACCATGAAACCCTTTTTTCCTAGCTAATTCATCTGACACCACATCTTTGATAAAACAAGTATGACTAAAATTATTAGCATCAAAATAATTAGCAGCAATAAATCCTTGTATAACACCACGGCTATATGATGAAAGATTATCGTAAATAATTGCCTGGCTACTCCAAGCAAATTTTTTTAAATAACCATCAAAATCTTTATTTTTGTCTACAACCGCCAGGGCTATTTCCTTTTTCCTTTGAAAATCCAGATAACCTTCAGGTATCTTCAAAAAGCTTTCATTAATAAATGCATTCGCATTGCCAGCAAAAACCACAAAAAAAACTAAAACCAACTTTTTCATAAATAACTCCATTAAAATAATTAATAAATTCCATGTTGTGTGTAAGTTTTCTAACCACCCTTTATTTTTATTGTTGTATAGGGTTTCTTTAACAGTACTCGATAAAAACCATTCTGTCACGTTTGTTGAACACTTTTTAGCAAAAAAAACAGAATTAATTAAGCCCTGATTTTCAAAATGATCAACTACTGCCAAATATGTGTTTGCTGTACAACGTAGTCATGAAAAAACTTGACATTTACAACAAATACGCCTAATATTTAATTGTGGAGCGCAATAGTCAGTGTCCTTTTTAGGTAGCGCCCATGCCGCCAGTCAATCTGGTTTCCATCATGTGTGGATATATTAATAAGAGGCCTGGCATGATATCTAATTATTAAAGCCTCGTTAATTCGGGGCTTTTTTATGCATGCTGCTTAATCAATTTCGACAGCAAAACATAAAACCTTTGGCTACCCCCTCTGATATCAATAGGTCTATTTGATCTCCAATGAATGCTTCTTACGCTCAGTTCAATAGAAGGTATCTTATTTGGCCTATACCCCATCCTCATACAAAGATACCAACCATGACTAGGATTTACTGGGTCACTATCCTCTAACCTATATAAAACTTCTTTCTGACCACCCTGTAAACAAGTTTTATTACCCAGCTCAGATATTATTCTTGGTAATTTTTTAGAAAACTCCCAGCGATCAACACAAAAAGTTCTGTTTTCAACGGTTCCATTTCTTTTTTCTTCTCTAAAGTGGACCGGGTCATTTTCAAAACACTCTCTTGAGTAACAATGATTAGAAAAAAACACCTTAACCTGAATTTTTTCTATCTCAGCATCCCTGGATAACTTAACTCCAAATTCAAAAATAGTAGGTGTTGTATGAGATAAATCATACATATCACCAGTTTTACTATCAATCCATTTCTTTTTTCTTATATTACTCATGATTTCCATGCTCTATGTATGTCTTATGTAAAACAATTATCACATAAATAACAAGCTGTATTAAGTATACGGAAGATCATTGTAATTATATGGCGTATAATTACAACCAGCTACTGGTCACGATCTTTAGCATGTCAGCCAAGGCATAAGCCGAGTCGCCTTTCTTACAGCGACTAGCTGGCTATAAACGTGTACATAACAAATACATATCATGCACTTAATATGTACACATTAATAACCCCTTATTTCTTAATAGATTCTTTTTCTTTCAAAGCATAAACTTCAAGCTTACCTTCAAGCCTAGCCACTTCTTTACCTGAGCTAACAGCGTCATTCTGAGCCAATTTAAGCTCTTTTTTAACTTCCACCAGCTCAGCTTCAGCGTCAGATTTAACGGCCTTAATATCACTCTCAAGCGCTTTTATTTGCTTACCTGCATTCTCATAAAAAGCAGCTAATTTAACCGCCTCAGCCACGCTACCTTTAAGCTCAACAGACATATCTTTAATATCCGATCTCAAACCATCCTTGGTCCTTACAGCACTATCTAAAGATGACTGTAGTTTGTGAACTTGTATATCAAATAATTTAATTTCTTTATCTTTGCCAGAGATATCTTTTGATTGCTGTTCTTTTAGCTCCAATATGCTTTGTTCAATCAATTTATTTTTAGCTTCCAGATCAGCAACCAGGGCAGCTAATTCAACATTTTTTTCATTCGATTGATCCAAATCTTTAGTTAAACCAACATTGATCTTTTCCGCTTCATTTAAAGCCTGTGTAGCCACATCATGAGCTTCTTTTTCTTTAGTAATACCAATCTTTAAAGAAGAAATTTCTTCTTCCAGACGATCGTTTTTCTTTGATTGAGCTTCAGAAAAAGCAAAAGCTTCTTCAACTTTCGCTTGATTAGTTGCCTCAGCTTGCTTCAATGCTTCCCGCTGTATCTCAATATCAGCATCAGAAATTGATTTAGCGACATTCCATATTTTCTTTAATAGATCCTCTCCGTCCTGAGTTAATTGCTCCGGAAGAGCAACAACCGCTGGCAGCGACTCCACATCAGCTGCTTGCGCTTCATCTGTAACGCTCCATGTTGTCAGGTATTTTGAAATTGTTGTCAGACTTCCTTTGCCCAAGCTGTCCAATAGCTTTAAAGCTGTTGGTTTTTCGCCTTGCTCAACAATATCACCACATGCTACATGTACATCTTCTTCAGTTAATCTAGCCATTTTTAAAATTTCCTTTTTCTTTAATTTATATATCTATTTTAGCCTGAACATTATGTAATGTCAAGTGTAATTACATAATTATCGTAATTACACCGTTACATAATTACAGTTACAAGGATTCATAAATAATTTTAAGAATGAAAAACATCCGACAGGGCTTCAAAATCGCGGAAACACTGGAAACAGGAGTAAATATAGATCTACTAGAGCAAAAAAAGCATTTTTCAGTAAAAAAGAGCAAAACCGACTTAAAAATTTTGGCAAAATTTTATGGGAAGGCGTCGGTTTTTATATGTTTAACAAAAAATAATTTAAAGATAAACAAAAATAAGTATTTTGTTTATCTTGGTGGTTAAGTTGATTAACGACGATTGTTAGTGGCTTTTGTGTAAAACAAAGATTTTGCCCTGGCTCTAGAGAATATATTTCGTTTTGGGCTCTTTTATTGTTGTTTTGAATGTGCTTAGAATCTGTCCAAAGCGAGTGCTCCTGCTCTTTTAGAGATAGACGAAAGAGCCATTGACTCATTAGCCAACCGCTCTTGATCTAAATTACACCAACAGAAGCAATAAAAAGTAATCAAAAGTAATCATTTAAATTTATTTTATCTAGAAGTGGTTTTATCTCAATAATGGGATAGAAACCTCCTGCCGCGATTGAAACATGCGTGATGTCTTCTTTTTTAAAACCCTTGGGCAATCCTTTTCTTTTGATACTGTATTGGATCATTTCTTTAATACGCTCATCAAGAACAATAAGCATTTCATATTCTAAAATAGAATCAAACTCATCAACACTAGCGCTGGGAAACCTTTTGTTGAGATTGATGATAACGCAAGACATAGCATCAGATGGACCATTAAGCGAAACTTCAATGGTATGCCAAAATTCTTTAAACTCATTGAAATAGAAACCAGTAAGCTTTTCTATGTTAGGAACTGTAATAAGCTCTCTATCAAAAGTTCTCATAGGATAAATAACTTTCTTTAATTTAGAAAGTACATTGTTCCGAACTAATGTGTTGTAGGCATAAGGATTTATTACATCGAAAGAGAAAGGATTCTGAGACGCACACTGTTTCACTACGGACAGCACAACTTTCTTATAAGCTTTTGATGATTGTAGAGATGTTAACTCGGAACACTTTAAATAGATGCGATCTAACAATAAACTCTTTTTATCCTTTACTTCCTTATCCTTTACTTCCTTATCCTTTACTTCCTTATCCTTTACTTCCTTATCCTTTACTTCCTTATCCTTTACAAGATCAGGAGCCTCTCCCACAGCGCTGTTATCTTGATGTACACCGTATGATACCTTTCCAGCATTACCCAGAGTAGTAGGTTTAATGGCCTTCCATTTCCTCTTAATAGTCGCTATTCCTAGATTTGCTGACTGTGCCAGGGATTTTTGAGTAATTTTAATCCCTTTCTCTTTTAAGTGTGTGATGGCTCTGCTAATAGCGTCATCAGTATCCTTTTTACGCTGCTTATTAGTCTCATGGGCAGATAAAATCTGCTTATCTTTATCATTATCCAATAAGCTGTTTGTAAGCGTGTCACGACCACGCTTACATCCACTTCCTTGACCTGTATACTTATCCCACGTCCAATGCGCGACGGACTTAACAATCGCCTTCAGCTCTCTATGGTCAAGCATTGGTACTTGATGCTTATTTAGATTCTCTGCTTCAGCTGCAACACAATCAAACCATGCGCTATACGAGTGTGAATCTCTGGCGTCAGAAACGCGATCGTAAGCCCAGAACCTTAGGTCGTCAAATACATCGCAATTACGACTTAAGTGTCCTAAACCTTCCTCTTTTTTCTTTTTGCGCCACTTTGTTTTGACCGGCTCAAGATCAAGGCATTCAGCAAGTTCATCAAGCGTATAACTCTTACCCTCACCGATCCAGCAATCATAGTCGCTATTTAAAGGGTTTTTAGTCACTAAACCGACATATCCGGGATCGCCACCAAGCTTTTTAATAAGCGCTGATTGAATTGCTGCTAGATATTGTATTGGATGTCGATTTGCGTTTTCAGATATACAAACCGGCACTTTTAGAAAAAAGTCGAGGTGCCCTCTTCCAATGTTTTTATATTTGTTGATTACACTCAGTGTCGGTTCGACAATATTTGCATCGTAAGCAGCAAATATTGCATCCTCACGATCCATGTCAATAGTAATGCAGCAAACCATATTCCTGGGATTTTGCTGTATATAAGAGCGTTTAAGGGCTCTCTCAGCATTGCTTATCTTGAGTCCAAATGATAAGTCATCAGACGAGTATGGCTTGTATGGGAGATTTTTAACAAAATCCTGAAGGACTGGGTGCCCTGGCTCTGCTTTTCTTAGGTTATACATGCAAAAACCAATCGGTTTTCGCAGGACTTAAATTTGTATTTTGTATAAATCATGATATAATTTACTTTAAATATGGACGTTTAATTACAGATTTTACCTTCAGCGCCTGAGAAACTCTTCGGGTACGATCTGTAGCGTATATAAAATGTTCTACAAAAAAGCCGGCTTCTAGTCGGCTTTTTTGTGCCTGAAACTTTTTACTTAAAAAAGAAAAGCAGGACTTTTACATTCTTGTAACACAGTATAACAGTTATCTTTTGTTTGATGAAGACCACAGCCACACCACACCTCTTGTTTTCACTATCTTTTCGGACTTAAAATAATTACTAAAAAATCCAGTTAACATGTATTCAATGTGTACATATTGTGTGCATAACAAATACATAATAAGTACATATAACCATAGAGAATCATCAGTGTTTGAGCGGCTAAGTCGAGCATGAGGTATTTCTATCTACCTTTTTTAAAAAGGATACACAACTAGTACATATTTAATACTTATTATGTACCTAACATAAAGAAAAAATATATTTTATTTTATTTCTTTTTTTCGTTATGAGTGTAGGTTCTAATGCTTGAACGAATCAAATCCATGACTTTTATGCCCCGCTCATCCGCAGCTTTAATAATGTTTTCATACTCAAATTTGTTAAATTTGATATTCATTGCTTTATAGCTTCTAGCTGCATTTTTGTCATCAATAGAAACTTTCCTGCGCGGCTCTTTTTTAATCTCTTTCTTTTTAACTGCTGCCTTGGCTGGTTTTTTAGTTTCTGCAGCTTCACCAGCACTTTTATCAGCAAGATCGCCAAACTCTTTAATTTGATCTTCTGTTACATTAGATTTTTGAGTAACAACTCTTGGTTTTTTCAACGTCATGATTATTCTCCCAATCCGATTCTTGCAGCAACTAATTTTATTTCCTTAGTCGCTTTATGATTACTCATTTCAGTGACGCCTTTTCCATCAGCCATGGAATCACGATAAACCTTTCTATCACACACTTTGACGTCAATCATAGGTATTTCAGTATAAAACTCACTCATTAATTCTTCAGCTTCATCAGATTCAGAAACAATTGGATTGGTTGGCGCCATCGTCAACAGACCAAACACTTCAAGATCAGAATTCATATCCTGGGCAGCTACAATCATTTCCTGCATTTTTGGCAATGTGTTGAGATCAGCTTGGCTAGGGCGAAAAGGAACAATCATCTTATGAGCAACCAGCATAGCTGTTCTCAATTCACGACTATCCCGACCCGCCGCATCGACAACAACGAATTCATAACGCTTATCTAAATCCTGTAGTGATTTAGCGATATTGTCATATTTTTGAACAGAATTAATTACTGGCACATCAGTTAATTCTTCACGCTCTTGAACCCATGCTGACGCTGTTGCTTGACGATCTGCATCAACCAGCATGACATCTTTGCCCCAGCCAGCCAGCAGCGCTGCTATATTAATTGCAAGCGTCGATTTACCACAACCACCCTTCTGTGACCCAATCAAAATAATCATAAATCTACCTTTTTTAATTAAAATAACTTGTACCAAATAAATACATAATGTGTACCTACTTTGTACATCTTAAAACAAGTATAGCCGCTATCAATAAAAAAAGTAAGTACATTTTAAAGTTTTTTTAATTTATTTTTAACCTGTTGTTTTTATTATAAAAATACACTTAAAATAAGCACACATTAAATACATAGTGTGTACCTAATTTATACATAATATGTATTTATAATGCACCAGCCATGACGAAACCAGAATTAAACAAACTTGATTCATAAAGACAATTCACGTTAAACTAAAACCATCTAAATTAAGAAACACAAAGAACAGGGGAGGGCAGTATGTATAGAATTTCAAAAACAACTACATTAGTTGCTGCCTTATTGTGCCCGTCGATTATTAACATTCGAATTATTAGCACAACAAAAAACCAACCCCTTTAAGAACATCAGATTATCGGGGCATAGCCCTTGTGATTCTATTCAGCTCTTTTCTTCCAAAGAAAAACTCAAATAAAAATTCCTGCGGTCATGCTCTTAAAATAGAGAGGAACGACCATGCTCGACAAAAATAAAATCTTGTTTGCAGGAGATCCGCACGGATGCTTTGCGAATGTCATATCAGCCGTTTTCAAATACAAGCCAAAAGCAATAGTTTTGCTCGGTGACTACAATCTAGAAGCGCCGCTTGAAAAATATCTTGAAGCGATCATAGGTCTTTGTGAAATTTACTGGATTCCAGGAAACCACGACTTTGACAGTATTACAGAATATGAAAATCTGTACTTTTCAGCGCTCAGTTATAACAATTTACATTTAAAAGTCATAGAAGTTGCTGGATTAAGAATAGCCGGCCTTGGCGGCATATTTTTAGGCCGAAACTGGCGACCAGGCGAAATTCCTAAATGGCAAGACAAACAGCACTGGATCAAGTGCAAACCATCTAATGTTAAAAAAATACCACTGCACATTGATCATTCAATTTGGCATCACGAATTCATGAAAATGAAAGCTCAGATCAAAGCAGATATCTTGGTCACTCATGAAGCGCCGAGCTGTCATCGCTATGGCTTCATGGTACTTGATGAGCTAGCCGAAGCGATTGGAGCCAAGCACATATTCCATGGCCATCACCATACTTATTATCACGAACAATTAAGCAGCATCAATGTTACAGGCGCAGCGATAGGCGGCATAGTGAATCTTGAAGGTGAAGAATTAATCACAAGAAGGGAATGTCAATGATACCTCGGTTTTTAGATGTAGAAGCCAGTAGTTTATCGATGGACAGCTATCCGATAGAGGTTGCATGGTCAGATAATCTTGGCAAAATTGAGAGCCATATTATTAATCCATCCGCGATAGAGTATTGGAAAGACTGGGATTACAACGCTCAACAAATTCACGGGATATCAAGAAAAAAGTGCAGGGAAGAAGGCGTTAATCCAAGGTTTTTGTGTGAGCGAATGTCCAAGTCGATTAAAGCTGGAGAGACTATATATGCGGATGGAGGACCTTTTGATGAAGGATGGGTTGATGTGCTCTACGGAGAAGGATCTGATCTTGGCTATGCGCAATTTAAAATCATTCACAGTGATGCAGTCATGTTGCCTTTGCTGCAGAAAATCGAATCTGAAGAGAAAAAAGTCTGGCAGCTGTATGAACAATTAAAGCTTGAAGCAAGAAAAATGGTGGATGGCAGACACAGAGCTAAGGTTGATGTTCAGTATTTAATTGAGCTTTATAAGTTGTGCGCTAGCATTACTTATTACACCAATTAAGCATAATAAACTAGCAATACTAAAGCATGATAAACTAGCAACACTAAAGCATGATAAACTAGCAACACTAAAGGAGATATTATGGCTGACCCATCTGAAAAATTAGCAAAATCATTAGAGTCATTAAAATCACTTCAAGATAAAGGACAAGTTGCACTACGCTCAAAAGAATTAAATCGAACCGATCGAGAGCGTTTATTGAAAAACGGATTTATCCGTGAAGTCATGAAAGGTTGGTTTATTCCAACAAACCCAGATATTCGCGAAGGAGATAGCACACCTTGGTATACGGCTTTTTGGTCTTTCTGCTCTCAATATCTTGAACAGCGATTTGGTGATCAATGGAGCTTATCACCTGAGAACTCATTATCACTACACGCAGGGAATTGGGTTATTCCAACGCAGTTAATAGTTCGAGCAGACAAGGGTGGAAATAATCTTGTTCAATTAATACATGGTACATCGTTAATAGACACCTTATCCCCCTCTGCCACGGAGGATGAGTCTGATAATCTAAATAATATTCGAGTTTATAGTGCATCTGCAGCACTGGTCCGATGTGGAAAAGAATACTATCGTCATAACCCGATTGATGCACGCGGCGTACTTTTGAGTATTGCAGACTCATCGCAAGTGCTTCCCTACCTGCTTGATGGCGGTAAAAGTGTTATTGCTGGTCGATTAGCGGGGGCATTTAGAAACATAGGACGCATGGATATAGCGACAGATATTATAGATACTTTTAAATCCTTAGATTACCAGATATCAGAAATCGATCCTTTTGAATCGGTCAGTCCTGTTTTATCAAGCAATCGTTATGAGTCAGCATACGCGTCAAGAATACGATTGATTTGGCAAGATATGAGGCAGGATATCCTTGATATTATGCCGCCTGAACCTGGCTTGGATAGCTATCATGATGAATATCTTGATCGGGTTGATGAAATCTTTATTGATGATGCTTACAACTCATTATCAATAGAGGGTTACCTTGTCACGACTGTTCTAATTGAAAAAATTCGTCATGGTCAATGGGATCCTGATAGAAATAAAAGTGACCGAGAGCAACGTAACGCATTGGCCGCAAAAGGATACTGGGAAGCATTTAAAGCTGTTAAAGAGAGTATTAATGGCGTACTTAATGGTAACAACCCAGGTGCCATTGTTAGGAGTGATCACAGTCGCTGGTATCGAGAACTTTTTTCCCCAAGCGTGACAGCTGGTATTATTAAACCAGCTGATTTAGCTGGTTATCGTAATATGCCTGTTTATATTCGAGGTTCAATGCATACGCCACTTAATGCACAAGCGGTTCGCGATGCAATGCCAACACTGTTTGAGCTTTTAGAGGAAGAGACATCATCGGCTGTTAGAGCTGTTTTAGGTCACTTTCTGTTTGTTTATATTCATCCTTATATGGATGGAAACGGCCGAACCGCTCGTTTCTTAATGAACACTATGCTGGCATCAGGAGGGTATGAATGGGCGGTAATACCTGTTGAGAAACGAAGTAATTATATGACTTCGCTTGAGCAAGCAAGTGTATATTTAAATATTAAGCCATTTGCTCATTTTATTAGCAAGTTTACTCACACAAACAACCCTGAAAATTAAAGTCAAAGTAGATTTGGGCTTTAGTGCGCCAAGAGAAACTTGATAGTTGTAAAACGAATATTTTCAGGACATACTTAATGAAGTATTCGCGTGGGGACTTGACACGTAAGCACTAACATATAGTGGCAAGGCTTAACTAAATGAGACAATAAATTATTTGTTAATCACTCTATGCTTCAATAACCTAGAACTAATCGCTCCTTCTGTTCTATCATGCAATTTTGATAATTCCTTTATAGAAACATCATTATTATATGCATCAAGAAGCTTACTATCCTCTTCTTCACTCCAGGGCTTTCCTGCTCCCCTAGGTAAATTTTTATGGCGAACAATAGATTTTTGTTGTTTTTCTAATGCTATTATCGCAACACTCAAAGCTCTTACCGTATCAGCTGTTTGATAAGGACTATCTGATGAATAGTGCTCTCCTGTATAAGGATCAATGCCTTCAGCTAATGCTTTTATGATGGATGTTGCTTTATCTAATTCCATTCTGCGTTTATTCCTAATATTGCGTAATCAACGTCTATCCTGCTCCACAGTAACATTGTTACTAATACTGATAACTACTCTTAAAGCATAAGCCTTTTTACTTTTGCTTTCTTTCTATAGCTTTCGCAACAATAGCTAACCAAGGTTGTTCTTTTGGTCTACCTTCGGGACGATAGTAATGGTGAATCATTTTAAACCCAGCTTGATCAAGGTAGGCTTTGTTGTGTTCAATCTCCATGTAATGACCATAGCGTTGTCCTTGCCACCCTTCAACATTACCTCTTGGGTTTGATGAAAATAAAACACCTCC
>ENA-OSET01004337-OSET01004337.1-sediment-metagenome-genome-assembly--contig:-NODE-4337-length-12601-cov-3.039125_pt1 | contig 12601 bp, 11 predicted proteins | sample MGYA00237882_ERZ534229 | MGnify/ENA primary metagenome ERZ534229 (study PRJEB26408, sample SAMN06266212) | sediment metagenome | isolation source: Hudson Canyon methane seep mesocosm | place...
AGAGGAGATATATGACGCTGATTGAACGAGCAGAAAAATAAATCATTTTCTGATTATCGTAGACAGCATTACCTTCGGCACATCGCCGATATAAAGACATGTCGCGCGTTGCTGCTGCTGACTTTATGCCGAACCTATCTATTAAATTTTGCCGGTTAATACTTCCGAGAAACATTAAGTGAAAATCAATGAATGATAGTCTTCTCTTGACCGCCGCACTAAGATTGTTTAACTCATCCATCTTGTGAACTCGCCGATATCTCTCGAGTAATATTTCTTTGTTTTTAAATTGCACATAAATCACCCCCAACCAACACCAATACATAATACTATTATAATCATAATGATTATAGCTAAAGTTATCAGATCAAGCCTTAATTGGTGCTGTTTAACCAATCATTTAGTGATTCTGGTATGGAATCTTGGCTCTTATGGCATTTGGTATAGCACATCCATTATTAAAATCACTCTCTAGTTCATATGAACATTCCTTTTAAATACCAGAGATGTCAACAAGGCATGCATCCTCTATGGACCATGCCATTCAATAGGGTAGCTATCCATTCCTAAACTTGATGCTTCAAAATCAATAAATATTGGCGAGTCAACGGGCATTATTTTAGTTACCGTGTCTTGGTTGACGAAAAAACGGCTAATTTTATAGAGTACGGGCCCCTACATCAACTAACTCCAACTTGAGAGGGTGAGAAATTAGAGTGATTACGTGCCGTAACTTCGTTCCCAGTGGTTAATTTTAGAGCCTTTTTAACATCGATGCTTTTTATTTTTCGTGTAATGTCTAAAATGTGCCGAAATGTAGATAAGGGGAGAGGCATGTCAGAGAAAGTAGTGGTCATTTATTCGGGGGGGATGGATTCATTTACCTTACTAAATGAGCAGGTTTTACTTGGTAAAAAAGTGTATGCCCTGTCTTTTAATTATGGGCAAAAACACGCAAAGGAATTACATTTTGCCCAGAAGGTCTGCGACGATTTGGGCTTACCTCATAAAATTGTCGATATCACCGCCATCCACCAATTATTGTTAGGCTCGTCATTAACGGATGATATTGAAATACCGGAAGGGCACTACGAAGAGCAAAGTATGAAATCAACGGTAGTGCCTAACCGTAATATGATTATGCTTTCGCTAGCCATTGCCTATGCCGTATCGATCAAGGCTGAAGCGGTTTATTATGGTGCGCATGGTGGTGACCATGCGATCTACCCTGATTGTCGCCCTGAGTTCATTGAAAAAATGGATGCAGTTTCAAAGGTGGCGAATTATGAAAGTGTGGATGTACTAGCGCCTTTTCAACGGATTGATAAAACCGATATTCTACGTAAAGGCCTTGATAAAGGCTTAGATTATTCAAAAACCTGGACGTGCTATAACGGCCGTGAACGCGCCTGCGGTAAATGTGGTGCCTGTCAGGAGCGTCTTGAGGCATTTCAGCTTAACGGTTTAGTTGACCCGTTAACTTATGAGTGTGAGCAGTTATTTGAAGGTAGGCAAACAAGTGCTGCCAAGGGTAAGGGTTAAGCGTGGCTAGATATGCAATTGGCGATGTTCAAGGCTGCTTTGTATCGCTTAAATGTTTATTGGATAGGCTTTCTTTTGATCCTCAACAGGATGAACTCTGGTTTGCGGGTGATTTAGTCAACCGGGGGCCAGATTCACTCGAGTGTTTGCGTTTTATTAAAGGCTTAGGTTCATCTGCACGGGTTGTGCTGGGAAATCATGATTTACACCTTTTGGCAATTCATGCCCGTCGGGATTTACCCAAGCGAAAAGATACTCTTGCGCAAGTTTTGGAGGCTCCTGATTGTTTGGAATTAATGCAATGGTTAAAGCAACAACCTTTAATGGTATGGGATGCTGAGCATGATTATGTCATGGTGCATGCTGGAGTGCCTGCGATGTGGACTATCCAGCAAGCATTTGACTTGAGTCAGGAAGTGGCAGAAGTATTGAAAAGTGAACAAAGTGCTGACTTTTTTGACGTGATGTACGGTAATCAGCCCGACAACTGGTCGAGTGAGCTAAGTGGTATGGCACGTCTGCGAGTAATTACCAATTATTTTACTCGCATGCGTTTTATTCGTGCCGACGGCGGTTTGGATTTTTTAGCGAAAGAATCACTTGAGTCAGCGCCTGCTGGATACCAGCCCTGGTTTCATGAGGCTAGAAAGGACCAAACTAAAATACTATTTGGTCACTGGGCAGCCTTGACTGGCGAAACAAATAGTTCTCAGTTTCAAGCTTTAGACACCGGTTGTGTTTGGGGCGGGGATTTAACGGCCATGAACTTGGAAACAGGTGAACGAACAGCCTGCTCTTGCTCCAAGGCGAGTTTGTAATGGCGAGTAATCTGAATAAGGTTATATCCAAAAATACGCGTTTCTACTTATGTTCTGGCGTGGTTTTTTCTTTATTCTCCGTGATTTTTGGCGCTTTTGGTGCGCATGCACTTAAAGCGCATATTTCTGCTGACATGATGGCCGTTTTTGATACCGGTATTCAATACCAGATGTTTCATGCGCTAGCACTTATTTTACTAGGCTTGTTACTGCATGCCTTTGCCGATACAGATCAACAAATTAAACGATTTAAACAGGCTGGAAACTTATTCATTATTGGCTTGGTTTTATTTTGTGGTAGTCTCTACGTTTTAGCAATAAGTGGTGTAAAAATACTCGGAGCGATCACCCCTTTTGGTGGTTTAGCTTTTATACTGGGTTGGCTTATCTTGCTAATAGCTTTGACTAAAAAAAGTGAGCAATAGCATGCAAATACTAATAAATGGCGAGCAAACAGAGCTCGTCGGTGATGCGACATTAATGGCAGTGATTACCCTGTTAGAACTTGAAGGTAAACGTTATGCCATTGAGGTAAATGAAGAGATTATTTCGCGTGGTGACCATGCTAATTACAGTTTGAATGCCGACGACAGGGTCGAAGTTGTTCAGGCCATTGGTGGTGGCTGAATGGCGGTGGTTAGATAAAGAATAAATCTCATCCTCGAAGCGTTTTTATCGAGGATCTAATTGTTTTTGAGTTCAAGTTAAGCGAGTAAATACATGACGAATACAGTAATATCAGATACGCCAGTTGATCGTCCTTTAGTTATAGCAGGCAAAACCTACAAATCACGACTTTTAGTTGGTACGGGTAAGTACAAGGATTTAGCCGAAACAAAGCACGCGATAGAAACGAGTGGTGCAGAAATTGTGACGGTTGCCGTGAGGCGCACAAATATTGGTCAAAATACCGATGAGCCAAATCTGCTCGATGTAATTTCACCAGATAAATACACCATTTTACCAAACACTGCTGGTTGTTATACCGCAAAAGATGCCGTGCGTACTTGCAAGCTGGCGCGTGAATTATTAGGTGGGCACGACCTAGTAAAACTTGAAGTATTGGGTGACCAGAAAACACTGTACCCGAATGTCACAGAAACATTAGTCGCGGCTGAAGAGTTAATTAAAGATGGCTTTAAAGTCATGGTGTATACCACTGATGACCCGCTAATTGCTCTACGCCTTGAAGAAATGGGCTGTGTTGCGGTGATGCCTTTAGGTGCGCCGATTGGCTCAGGATTAGGTATTCGTAACCCTTATAATATTAAGCTGATACTGGAAAATGCGAAGGTGCCTATTTTGGTGGATGCTGGTGTGGGCACAGCTTCTGATGCCTCCATTGCTATGGAGTTAGGTTGTGATGGCGTATTAATGAATACTGCGATTGCCGCGGCCAAAGACCCTGTGCGAATGGCGAATGCGATGCGTCTAGCCGTTGAAAGTGGTCGTGAAGCCTGGTTGGCAGGGCGTATGCCTAGAAAGCTTTATGCGTCAGCCTCGTCACCTGTTGATGGCTTGATATAAAAAACACCTGTTATTCAAAAAATGGTTGATACAAATGTCTGAAAAGAAGCAATCTAAAAACAATCGCCGCCAACAAATATTGGAAGTGTTGGCTTCTATGCTTGAAGCTAACCCTGGTGAACGTATTACGACTGCAAAGCTTGCGAAAGAAGTCGGAGTAACTGAAGCAGCGTTGTATCGGCATTTTCCAAGTAAGGGCAAAATGTTTGAAGGTTTGCTTGAATTTATCGAAGAGTCCATCTTTACACGTATCAAACGAATCAACCAGGAAGTTGAGGGTAGTGTGGATCGGCTTCAGAGAATACTGACCTTGGTGTTGGCTTTTGCCGATAAAAATCCTGGGATGTGCTGTATTCTGGTTGGTTCTGCATTGAGTGGTGAAAAACCTCGCTTGCGTCAGCGAGCTGCCCATTTCTTTGAACGTTTAGAAACAGAGTTGCGCCAAGTATTGCGTGATGGCGAAATTCGTGAAAAAAAGAAACCGCGTATGCCTGGCCATTCTGGTGCTAATCTGTTGGTCCTCAATGTAGAGGGGCGTATTCATCAGTATGTACGTACTGATTTTAAAGTTAGTCCTACAGCTGGTTGGTCAGCGCATTGGCCTTTATTGGCTGCAGGTTTGTTCCAATAGTGAGCGGTATTTTGAAAATAGTTAGTGTTTTACTCATATTTTTTTGCAGTACGGTTTTTGCAAAATCGAAAACAGAATCAGCAGGGGATGTGCTTCATGTGTTGTTACCTGCTACGGCATTTGCTAGCGCGCTTTTTGTCGAACGTGAATCAAAAAACAGTTATGAAGGTGCTTGGCAGTTAATTAAAACAGGTTTTACATCGCGCCTTGTGGTTGAAGGACTTAAAACCAGCATTACAAAAAATCGTCCAGATGATTCAGGTGATGATGCTTTTCCTTCTGGGCACTCAGCGGACACCTTTGCGGCGGCGACATTTATTCAGCAGCGTTACGGCTGGCAATATGCTGTACCTGCTTATTTGGGAGCAGCTTACGTTGGTTATTCCCGGGTTGAAAGTGACAAACATGAAGCGGTAGATGTGCTAGCAGGCGCGCTGATTGGTGTGTTATCAGGACTTTACTTTACCGACCTCTATGTAGAGGCCAATAAAATTGGGCTCAGTGTTGCCCCAGTTGTTTCTCAAAAAAATGGCTACGGGGTTTCGGTGAGTAGCCAGTTTTAAATTTTACGAGGCTCCTATTTTTTATACTCACCCATCTGAGACGCACTTACCATTTTCTCGTAGCGACCAGAAGCTTTTAGTTCTTTTAGACCTTCATTAAAACGATCAATAATCGCCTGAGCATTCGGAGCCTTTTTAGACACAATCAGGTGATAACCTGTTTCTCTGGTAACTTTAGGGTGGTTGGTTATTAAAGCTACTTGAGCAGGAGGGAAATGTTTGTAAAGTAGCTCATAGCCAACGTCTATAGTTGCCACAACTAGGTCAAGACGGTTCGCCATTAACTTTTTAAAGTTATTCATTTCCTTAGAAATTCGGCTGAGCTTAAGTTTGCCTGCCTTCTCTGCATTTTCTATGTCTTCACCATAAAAGTAGCCAATGGCTGCGCCGATTTTATATTTTCCAAGATCATCATAAGTATTCCAATCAAAGTCTAAATCTTTTCTGTAAAAGAAAACCTGTTTGGAGATGATGACGGGATCACTATATAAAAAATCAGCTTTTCGTTCTTCGCTGTGGCTCCAGATAACTGAGCCAATCCAGTCATCACCATCTTTCGCGTTAGAAAATGCACGTTTCCAAGGGAAAAATCCGTACTTTACATCATCGCCCTTATTCTTAAAGGCCTCTTCAACTATATGAGAGGCAACACCATAATGCTTTAAGTCTTTGGATAGGAAGGGGGGCCATTCGCCATTGGTTAGTTTTAGCGTTTCTGCGAACGTGTTGATCGAAAAGAGTGATGTAATTAGTGTGATGATGATACTTATTTTTTTCATAAGTTTGTATCCTTCAAATAGATAGTGTGCCATTAATTAAAGCGCTCTATTTGAAAAATGCAAGAGTATGAGAGGCTGTAGGGTCTTTGTCTGGGAATCCATTCCCTTCAGCATCGTGTGGGTTGTACCCTCTTTAAATTTATCTATTCACACTAATAAATCATCTAATTCCTGATAAATTTCAGGTGTGGTGATTAGTAAATCATCACAATGAATGCAGGCGGGGGTGTCGTCAGGAATGGGGGTGAAATGTCCACAAGTGGCGCCGGCTTCCTGAGCAATCAGGCGGGCTGCGGCAAAGTCCCAAGGGCTTAGGGATTCAAAATAGCCATCTAAGCGCCCGTTCGCGACCCAGCAAATGTCCATCGCGGCAGAGCCTAATCGCCGAATATCCTGGCAGTGCATGAGCACTTTTTCAGTGCGTTTCATGATAGCTGGAACGGTACTTTTGTCATAAGGAAAACCGGTTGCGATCACTGATTTACGCAATGAGTCTTGATGGCTAACATCTAGTTTTTTGCCGTTGAGAAAGCTACCTTGATTGATGATGCTGGAATAAGTTTCATTCAGAAAAGGGTTGTGGACCATGCCAACTTTAACTTCTCCGTCTACCGCAAAAGCGATTGAAACGGCAACCATAAAGTGACCGTGGGCATAGTTTACCGTGCCATCGATAGGGTCAATGATCCAAATAGGCCTACTCAGGTCTTTGGCTTGGGATTTATCGGTGTAGGTTTCTTCAGATAGAATGCGGTGCTCTGGGTATTTTTCTTTAATTTTTGCAATGATGAGTTTGTCAGCAGCAATATCTGCTGAAGTGACTAACTCTTGTTGGTCTTTATATTGTTGGTGAATGTCACCAGACTCACGTTTTTGAGCAATGAGTTGGCCTGCTTCTAGGGCAGCTTCTTTGGCCAAGGATAAAATATCATCAAGTTTAGCGGTCATAAAATATCCAGTTTTAGATATGTTTAAGGGGGGCTTTTTAAGGAGGATTCCTCTCCCTATGTCATTCCCGAAATCATTTTATCGGGAATCCATTCTCTTCAATGTAGCAAGGGCTGCATCTCTCTTGAATAACATGGATACCAGCTCAAAGGGCGATCGGTATGACAGTGAAGACTAAGTGTCTCAAAAGTCCCAGTGGCAACCACTGGGACTTTGTACTTCTATACTACTTCTGCTCTCTGGCAATTGCTCTGTAAGCAATATCATTTCGATAGAGTACATCTTTCCAGGTAATTTGCTTTAACAAGTCATAAGCACTTTGCTGAGCATCGGTTACATTATTACCTAGTGCTGTTGCACAAAGAACGCGTCCACCAACTGTTTTTACATCGCCATCTTCCAGCTTCGTGCCTGCATGAAAGGTCTTTCTGTTTTTATCAGTATTGGTATCAAGGCCTGAAATGATATGGCCTTTTTCATAACTACCTGGGTAGCCGCCTGAAGCCAGTACGACGCCAACAGCGGCACGTTCGTCCCAGCTTGTTTCTGCTTTGTCCAAGGTCTTGTCTAAGGCTGCATTGCATAGTTCAACTAAATCAGACTGTAAACGCATCATAATAGGTTGGGTTTCAGGGTCACCGAAACGGCAGTTATATTCGATTACTTTTGGCTCGCCTGAAGATGAAATCATTAAACCTGCATACAGGAAACCTGTATAGTCATTACCTTCAGCCGCCATGCCTTTAACTGTTGGCTCAATAACTTCTTTCATAATGCGTGTATGAATTTCAGGTGTCACAACAGGTGCAGGAGAATAAGCGCCCATACCGCCAGTATTTGGCCCTGTATCACCATCGCCAACACGCTTGTGATCTTGGCTAGTCGCCATAGGGAGAATATTTTCACCGTCAACAATAACAATGAAACTGGCTTCTTCACCTTCAAGAAATTCTTCAATCACCACGCGACAACCGGCTTCACCAAAAGCATTGCCCGAAAGCATGTCGTGCACGGCTTCTTCGGCTTGCTTAAGTGTTTCGGCTACGATCACGCCTTTACCCGCTGCTAAACCGTCAGCTTTTACTACAATGGGGGCGCCTTGTTTTCGTATGTAAGCAATAGCGGGCTCAACTTCGGTAAAATTCTGGTAGGAGCCGCTTGGGATGTCGTGGCGTGCCAGGAAGTCTTTGGTAAATGCTTTTGAACCTTCCAATTGAGCGGCTCCTTTAGAGGGGCCAAAGCAGCGTAAGCCTTGATCATTAAAGTAATCAACCACACCTTCAACCAAAGGCGCTTCAGGGCCAATAATCGTTAATGATACCTCATTGCTTTTGGCAAAGTCGGTGAGGGCTTTAAAGTCCATAATATCAAGGTCGATATTTTCCAGCTTGGCTTCCAGTGACGTGCCTGCATTACCTGGCGCGACAAACACCTTTTTAACTTGATCGTTTTGTGCTGCTTTCCATGCAAGGGCATGTTCACGACCGCCGCTACCAACTACTAAAATGTTCATAACTATCAACCTATAAATTGTATGTTTAGCCTCAATGGGGCAAGAGTATCGTATTCAATGACTGAGATAAATTTTTTCTGAGCCTATTCAAAAAAATGTTTCAAAAATTGTCCTGTAAAAGAACCTGCTATTTCTGAAACTTGTTTCGGTGTGCCTTCGGCCACAATATGACCGCCGCGAGAGCCGCCTTCAGGCCCTAGATCAATTACCCAGTCAGCCGTTTTGATCACATCTAAATTATGCTCAATGACAACAATGGTATTGCCGTGGTCGCGTAAACGCTGCAAAACTGTCAGTAATTGCTGAATATCATAAAAATGTAGACCGGTGGTGGGTTCATCCAGAATATAGAGTGTTTTACCCGTATCCCGCTTAGACAGCTCTTTGGCTAATTTTACCCGCTGGGCTTCACCGCCTGAAAGCGTAATGGCACTTTGCCCCAGGCGAATATAAGACAAACCTACATCAACCAATGTTTGTAATTTACGGGCGATAAATGGTACGGCATCAAAAAACTCACGGGCATCTTCGATGGTGAGGTCGAGCACTTCATGAATGCTCTTGCCCTTGTATTTAATATCGAGTGTTTCGCGATTGTAGCGTTTACTTTTACAGACATCACAAGGCACATATACATCGGGTAAAAAGTGCATTTCAACTTTGGTGACGCCATCGCCCTGGCAGGCTTCACAACGGCCGCCTTTAACGTTGAAGCTGAATCGTCCAGCTTTATAGCCGCGTGATCGAGCTTCCTGAGTGCCTGCAAACAGGTCTCTGATGGAGGTGAATAAACCAGTGTAAGTGGCCGGATTCGAACGGGGGGTACGGCCTATTGGGGCCTGGTTGATGTCGATTACTTTATCGAACAGCTCCAAGCCTTCAATCTTTTCATGCTCGCTGGCATTAAGGGTAGTGGCATTGTTTAGTTCAGTTGCCGCTAAAGGATAAAGTGTTGCGTTGATGAGTGTTGATTTTCCTGAGCCTGAAACGCCGGTAATACAGGTAAACAAACCAAAAGGAATCGAAAGGGTCACATCTTGCAGGTTGTTGCCGTTTGCACCGCTGAGTACCAGTTGCTTGTTTAAGTCGTTAGGCGTTAATGACTCAGGAATGGCGATAGACTTTTTGCCTGACAAGTATTGGCCGGTAAGTGAGTTTTCATCATCCATAACATGTTGTGGTGTCCCTTGGGACATGATTTCGCCACCATGAATCCCTGCGCCTGGGCCGATATCAATGACATGGTCTGCGAGGCGGATCGCATCTTCATCATGTTCTACCACAATTACAGTGTTGCCAATATCGCGTAAGTGGGTCAAGGTCTTAAGTAGACGTTCATTGTCCCGTTGGTGCAGTCCAATTGAAGGCTCATCCAAAATATACATAACGCCCACTAAACCAGCACCAATTTGGCTGGCCAGACGAATTCGTTGTGCTTCGCCACCTGAAAGCGTGTCGGCGCTTCGTTCAAGTGTTAAATAGTCCAAGCCAACATTAACCAAAAATTCCAGACGTAAACGGATCTCTTTTAAAATCCGGTCTGCAATTTCACCACGTTTACCATCTAGTTTGAGGTTTTCAAAGTATTTGAGTCCATCACCAATGGCAAAGTGGGTGATTTCTGGCAAGGTTTCTTTGCCGATAAAAACATGTCGTGAGGCTTCACGCAGGCGTGAACCATGACAGCTTGGGCAAGGTTGTTTGTTCAAGTATTTTGCGAGATCTTCCCGTACAGCATTGGACTCGGTTTCACGATAACGTCGCTCAATATTCGGAATCACCCCTTCAAAGGCATGGTACCTTTCTACTGTATCCCCGCGCGTGTTGACGTAATTAAATGCAATTTCTTCTTCCTGGCTGCCATATAAAAGTACTTGCTGGAATTCTTCTGGAAACGCCTCGAAAGGCGTATCAATCTCCATGCCATAATGTTTGGCAACGCTGTTGAGTAACTGGAAATAGTAAACTGTGCGTCGGTCCCAGCCTTTTATTGCACCTTCTGCCAGTGTGATTTCTCGGTTTTGAATAATGCGTGAGGGATCAAAAAACTGGTTCACACCTAAACCATCACAGCTTGTACATGCGCCTGCCGGATTATTAAAGGAGAACATTCGGGGTTCAAGCTCACTAATGGCATAACCACATTGCGGGCAGGCAAAACGGGAAGAGAAAATTAATTCTTCAAGTTCGCTGTCTGTGTTCATTGGGGCAATGACTGCGATACCGTCGGTTAAATTCAAACAGGTTTCGAAGGACTCTGCGATACGTTGTTGAATGTCATCACGTACTTTAAAGCGATCCACCACGACTTCAATGGTGTGTTTTTTATTTTTTTCCAGTGAAGGTGCGTCATCCAAATCGGTGATAATTCCGTCTATACGGGCGCGTATAAAGCCCTGGCTGAGCAAATCCTGAAATACATGCAAATGCTCTCCTTTACGGTTCTGAACAATGGGCGCCAGCATCATTAAACGGCTGCCTTCCTCTAGTTCGACCACTTTGTCTACCATTTGACTAACCGTTTGAGCATCTAAAGGTAAATCATGCTCTGGGCAGCGCGGCTCTCCAGCACGAGCAAATAACAGTCGCAGGTAGTCATAAATTTCAGTAATGGTACCCACCGTTGAACGTGGATTGTGGGAGGTTGATTTTTGTTCAATCGAAATTGCGGGTGACAAACCTTCAATATGATCTACGTCCGGTTTGTCCATCATGGATAAAAACTGGCGGGCATAGGTGGATAGCGATTCTACATAACGGCGCTGTCCCTCTGCATAGAGTGTGTCGAAGGCAAGTGAAGATTTTCCTGAGCCGGAGAGACCGGTAATAACAATTAATTTATCGCGAGGGATATCTATATCAATATTTTTAAGATTGTGTGTGCGTGCACCACGTACAAGGATGGTATCCATCAATAATTCGGCTCATGGTTAAAAACCGCGCATTATAGCAATTTAAATTACTTATGTACTAAATTTTAATAGCTTAAGTGCTTTAGGAAAGCTAAGTCTTGCGCTTGATAAATATCATGCTGCATCGGACCGTTAAAGTGATAGAATGTGCGAAATTTTATGACTGTAGTTTAAGATGATAGGTTTTTAATGATGACAAAAAACGAACGCCGTTCCGTTTTTTCTCTAGCGTTACTTTATGCCACCCGAATGTTGGGCTTATTCATGGTTTTGCCGGTGTTTATGCTTTACGGGCAAAGTCTTGAAAATGCTAGTGGCGTGTTACTCGGTGTTGCAATTGGTGCTTATGGCCTAAGTCAGGCGTTGTTTCAAATACCTTTTGGTGCGCTGTCTGATAAATATGGACGTAAAAGGCTGATCTTTTTCGGTTTGGTGCTGTTCTTTCTGGGGAGTGTGCTAGCAGCGACCTCTACTGATATTTATGGCGTGATCTTAGGGCGCTTTCTTCAAGGCTCGGGTGCCATAGCGAGTGTCTTAATGGCCTTGTTGAGTGATCTGACCAGTGAAGAGAGTCGCACCAAAGGCATGGCGTTAGTAGGTATGTCGATTGGCATTTCCTTCTCGGTCGCTTTGGTGGTAGGGCCTTTGTTAGGCGGAGTGTTTGGTTTACAGGGTATTTTCTGGCTAACTGCTTTCCTAGCTTTATTTGGTATGTTCTGGCTGGTATTTTTTGTACCATCTCCTGTCCAAAGTCAGTCTAATCGTAATGTTCGCTTATTTAAAGATCAGATAGGTGATGTGCTTAGAAACAAAGAGCTTTTGCGTCTTGATGGCGGCATCTTTGCTTTACACCTATGTTTGACCGCTTTGTTTATTGCCGTGCCAATCTCCTTGAAAGATCACTTGCAATTACCGGGTGACGAGCACTGGTTAGTATATTTGACCGTCATGTTAACGTCTTTTTTCGCTATGGTGCCTTTTATCATTATTGGTGAGAAAAAGAACAAAATGAAAGGCATTTTCTTATTCGCTATTCTCTTATTGTGTAGTGCATCATTCAGTTTTATCTGGTCACAATATTCTTTCCTCTATTTTTGGCTCAGCCTGTTTTTCTTCTTTATGGCTTTCAATTTACTTGAGGCCAGCTTGCCTTCCTTGGTGAGTAAGCTTTCACCTGCAGGCAATAGAGGTACGGCAATGGGCATCTATTCAACCAGTCAGTTCTTTGGTGCATTTGTTGGTGGTGTTTTGGGCGGGTATGTTTTGAGTAATTATCAGGAGTCCGGTGTGTATTATCTGGTTGCTGGAGTGTGTTTTGTCTGGTTTATGGGAGCAAGAAACATGGAAAAGCCAAACCCCGAGACTGGT
>ENA-OSET01004338-OSET01004338.1-sediment-metagenome-genome-assembly--contig:-NODE-4338-length-12598-cov-25.818146_pt1 | contig 12598 bp, 15 predicted proteins | sample MGYA00237882_ERZ534229 | MGnify/ENA primary metagenome ERZ534229 (study PRJEB26408, sample SAMN06266212) | sediment metagenome | isolation source: Hudson Canyon methane seep mesocosm | place...
CAGCATTACATTCATGAAGGTGACTGCTACCAAGTTAATCTAGCGAAACGATTTGAGATTGAAGCGGAGGGTGATCCTTGGTTTGCCTATCAATTACTTCGTAAACAGAACTCTGCCCCCTTCTCCGCTTATTTCTCTACACCTTATACAACAGTGCTTAGTTCGTCGCCTGAACGGCTACTCAGAGTTGCAGATAGGCATGTTGAGACCAAACCAATTAAAGGTACAAGGCCTCGGGATTTAAATAATGCAGAACAAGATCAATTACTCGCAGATGAATTACAATCAAGTCTGAAAGATCGTGCCGAGAACTTGATGATTGTTGATCTATTACGAAATGATTTAGGGAAAGTGTGTGAACTAGGCTCTATTGAAGTACCGAAACCTTTTGCACTCGAATCTTTTGCAACTGTCCACCATTTAGTAAGCACCATTACAGGTACGTTGTCAGAAAAACAAAATGCAGTATCACTGTTACGAGCTTGCTTTCCCGGAGGCTCCATTACAGGAGCTCCTAAGTTACGAGCAATGGAAATTATTGAAGAACTAGAACCTCATCGTCGAGGACTCTATTGTGGCAGTATTTCTTACCTCGGCTTTGATGGAAAGATGGATAGTAACATTACTATTCGCACCTTAATCCATAGTGATAATCGTCTTCGTTTCTGGGCTGGTGGCGGTATTGTTGCTGACTCAAAAGCCGATGATGAATACCAAGAAGTACATGATAAAGCGGCCGCAATGCTTAATTTACTTACGCAACTAAAGTGATCGTCGTTAAAATAGGCGGGAGCCTATACAACACAGCTGAATTAAAACATTGGTTAACAGCACTTGCTGATTACTCTACTCAGTTCCCCATTGTAATAGTACCTGGGGGCGGGCCTTTTGCTGACCAAGTTCGGGCAGCTCAAAAGACACATCATTTCAACGATACAACGGCTCACCATATGGCAATACTGGCAATGAAACAGTATGGTCTATTGCTCTCAGCACTAGAACCTCTATGCCAGCCAAGCAGAACCAGTGAGATTTCAAGCTCAGCATTTTCTGTATGGCTACCTGATGATGAGCTTCTCACTGAACCTTCCCTAACAAAAAACTGGGATATTAGCTCTGATAGTATTGCTTTATGGTTAGCCAGCAAACTAGGTGCTGAACAGTTATTACTCATTAAGCGTGCGCCAAATCAAATACAATCTATTACCGAACTTAGTTCAAATGCCATTATTGACTCTGGATTTTCAGGCCTATTTAGCAATAATCCCATTAATACAAAAATAGTGAATTATCAGAATTATTCTAAACTACCGCAGATCCTTTCTTGCCAAAATGAATCTAGCTTGTTTCTACCATGAGCCAGCAACTTAATTCCCTTATAAATGCATTACACAATCCTTTACTTGGACTAAATGCTGAGGACCAAAATAACAATATTGCATTGATTGATGCACTTATTTCCGAAGGCAAATTGCATCAAGGACAGGCTTGGGCCAGTCATATGACGCCAACAATTAATCCGCCAGCATTACTTGGGCAAGTGTTAGCGGGCTTACATAATGGCAACCTTTTATCAGCTGAGCTGTATCCACAGCTTGCAACCATCGAAAAACAACTTATTGATTGGTTCTGCCAACTCTTCGGGCAACAAACAGGTCATTTCACTCACGGAAGTAGTTATGCCAATCTAGAAGCACTCTGGCAAGCAAGAGAAAAGTCAGAGAATAATTCCAATATCGTCTACGGATCTGAAGCTGCACACTATTCGATTATTAAAGCGTGTCAAATATTGGGGCTAGAATTTCAAGCAATACCCACTAATACACGGGGACAAATAGATACCGATAAGTTGCGTGAGGCATGCCAGAATCAAGTACCGATAGCTATTGTAGCCACCGCAGGAACAACATCATCCGGTGCTATCGACTCACTTTCATTATGCATTGATATTTCACGTGAGTTTTTTAGCTGGTGCCATATTGATGCCGCTTGGGGAGGTGCATTGATTCTCCTCCCAGAACAACAATACCTGGCTGGAATCAATCAGGCTGACTCTATCTGTTTTGATCCTCATAAAGCACTTGGTCAACCTAGACCATGCAGCATATTGCTATACCAACAGCCCCTAGATCTAATATCAAATATTGATGTAGATTATTTAACTCTGCCCCCCAAACAAACATTATCAGGCTCTTATGGTGGGGAGTTATTTCTGCCATTATGGTGCAGCCTGTTAGGTGGCAAACAGAATTTATTGAATCAGCTCCAACACCGACTAGAGCAGGCCGAAGAGTTTTACCTCAGGCTCAAACAAAAAACAGATTGGCAGATTCTATATTCTCCTACAGGCATTGTATGTTTTAAGTCAGCAACAACGCTCAATCTAACTAACTTAGAAGAACAAGGTCTATTATCACATGCAAAGGTAAATGGAGACATCTTCTGGCGTGTCGTATTTGCAAGTCAAACAATAACCTCTAAGGCATTACTTACTGCTCTTGAGGCCTACTTTTAATCTGTTTCTGTACACTATCAAAACGTCGTAACCATGATGGCAGCGAATTGAGAGGAGCGGGCCAGTTACTACTTTCTTGCAGGGCAACTTGCTTACTCTCATAAACACCATAGACTAAAGCATACCAAGTACGACCATTTCGTTCACTCTGGAACTCGGCAACATCTCCTGTCAATGTATGCTTACCTATAAATGCAAGAACTTCTTCGTGCTGCCAAGAACCCATTAATTGGAAAGTATAATCAGTGCTTCGTTGCTGTTTGATCCAATCTTGCTGATGAACTGGAGATAAAACGACCGGTTCAGCATCATCTAATAGCTCTTCATTTAGAGTTTCAGCCGGCTCTTTATTCACTTCTATTTCTTTATCTTCAACAACAGGAAGTTCTGCAACTAGTATTGCTAACTCATCCCGTTCAGCTTGCTCAGCGCTTATTTCTTTCTCATCCCCTACCACAATAGTCGTTACTAATTCGTCTTGTGAGTCCAATACAATGGGGTGTTCAATAGTACTGCTTTGCTTTTCTCCAGATGAAAAAAATACCCGTGAACATGCAATCTGTTATATCGACCTCGATCAATTCAAAGTGGTAAATGACTCATGTGGGCATACTGCTGGTGATGAGCTCCTCCGACAATTAAGCTCAAAATTAAAGTCCACCTTGAGACAACGTGACACTTTGGCTCGCCTTGGTGGCGATGAGTTCGGTGTTTTAGTGGAGAACTGTTCACTAATGAATGCCAAACGAGTAGCACAATCCATTCTCAATGCAGTTCAAGCTTTCAGGTTTTCCTGGGAGGGACATAATTTCAAGATAGGCGCCAGCATTGGACTTGTGCCTATAGACCAAAATACGTTAAACCTCTCTCAGTTAATGAGAGATGCCGATGCCGCATGTTATCTGGCCAAAGAAAAAGGTCGAAATCGAATACATTTATACCACTATGAAGATAGCGAAATTGCTCAGCGTCACGGCGAAATACAGTGGGTAGAACGACTTGAACACGCGTTAGAAAATGACCGGTTTCGTCTCTATTCACAAGTAATAGAACCTCTGAAAAGCCGTTCTGGCAAACATTTTGAAATCTTGATAAGAATGCTTGATGAAAGTGGCAAAGTAATCACTCCTAACCACTTTCTGCCAGCAGCAGAACGCTATAACCTAATCACCAAAATTGACCAATGGGTCGTTGCTCAAGTATTTAAATTAATATCCAACAATCCAACTTTTCTAAAATCTATTGAATCATGCTCAATTAACTTATCAGGGCCTTCAGTGAGTAATTTGGACTTCCTCAACTTTGTGATTAGCCAATTCAATGAATTTGGAATACCTGGAAACAAAATATGTTTTGAAATAACAGAAACTGCTGCCATCTCAAATTTAGATAGCGCAATAAAATTTATCACAGCGCTAAGAAGTATAGGCTGTAAGTTCTCACTGGATGACTTTGGCAGTGGCTTATCTTCTTTCGCCTATTTGAAAAACATCCCCGTAGACTATTTAAAGATTGACGGGATTTTTGTCAAAGATATGTTGGTAGAGCCAATGAATCACGCCATGGTTAAATCCATAAATGATATCGGTCAAACTATGGGTATAAAAACAGTTGTCGAATTTGTTGAAAATGACGAGATCAAATCAGCAGTAAAAGAAATGGGGGTTGACTATGCTCAGGGCTATGGAGTAGGAAAACCTCTTGATTTCAAGCAATTAGTATTATTAACTGAAGCTATTGAAGATCCCGAATATTCTACCTAGCTCAATTACCCAATGAACAATAACTAATAAACATGTTTTTAAGAGCAGTCTATTACCTCATAATCAAAACCGTGCTTAAAAATAATTTCCTGTAATACGTCATTCCTGCACAAGCGATCATAAGCAGCATTATACCTTTCAATGATTTCTGTTTTATGTGGGTGGGTTTTAGGTATGGCAGGAGAGGTTCTTTGAATCTGCACAGATGGATATAAAGCTCTTAACTTTATATCTTGATCACTAAAATCACTTTTTAGAAGTGCATCAATCCTAAGAAAATCTGCAACAAATATATCTACTCTTTTTGCAGCTAACAGTTTGATTTTCTGAGTATCATTATTAACATAAACAAATTTAAAACCTTCATGGTTAAGTAGGTCACTGCTATATCCACCATCAACGTGAAGAGCAAGTCGAACACTACCAATATTATCAAGGTTTGAGGATAATATTGGTGAATCGTCTAAAACCATAAAACTCGTTTGCTGGTAATCCGTCGTTTTAACAAAGTCAAAGTCTTGTTGATGTAGATCCACATCATTCCACATCGAAAACAACATGTCATACAAGCCCATTTTTGTGCCTGTCTTACACCTTGCCCAAGGAACATAAAACATTTCAGGTTCGAATCCCGCTTCGACCATAACTGTACGGACAAAGTCTGCAGCTAATCCCCCATCTACTAAATCCGGGGAGCCATAAGGCAGTGATTCAGTAAAACATAAACGTAACTTCACGGGTACTTCTGCTTGACTACTATCGGTTAACTCATCACCAGCTACCGCACAAAAACTTAGAATATATAAGCAAAAACTAACAACTAAAATACGCATAACAACCTATAATTTTTAATCCATAAATATTGTATATAGCGTAAAAAAACAGCCCAATGAACAAACTATTTTATTACCCATATTTTTACATCCTTTTACTAGCTTGCTTACTAATCGTACAAGTATTACCTACTCCATCACAGCTAACCAAGCTAGAAACGTACGTTAACACAACTAACTAACCAATAGTATTTGAAAGCTTTTTGACAATATTTCCCATCGCTATCGTTAAAACCTTCAAGTCATCCTGGCTGATTATGTATGGCGGCATAATATAAACGAGGTTTCTAAATGGCCTAATCCATACACCTTGATCAACTATAAATTCTGGTAACCAATCCATTTGATCGTCGAAAGTTTGATTGAGTTCAATCACCCCTATCGCCCCTTTCACACGTACTTGTTTGACCAAATCTATTTCCTGTAAAGGCATTAACTCTGTACTTAATTGTTGTTCGATACTCTGAACTTGTGTTTGCCAATCTGACTCCTGCAACATCGTCAGGCTTTCATTAGCAACACGACAGGCTAAAGGGTTAGCCATAAAGGTTGGGCCATGCATCAATACCCCACTGCCATCGGCAGCGATGCCATCTACAACTTTGTCATTACATAAAGTAGCAGCTAGCGTCATATAACCGCCTGTTAAGGCTTTGCCCACACATAATATGTCAGGACAAATATCGGCCTGCTCATAGGCAAACAAACTACCCGTTCGGCCAAAACCTGTGGCAATTTCATCAAGAATAAGTAATACATTATGTTGATCACATAGTGCTCGAACTTGGCGCAAATATTCGGGGCAATAAAACCGCATGCCGCCTGCGCCTTGTACTAAAGGCTCAAGAATAACGGCGGCTATTTCATCACACTGCTCAATGATTAACTGTTTAAATTCAGCAATGTCACTATCCTGCCAGTCTTCATCATTCTGACAAGTAGGCGCCGGTGCAAAGAGGTGTTTAGCTAATACATGGTCAAACATGCCATGCATGCCATTTTCAGGATCGCTTACTGCCATCGCCCCAAAAGTATCACCATGATAGCCATTACGAACCGTTAATAAACGTTGTTTGTTTGGCTTACCCTGAGCAAACCAATATTGAATCGCCATCTTAATAGCGACTTCAACTGAAATAGAACCTGAGTCTGCTAAAAACACAGTCTGCAAGGGCTCAGCAGTCATTTCAATGAGTTTTCGCGAGAGTTCAACTGCTGGCTGATGAGTCAGGCCACCAAACATCACATGTGACATTTGGTCAATTTGCTGTTTTGCAGCATTATTTAATTGAGGATGATTATAACCATGAATAGCCGACCACCAAGATGACATGCCATCAATAATTTCGCGTCCATCTTTAAGTATTAACCGCACACCATTGGCTGACACGACTTCATGAATCAATGAAGGCTTGGCAACACTGCTATAAGGATGCCAAATATGTTTAGCATCGAATTGTAGATTATCTTGAGATTCCATAGCACGAGATCATACAGGCAATGAAGTAAATTATCTGCAGTAGGTCGGGCTTTAGCCCGACATGTTGGACTAAAGGTCCAACCTACAGTAGAAATAGTCAATAATGTAATAAAGAGACTTATTTAGTAGTGCTAAAACTCTCGCCACACCCACATGATGAAACAACATTAGGGTTATTAAACTTAAAGGTTTGATTTAAACCTTGTTTGACGAAGTCTAATTCAATTCCATCAAGAATTGGCATACTGGCTTCATCAACAATAACTTTAACACCATCTTGCTCTATCACCGTATCGTTATCATTGACTGATTCAGCAAAATCCATCGCATAGCTATAACCTGAACAACCGCTTTCAGTTACACCAATACGAAGACCAATGGCGGCTTCACGTTTAGCAACCATTTCTTCAACGCGACTCACTGCCGACTCTGTTAATTTAATCATTATTGACCTACTTGAATACTATCGAACTTAATAACACTATCGCCATGTTTGCTTTGTTCATGATTATGCACAACCTGACCTAAAGTAATGCCTGACAGGTACTGTTTGATTTGCTCACTCAAACTAGTCCATAGTTCATGGCTTAAACATGCTTCCTCACCATGGCAATTGCCTTTACCATCACAAGCAGTGCTATCTACTTTTTCATCAACAGCAGAAATAACATCTAAAACAGTAATTTCATCGGCAGTTCGGCTTAAACGATAACCACCACCCGGACCACGAGTACTACTTACTAAACCTTGTTTTCTTAGCTTAGCAAATAATTGTTCTAAATATGACAATGAGATACCTTGGCGATCAGAAATATCAGCTAATGTAATAGCGCCTAAGCCATAATTTAGGCTTAAATCTAACATTGCCGTGACAGCATAGCGGCCTTTTGTCGTTAAACGCATGTGAATACCCTTTTAAAATCTAAGCTTAAATTTTCACATACCCGACTATTTTAGTCAACTTCTTTATTGTCTTCCTTTTGGCTCAGCTCACACTTATCTAAGCCGGGCATTTCAACGTCAGAAACTTCTCCACCAAGGTGCTGAATGGTTGATGACATTGAATCTATTCGTTTATCAAGTGCATGAATATGTTCTATCAAACCATGGATAGCAGTCGCGACAGGATCAAGCGTTTCACTAGAGGTACCATAAGCATCAAAACCAACAGACTGCGCAAGTTTTTGCTTTTGTTTTTGCTCTTCTGTTTGTTGAGTTTGCACAACACGGCCCGGTACACCTATCACTGTTTCTCCAGCCACCACATCTTTAACAACAACAGCATTCGAACCAATTCGTGCTCCATCGTGAAGACAAATAGGACCGAGAACTTTGGCCCCAGCACCCACCACTACATTATTAGCTAAGGTTGGATGTCGTTTACCCTCTTTCCATGAGGTTCCACCAAGGGTGACACCGTGATAAATCGTACAGTCATCACCAATTTCTGCAGTTTCACCAATCACCACGCCCATGCCATGATCAATAAAAAATCGACGACCAATTTTAACGGCAGGATGAATCTCAATGCCTGTTAACCAACGACTAATCATTGATAAGAAGCGAGCAACCCACTTAAGGTTTTGCTTCCAAAACCAATGGCTAACTCGATGCCATTGCAGAGCTTGAACACCAGGATAAGTGGTGATAATCTCAAAAGCATTTCGAGCGGCAGGATCACGATCAAAAACGCAGTTAACATCTTCCTTAATCAGTTGCCATAAGGTGACTTTCTCAGTCATTACTCTCTCCTTTTCCCTTTTCAGCTGCTCGTAAAATACCATGTAATATTTGTAACTCATTACGATCTAAATCGGCACGGTTAAATAATCGACGCAGGCGACGCATTAAGTTCTTTGGTTGCCCTGGATCTAAAAAGCCAATCGCCGTTAATGATTGTTCAAAGTGACCATAAAGGTGTTCTAAATCTTCGGCATTTATTTCTTCTCGTTGCTCACCTACGCGTCCGACTTCAATTGTTGGATCAAAACTCATTTTAAGTTCATAGGCTAACACTTGCACAGCTGCTGCAAGATTCAATGAACTATAGTCAGTATTTGCCGGAATATTAACCAAATGTTGGCATCGGTCTAACTCTTCATTAGTTAAACCTGAATGCTCACGACCAAAAATAATAGCAACTTCGGCATCATCTGGTGTTTGTTGAATCTGTGCTACTGCCTCACGAGGGTTCACTATAGGAACAGGCAAATGGCGTAGGCGTGCACTCATGCCATAGACTTGCTGGCAGCCTTCTAAAGCGGCATCTAAAGTGTCATGAACCACTGCTCTTGCCAACACATCATCAGCACCTGAGGCACGGGCAGTCGCTTCTGCACTAGGATAAATCTTAGGTGTCACCAAATGTAAGTTTGATAAACCCATTGTTTTCATCGCTCGTGCTGCTGCACCAATATTACCTGGATGTGTTGTGCCTACTAAGACAAAGCGAATATTATCAAGTGTTCTCATGATTCTCTCTTGGTTAAAAACATGGCATCACCATAACTAAAAAAGCGATATTTCTGTTCAATGGCATGATGATAAGCCGACATAATATGTTCTCTACCTGCAAAAGCAGACACTAACATCAATAAGGTTGATTCTGAGGTATGAAAATTAGTAATCATCGCATCAACACTTTTAAATTGATAACCCGGATAAATAAAAATCTCAGTTTCACCACTAAATGGTTCAATTTGTCCCGATTGCGAAGCACTCTCTAATGCGCGAACACTGGTTGTTCCCACAGCGATAACTCGTCCACCACGGGCACGTGTTGCGTTAACTTGGTCGCAGACATCTTGTGTTACTTCGATTCGTTCAGAGTGCATCTGATGCGTTTTAATATCATCAACTCGAACAGGTTGAAATGTCCCTGCACCGACATGTAATGTTACCTGTGCAGTCTCAATACCTAATGCATCAACTTTGTCGAGCATAGCCTGATCAAAATGTAAGCCTGCCGTTGGCGCGGCTACAGCACCAATATGCTGCGCATACACAGTTTGGTAACGCTCAATATCATCCTTATCAACATCACGTTCTATATAAGGGGGTAATGGCAAGCGACCATATTGCTCTAATGCTTGAGTTGCAGACAGGTCACCATGAAAATACAGCTCAAATAAAGCACCTTGACGCCCGAGTACCTCAATATCGATAACACCTTCCATCAATAAGCGTCGACCTTGTCCCGGTGACTTACTACTGCGGATATGAGCCAATGCTCGGTGTTCATCTAATACTCGCTCTACCAGCACTTCAATCTTGCCACCGGTTTCTTTTTCGCCGAGTAATCGTGCAGGAATAACCTTAGTATTATTGAATACTAATAAGTCATCAGGTCTTAACAAGCTTGGTAAATCAAGAAATTTTAGATCATTAATATCGCCAGAATCCCCATCAAGCGACAGTAGTCTACTTGCTGTTCTCTGGTCAGATGGAAACTGAGCAATTAGCTCAGATGGTAAATCAAATCGGAAATCGGTAAGTTGCATAAAGAGATCATATCAAACTCTTTGTAATACTGTGATCAATAAACGTCATAAGTGCATCAAAATCAACATCAGGCTGCAATTTATTATCAATAATTAAACTTGCTAAACCATGCATTAATGACCAGATATAAATAGCTTGTAGTCTTGCGTCATCACCAGCGATTATTTCTAAGCTCTGCAACAGCTCTATCATCAGTAACAATTCATTAAACGATGAATCACTGGCATGTTGCAAAGTCTCATTTTTTTGCACCACACTATCGCCAAACATTAAACGATAATAAGCAGAGTTTTCTACTGCGAAAGTAATATAGGCCTTACCCATATTTTTAAACCGATTTATTTCATCCACTGAATCATCAATACGCGCTGTTTTTAAAGCATGACTAAACTGCTTAAAACCTTCAATTGCCGTTGCAGTTAATAAATCTGCCTTATCTGAGAAATGGCGATAAGCAGCCGTACGCGAAACACCGACCCATTCACTTAGATTGCGCATTGTTAGCTGATCAATACCTTGTTGACTAATCATTTCAATTGCAGCATTGATTAATGCAAATCGTAGATCACCATGATGATAATTCTGTTTATTTTCTTGTTTCATAAAAAGAATTTAACACTTAATGTTGACACGGTCTACTTCAATCAATAAGATACATGTTAGCATCGTCAACATTAAGGTGAACAAGATGAATTTCAGTTATTTATTGAAGTACCTTTTAGCAATATTAATTTCTCACAATTTATATGCAGCAGATATCATCGTTACCGTCGAAAACATTCAAAATCGTGATGGCACCATCAATATTGCCCTGTTTACAGAATCAGGGGGCTTTCCCAATGAAGCTGCAAAAACACAGGGCATGACACTTCCTGTAGAACACCCATTGGTAAAAGGAACCTTTACTAACCTTCCTGAAAACAACTACGCCATAGCTGTATATCAAGATGAAAATGGTAATAATAAATTAGATAAAAATTTCTTTGGAATACCTAAAGAACCCTATGGGTTTAGTGGTAATAGTGCAAAGCTTGGCCCTCCAAGCTTTGATGAAGCAAGTAGTTCTCTTACAAGAGATGACATACATTTAGTAATTAGGTTGAAATAATTATGGACACATATTTATTATTAAAAACGTTACACATTATCGGTGCGATTTTATTTCTAGGTAACATCATCATTACTGGTTGGTGGAAAATCATGGCCAATAGAACTAAGAAGCCCGAAGTCATAGCATTTGCTCAAAGACAAGTGACACTAACAGATTTTGTATTCACAGCAGGTGGATCAACACTACTTTTTACTACTGGCATAGCTAATATCATCGTCTATGATGTCAATATTATGACCACCCCCTGGATTTTATGGGGTCTAGCTCTGTTTACTTTATCAGGCATTATTTGGGCAGTAATCCTGATCCCAATCCAAATTAAACAAGCTCTTGAAGCTAAGCAATTTACAGCTCAGACCATTATTTCTCAAGACTATTGGCGGCGAGAGATGCAATGGTATATTTATGGCATTATTGCCATCGTCTTACCCTTGATTAGTGTTGTATTAATGGTGCTAAAACCAAGTTAAATGGAGAAATAGTCATGAAAGAAAAACTTATTTTAATCACTGGTGCATCAAGTGGCATAGGGGCTGAAATGGCTAGACAATTTGCACAACAAGGGCATATTCTTTTATTGCTAGCTAGAAACCAGAAACGTCTTGAAGAAGTAAGCATTGAAATCAGACAAAAAGGTGGTCAGGCATATTGTTACCCAACTGATGTTGGTGAATATGATCAAGTTGAAAAGATCACCAATACAATAAAGAAAACTCATGGCGTACCTGATGTCATCATTAATAATGCAGGCAGTGGCTTGTGGCGATTTATCGAAGAAACATCGTATGAAGATATTCTTGCCAATATCAAAGCCCCTTATTTAGCTGCAGCTTATATGACCAAAGCCTTTATGCCCGAAATGTTAGAAAGAAACTCTGGTCACATCGTTAATATGACCTCTATTGCTGCGAAAATGCCTTTTTCAGGAGCAACAACTTATGTTGCCTCCCGCAAAGCGATGATTGGTCTTCATGAAGCTCTAACGATGGATCTCCATGGAACGGCTATCAGAACATCACTAAGCTATTTTGCAAAAGTCGAAAGTAGCTTCTGGCAGAACAACCCAGGAAGTGAAGAGCGCTTGCCTGTAGCACAAAAATTAATCCCTATTATCAGCACAGAGAAAGCAGCAGAAGCGGTTGTTAAAGGTGTTGCAAAAGGCAGAAGAGATATAACAGCCCCATTTATGATTCGCATTTTACTATTTTTAAACTGGCTTACCTCTCCCATCACAAAACTTATAATGCATGCCACAGGCTATAAACGAGAAACATCAAATAAACCTTCCCAAAATTAGCCTAGCTCGTTATAATTCGCGTTCTTATTTGGCCGGGGTGGCGGAACTGGTAGACGCGCCGGATTCAAAATCCGGTTTCTTCGGAAGTGTCGGTTCGA
>ENA-OSET01004339-OSET01004339.1-sediment-metagenome-genome-assembly--contig:-NODE-4339-length-12594-cov-8.411600_pt1 | contig 12594 bp, 13 predicted proteins | sample MGYA00237882_ERZ534229 | MGnify/ENA primary metagenome ERZ534229 (study PRJEB26408, sample SAMN06266212) | sediment metagenome | isolation source: Hudson Canyon methane seep mesocosm | place...
CGCAGCTGGCGAGCAAGAATCTCACCAATAATAATGCCAAACTCACCCGACTTGAGATCGTTAAGCTCACCCAAGACCATGTGCTTGGAGATAATTGAAACCTGTTCCTCTTCGTCTGGCAAAATCCCATTTAACTGCACGCCATTAACCGAGCCGGAGCGCGTAATCATCCCTTGCGCTTGGATAAATGGAGCAGCCGCAATCACCAGCGGATGCGAAGACACCTGCTTGTCCACCTCTTGCCAATTACTCATGGCGGCGTAGGGTTTAATGACCGCATGCGGAACCATCCCCAAAATCCGTGTTTGCAGCTCTCGGTCAAAACCATTCATTACCGATAAAACAGTAATCAACAGCGCGACGCCGATAATAAGCCCAACCATCGAGATGAGAGAGATAAACGAAATAAAATGATTGCGGCGCTTCGCGGAGGTATAGCGTAGGCCGATTAGAGCAGGGTACAATTTCAACATGCGCGAATTAAAGCACACCTTAGTCGACGCTTACATTAAAAGTTCATCACTCTAAACGAGAGCACAAAAATATGTTCATAAAATACCTCACTCCGCTATTGTTTATGTTTGTGATGACGAGTTTGGATGCCGACGAATTAGTGATCGGTATCGGACAGCAGGGGCAAAATGCATTGCAAACCGCCAAGCCCTCGCGAGGAATGAGCATGGATGAAGTGTCGCAACAATTTGACGAGCCAGTCAGTATTAAAGGACCAACCGGCAACCCCGCTATTGAGTCGTGGCACTACGAATATTTTTCCGTTTACTTCGAAGGGGATAGCGTTATTCATAGCGTGATCAAACACGTTCGCCAAGATCAACAGGCTGACAATACACAGTGAGCTCTAAAGAAAGTACCGCACCCCAAGTGCGCTTACCTGCCGAATGGGAGCCGCAGTCCGCTATTATGCTGACCTGGCCTCACATCAATACTGACTGGCGAGAAACCCTCTCAGCGGTTGAAGAAACCTATTTTGAGATTGCTAAAGCCGTGCTTAGCAGTCAAAACCTACTCATAAGCTGCGAAGACTCAAACGCTTTAGAACGAGCTAGGAAAGAACTGAGACCCATTGCCAAAAAGAATGGCACCAACATTTCAAGCTATGCAGTGCCTGCCGATGACACATGGGCTCGCGACCATGGCCCGATCAGCGTTTTTCGCGACACTTCCCCCACTCTTGTGAACTTCACATTTAACGCTTGGGGCGATAAATACGCATCGGGAAAGGACAATCTAATTACCCTAGACCTAGCCCGACAAGGCGCATTCGCTGAAACCGAGATTAAAACCGTCAACTTTATACTGGAAGGCGGGTCCATTGAGTCCGATGGCAAGGGCACCTTACTGACGACCGAACACTGCCTCCTGCAAGAGTCTCGAAACCAAGATCTCAGCAAAGCAGATATCGAAATAACCCTAAAACGCGAGCTAGGTGTTTCTCGCATACTCTGGCTAAGTGCTGGTTATCTAACGGGCGATGACACGGATGCTCACATCGATACACTAGCGCGCTTCGTTGACACCAACACCATTTGCTACGTTGCCTGCAACGATCAAAGCGATGAACATTACTTTCCATTGAAGGAAATGGAAGCGCAACTTCAGGCCTTTAAAACCAGAGAAGGCAAGCCCTATCGACTCGTTCCGCTCCCCATGCCTACGCCAGTTTTCGTCGATAACAAACGGCTCCCTGCAACGTACGCCAATTTTTTAATCACTAATCAGTCTGTACTGCTGCCCATCTATGACTGCGAACAAGACGAAGCTGCCATCGCCATTATCCAAGACTGCTTTCCTAACCGAAGCGTTATCGCGATTAACTGCTTACCCTTAATCGAACAGCATGGAAGCCTCCACTGTGTAACCATGCAACTGCACTTGCAGCCCTTGAAAGGTAATTGCGTATGACCTCCCCCACCCCAACGTTGCAAGCAGAGCTTAATGTCGCATTGCTGCAGCACACGGCTAAAGCGAGTACTGCAGAGTTTTTTCAGTTCCTTGAGCACGAAGTCGCCAAATGCGCGCAAGCAGGTTCCCAGCTAATCGTGTTACAAGAGCTACATAATGGCCCTTATTTTTGCCAGACCGAGGACCTTTCTCAATTTGATCGCGCCGAACCTATTCCCGGCCCAAGTACGGAGTTACTGGGCAAGCTCGCAAACAAACATCAGGTGGTCATTGTTGGCTCGCTTTTCGAAAAACGAGCGCCAGGCCTCTACCACAACTGCGCAGTAGTGCTCGAAAAAGATGGCAGCTTAGCGGGTACTTATCGCAAAATGCATATCCCCGATGACCCCGGCTTTTATGAAAAATTCTACTTCACGCCGGGCGACTCAGACGGCACTTATAAAGGTTTCGAGCCCATATCGACATCCGTCGGTAAGCTTGGTGTATTAGTATGCTGGGACCAGTGGTATCCAGAAGCCGCAAGACTAATGACGTTAGCGGGTGCTGACTTACTTATCTACCCCACAGCCATTGGATGGGACCTGAACGACGATGAGAGCGAGCAAAAAAGACAGCTCGATGCTTGGGTAACTATTCAACGTAGCCATGCTATCGCGAATAACCTGCCTGTCCTCTCTTGCAACCGCAGTGGCTTCGAACAAAGCCCAAGCGACAACGATCATAATGACAACACTAGCAACCGAGCAGAGAGCGGTATTCAGTTCTGGGGCAACAGTTTTGTCGCGGGACAACAAGGCGAGCTATTGGCACAGGCTGAAACAAACGGCGAACAAACACTCCTAGCAACTATTAATCTGACAAAAACAGAACAAACCCGTAGAATTTGGCCCTACCTGCGAGATCGCCGTATCGATGCTTATGATGCACTGACCAAACGCTATATCGACTGAGACACAGGAATGACTGCAATAAAAGCGCTGCAACAAAGTCTAGATCAGCTCAACCACATCATTCTCGGCAAAGACCAAGCGATAAAACTCGCATTAAGCTGCATGCTGGCGCGAGGCCACCTGCTGATTGATGACCTACCCGGAATGGGAAAAACGACCCTGTCGCATGCGCTAGCAACGACGCTGGGGCTTAGCTATCAACGTATTCAATTTACCAGCGATTTGCTACCGAGCGACTTGCTCGGCGTGAATATATACGATCGCAATAGCGGCAGCTTTGAATTTCACAAAGGCCCTGTTTTTTCGCAGGTCATTCTTGCTGATGAGATAAACAGGGCATCGCCAAAAACGCAAAGTGCATTGCTTGAAGCCATGGAAGAAGGGCAGGTCACCATTGAGGGAAAAACACGCCCCCTCCCCGCCCCCTTTTTTGTTATCGCAACGCAAAACCCTAGCGAACAGGCAGGCACCTACCCATTGCCTGAGTCGCAACTGGATCGATTCATGATGCGAATCAGCCTGGGCTACCCAACTGCAGATGCTGAAAAGCAGCTATTGAAGGGAAAAAGTAGACGAGACTTACTGGCGACACTCAAAGCACAACTCAGCCAAGAGTCTTTGATTAAAATTCAAGGTTTGGTTAGCCGAGTAAGCGCATCCGACAGCATCATAGATTATGTCTATCGCCTGACATCATTCAGTCGTGAGCAGCTCGAGCGATCCAACGGTCTCTCCCCTCGAGCAGCAATGGCACTGCTTCAAGCCGCGAAAGCATGGGCTTTGTTAGACGGCCGCAATCACTTGCTGCCCGATGATATTCAAACCGTCTTCCCCTATGTTGCCGAGCATCGTATTAGCCCTGATTCTCTCGGGTTGGACCACCCTCTGAGTGAGCGAATTCTCTCGTCTGTCGATATTTTTTAAACACAGGGCTATAAAAATTCTATATCGCCCCTATTAAATGATTCAATGCTTTGAGGCGCACCTACCATGTTAGGATTGCGCCCTTATTTAATGATTCGCTAGTGGTTGCTGCTCACCGATGACGCCCATAAGCGATTAGCCTACGAGGTCTTTCATGAGCGAAACTAAACACGCCAAACTGCTTATCTTGGGTTCTGGCCCAGCTGGGTATACCGCTGCCGTCTATGGCGCACGCGCCAACCTAGAGCCGGTAGTCATTACGGGAATTCAAGCAGGTGGTCAGTTAACGCAAACCACCGACGTGGACAACTGGCCTGGCGATGTAGAGGGACTGCAGGGTCCAGCGCTGATGCAACGCATGCAAGAGCACGCAGAACGGTTCAACACTGAGGTTGTTTTCGACCACATTAACAAGGCTGACCTCTCTCAAAAACCGTTTCGTTTAACCGGTGATTCTGCTGAATACACCTGTGACGCGCTGATTATTGCTACCGGCGCTTCAGCCATGTATCTCGGCCTAGATTCAGAAGAAGCATTCGCGGGGCGTGGTGTCAGTGCCTGTGCGACCTGTGACGGATTCTTTTATAAGAATCAAACAGTTTGCGTCATTGGCGGTGGCAATACGGCCGTAGAAGAAGCGCTTTATTTATCGAATATTGCGAAAGAAGTTATTCTAATCCACCGCCGCGACACACTTCGTTCGGAAAAAATATTGCAAGATAAACTCCTAGAGAAAGCCAAAAATGGCAACATTCGTCTTGAGTGGAACCACACGCTCGAAGAAGTGCTAGGGGATGATGCCGGTGTGACCGGCGTTCGAATCAAGTCGACAGAAAGCGGTGAAGAAAAAGAGCTATCGTTATCTGGTGTGTTTATCGCGATTGGGCACAAGCCCAACACTGAGTTGTTTAACGACCAACTTGAGATGAATAACGGCTACTTGACGATCAAGTCAGGCCTTGAGGGCGGAGTCACTGGAACAAGCGTGCCAGGCGTATTTGCCGCCGGTGATGTAACCGATCAAGTGTATCGCCAAGCCATTACGTCAGCAGGCTTTGGCTGTATGGCCGCGCTCGACGCAGAAAAATACCTGGATGAGCAATAAGCCATAGTTTCCAGCGGGCAATCACCTTAGTATTGCTCGCTGGTCCCTAATTACTACGACTTTTTTTCATGCTCCCCTGGCTCAATCCTAACGCACTCGACTTCCCTCATCCTGACTCAGCTCTCACGGACCCCGATGGTTTGCTTGCCGCCGGCGGCGACTTAAGCCCAGAACGGCTGATTGCTGCTTATAAAACCGGGATTTTCCCCTGGTACAGTGAAGACCAACCCATTCTTTGGTGGAGCCCCGACCCTCGCTGCGCTTTACAACCGGGCTCTGTTCACTCGTCTCGTTCACTTAAAAAGTTTATTCGCAAAACCGCTTTAACCCTAACGTTCGACAACGCATTCGAGCGCGTTATATCGCACTGTTCGCGACTCGAGTCAGAAGAAGGCACGTGGATCACCGACGAAATGTACGAAGCCTACCTCCAACTTCATGACCTTGGCGTTGCGCATTCTATTGAAGTGTCGATTGACGGTGAGTTAGTCGGCGGGCTCTATGGCCTAGCTATCGGCCGATGTTTTTTTGGGGAGTCGATGTTTTCAGTTCGAGCAAATGCATCAAAAGTTGCCTTCTCAGCGCTTTGTCGGCAACTGCAGCGCTGGAACTATTCACTCGTTGACTGCCAAGTTGAAAACAGTCATTTGCTGTCAATGGGGGCCACAAGCCTTCCACGTCAAGAATTCCTATCTATACTGAAAGATAACGTCGATCAGCAAGCCAATCATGACCGCTGGATATTCGATATCGATATTCTAAACGCCATCTAAAACAGCACAGGAGGGTCCGCTATGACAAATTTACAAACGCTGGCTTTCTTTGCAACCCCAGAGCATGACTGCAGCTACCTGCCGGACCAAAAAGCAACCACAATGTTTGTAGACCCCAAAGCCATTATTGGGACGGACTTATACACAGAACTGTCTCGTTTTGGGTTTCGGCGCAGCGGATCACACTACTATCGGCCACACTGTGCGAACTGCAACGCGTGCATCCCAATAAGGGTGCCCACTAAGGAATTCAAACCGAGTCGAAGCCAAAAGCGCATTATCAGGCTGAATAATGACACCGTTGCGCAGGTCATGAATCCTGACTTTCACGAAGACCACTATTTGCTATACGAAAAGTACATATCACAGCGCCATGCTGACGGGGATATGTATCCACCGAGTCGCGATCAATACCGGTCGTTTATTGTGGACGGTCACTCTAGTTCTCAATTTGTCGAATTCTCTATCGGCTCGCGAGTACTTGGCTTAGCGGTTATCGATAGACTAGTTGATGGACTGTCGGCTATCTATACTTTTTTTGACCCTGAATATGAGCGTCTAAGCTTAGGAACATACGCTGTACTTTGGCAAATTGAAGAGTCTCGGAATCGCAATCTTCCCTACTTGTATCTGGGTTACTTTATTCGTCAATGCAAGAAAATGAATTACAAAACTGCCTTTAAACCCTACGAAGCACGCATTAACGAAACGTGGCTTTCGGAGTCCCAGCTCGAGAAAATTGCCGATCAACAGCAACACCTCGTGCCAAACCAAGACTCCCTATAAAAAACAACTTTTGCGCATTGGCGCACTTTCAGGCAGAATGTCGCTTTTTTAAACGCCGGCAAGACTAATTAACTAGTCAGAACAAGCCATCAGGCGGACAAATTTAACGAGGTTACACGCTAAATGGCAAAAGAAGATGTCATTGAAATGGAAGGTACGATTATCGATACACTTCCAAATACAATGTTCCGTGTTGAACTGGAAAACGGCCACGTCGTTACCGCGCACATCTCTGGAAAAATGAGAAAGAACTACATTCGAATTCTGACGGGTGACAAGGTTAAGGTTGAAATGACACCTTACGATTTGTCAAAAGGGCGCATCACATACCGAGCGCGCTAGACGAATATCTGATCACCAATAAAAAAGGCAGGATAAATATCCTGCCTTTTTTATTTCGTTAGCGTCCAGTTGTTAAGCAGGCACTTCTTCAAAGTCAAAAGACAACTCGTTATCGCTCAAAGAGACATTGACCTCACCCCCACTCGACAAGCTACCGAACAAGATTTCTTCCGCCAACGGCTTCTTAAGCTCTTCTTGAATCAAGCGAGCCATTGGACGAGCACCCATCTTGTCGTCATAACCTTTGTCTGCCAAATACTCTTTAACCTCATCGGTTACATGCAGCACCACTTGCTTCTCATCAAGCTGCGCTTGCAACTCAGTTAAGAACTTATCAACAACATAACAGACCGTATCTCGCGACAGTGCAGCAAACTGAATAATACTATCCAATCGATTTCTAAACTCAGGCGTAAACAACTTCGTTAACGCCTCCATCCCATCTGTCGTATGGTCTTGCTCATTGAACCCGATAGAGCGACGACCGATCACCTCAGCCCCCGCATTCGTGGTCATCACCAAAATAACATGGCGGAAATCTGTCTTGCGCCCATTATTATCTGTCAATGTGCCGTGATCCATAACCTGTAAAAGCAGGTTGAACACTTCGGGATGAGCCTTCTCGATTTCATCCAGCAACAGAACACAGTGAGGATTTTTGTTAACCGCTTCGGTTAGTAGACCACCTTGATCGTAGCCAACATAGCCCGGAGGCGCGCCGATAAGACGACTAACCGTATGTCGCTCCATGTACTCAGACATATCAAAACGAACTAACTCTACGCCTAGCACTTTGGACAGCTGTTTAGTCACTTCCGTTTTACCAACCCCTGTAGGGCCCGCAAACAAGAAAGCACCGTCTGGCTTTTCAGGAGACTTCAAGCCGGCACGCGCCAATTTAATAGCCGTTGCCAACGATTCAATCGCTCGGTCCTGGCCGAATACCACCATTTTCAAGTTGCGCTCGATATTACGTAGCATATCCTTATCAGAACTGGTCACGTTACGTGGCGGAATACGCGCAATCTTAGCGACAATATCTTCGATGGTCGGAACGTTAATGACCTTCTTGCGCTTGCTCTCAGCAATCAGGCGCTGACTGGCTCCCGCCTCGTCAATCACATCAATTGCTTTGTCTGGCATATGGCGATCAGTAATATAACGGTCCGCCAACTCAGCAGCAGCTCTGAGCGCTTTATCACTGTACTTAAGCTGATGATGCGCTTCAAACTGAGGCTTCAATCCTTTTAATATTTGGAAGGTATCTTCGACACTTGGCTCATTCACATCGATTTTCTGGAATCGACGCGCTAGCGCACTGTCTTTCTCAAAGATGCCTCGAAACTCAGTAAATGTCGTTGAGCCAATGCAGCGCACTTCACCCGAGCTCAACATAGGCTTAAGTAAATTAGAAGCATCCATGACGCCACCCGATGCGGAACCGGCGCCAATGATTGTATGAATTTCATCAATAAACAAAATAGCGTGATCACGCTTTTTGAGTTCGGCGAGCATTGCCTTAAACCGCTTCTCGAAGTCGCCTCGGTATTTCGTTCCCGCTAATAACGCACCCAAATCAAGCGAGTAAACTTCCGCGTCAGCAATAATTTCAGGCACATCGCCATCAACAATCTTTTTAGCCAAGCCTTCAGCAATGGCCGTTTTTCCGACTCCCGCTTCGCCAACAAGCAATGGGTTGTTCTTGCGTCGTCGCGCTAAAATCTGAACGACGCGTTCAACTTCACTCTCTCTACCTATCAACGGGTCGATTCGGCCTTGGCCAGCCGCTTCGTTCAAATTAGTCGCATAACTCTCAAGAGGGTTGCTTTGCGTACTTTCTTCGATACTTTCTTCGCCCGCTTCAGAATCACCGGCTTGGTCTTCAGTGTGACCAGGGACTTTCGAGATACCGTGAGAAATAAAGTTCACGATATCGATACGCGCTACGTTCTGCTTCTTCAGCACATAAACCGCTTGGCTTTCTTGCTCACTAAAGATTGCAACCAGCACATTAGCACCCGTCACTTCTTTCTTACCTGACGACTGAACGTGAAAGACCGCTCGCTGCAAGACACGCTGAAAACCCAAAGTGGGTTGGGTTTCTCTTTCATCGTCAGCATTAGGAATCAAAGGCGTCGTCGAATCGACAAACTCTGTCAACTCCTGCCTCAACTCTGATAAGTCGGACCCACAAGCACCAAGAACTTTCAATGCTGCATCATTATCCAGAAGAGCCAGCAACAAATGCTCAACCGTCATGAACTCGTGACGTTTCTCTCTGGCGCTTTTGAAAGCTTCGTTTAACGTCAACTCCAAATCTTTACTTAACATCTCTCACCCCGGACGCGTTGTTCAATCGGCTTTTTGTAGTTCACACAGTAGTGGGTGGTCACATTCAGCAGAATACTGATTTACCTGAGCCACTTTGGTTTCTGCGACATCCTTCGTAAAAACACCACATACCGCCTTTCCTTGGGTATGCACAGCCAACATGACCTGCGTTGCTTGCTCCTCAGACATCGTAAAAAATGTCGTTAACACTTCTACGACAAAGTGCATCGGTGTGTAGTCATCATTCATCATGACCACCTGATACCGTGAAGGCCTTTCTAACGCCGGTTTTTCAGGTACGACAAGTAAACCATCTTCTTGACCCGGTTCACTTTCGGTTGCCTGACCTAATACTAGTAGAGAATCTTTAATTTTACTCATAGCTCGATACGATTTTTTACATTTCACCATGATGGGGGTTAAAGATAATTTTGCAATACAACGTAGTCGTAGAAATTGAGGTTTAGAACGCGAAGCGTGTTGCAAAAATTTACATTCGTGTACAGAATCTCTTTTTGGGGTTAAATTACTTGACTCTGAAAAGAGAAGTAGCACAATCATCGTGCTGAAAGCAGCATCATTTTGCCAATAAAAATAATATTTCGAGCATTTGATGAATAGCGTCCATAGGCAGTAGCGTTTTTCTTCAGATGCTGGACACGGGAGTCGCACATGCATCAAGGTAAAGTTAAGTGGTTCAACAATGCCAAAGGATATGGTTTTGTTGTAGAAGACGGCGAAACAGAAGACCTGTTCGCCCATTTTTCTTCCATACAAATGGAAGGATACAAAACACTCAAAGCAGGCCAAGCAGTTAGGTTTGAAAAGCAGCCAAGTGGAAAAGGCACTCACGCCGTCAACATTTGCGCGCTTGAACATGCCAACAATCAGTCTCCCGAAGCAAACCTAGATGATGAGATCATCTCCGTTGAAGAAGAGACAATGAGCCGCCCTGAGATTGAGACATCATCAGAAACGGCCAACACAACAGAGCAGTCTAACGTAACGACCGTTTAGCCGGCGTATCGTTCTAACAGACTTATGCATGTGCAGGCACGAGATTGACAACCTCCTGCCACGCTTTTTCCTGCGCGACAAAGAACAAGAAACCCCCGCATTACTAATCGAGCACTGGCCATGTGACACTCGCAGCACTGGCCATGTGACACTCGCTAAGAAAAACCTTATGCTTGCCCGCCTATGTCAACGCTCTATCTATTCAATAAACCTTTTCAAGTTATGTCACAGTTTTCAGAATGTGACGGCAAAACCACCCTCGCCCGCTATATCAACACCCCAAAAATCTACCCTGCAGGGCGCTTAGACTTCGATTCAGAAGGCTTACTGCTGCTAACTGGCGATGGGAAATTACAGGCCCGCATAGCGGACCCTCGCTTTAAACTAACAAAACGCTACTGGGTGCAAGTTGAAGGATCCATTACCGAAAAAGCCTTGGAGCAACTGAGGTGCGGCGTAACTCTCAAAGACGGACTCACAAGGCCTGCTGAAGCTAAGGCAATCAAAGAGCCCCCTATCGACGCCAGAGTGCCTCCTATAAGAGAACGCGCCAACATTCCCACGTCATGGATTGAGTTGGCTATTCACGAAGGCAAAAACCGCCAAGTACGGAGAATGACGGCAAGCGTAGGATTTCCAACTCTCAGGCTAATTCGGTTTAGCATTGGCCCCTGGAGCATCGCCAATCTGGCGCCAGGCGAGATTATCCAAACCAACGTTAACTTGCCAGACACGGATAGCGCCAAGCCTAAACGCAAAAAGACAAACAAAAGTAGTTTTGCGCGAACAAAACGAAACGCGAGCAATCGCACTTCCAAATAGCAGGCATTTTATGATCTGGACTCCGCACGCGACGGTCGCAACCATTGTCGAAAAAGACTCTCAATTGCTTCTCGTTGAAGAGTTTAGTAACGGCGCAAAGGTGCTGAATCAGCCCGCAGGACACATAGAAGAAGGCGAGTCGATACTCGCCGCCGCGCTCAGAGAAACCGCAGAAGAAACTGCGTGGCAGGTTGAGCTAACCGGGTTTATCGGGCTGTACACTTACCGCGCGCCGGCCAATGGTGTCATGTACTATCGTTTCTGCTTCGCCGCTCGACCCATCGCTTATTTAAGCAGCCCGCTAGATGAAGACATTATTGCCGCTCACTGGCTTGGTCGCGATGAGCTTAACAAGCTTGGTTCGCACCAATTACGTAGCCCATTAGTCAAACGCTGCATTGAAGATTACTTTGAACGCCCCCATCTACCACTAAGCACACTATACGAGCACCCAATCGATTGCTGAAATATCAGCAATGAACGAGTAGAATGCTCAGCCCTAAATAATAGACCGCTCACTGGGAAGTAGAGATGAAAGCAAATTCAGAGACTCGCGTTATTGTCGGCATGTCCGGAGGTGTCGACTCTTCCGTCTCTGCCTTGCTGTTGCAACAGCAAGGCTATCAAGTCGAAGGCCTATTCATGAAGAATTGGGATGAAGACGACGGCACCGAATACTGCACCGCCATTGCTGACCTCAACGACGCCCAAGCAGTTTGCGACAAACTCGGCATTAAATTGCACCAGGCAAACTTTGCGGCAGAATACTGGGACAGAGTCTTCGAACATTTTCTTGTTGAATATCGCGCTGGACGCACACCCAACCCAGACATCCTTTGCAATAAAGAGGTAAAGTTCAAAGCGTTCCTTGATTATGCGCTGACGCTTGGAGCAGATTATATCGCCACCGGCCACTACGTCCGAAAACAGAAAGATGAGCAGCATGCCTATCTGCTAAAAGGGCTAGACAACAATAAAGATCAAAGCTATTTCTTGTATGCAGTCGATGGTAGCAAAATTGCCAAAACCTTATTTCCCGTTGGTGAGTTAGAAAAACCCGAAGTACGTAAGCTCGCTGAAGCACATGACCTTGTGACACACGACAAAAAAGATAGCACCGGCATTTGTTTTATTGGCGAGCGCAAATTTTCAGAGTTCCTTAAACAATATCTACCGGCGCAACCTGGCAATATCGAGACCGACACTGGAGATATTATCGGTGAACACCAAGGGCTCATGTACCATACGATCGGGCAACGTCAGGGACTAGGTATTGGTGGTCTAAAAAATTACGACGAGTCGCCCTGGTATGTTGCCCAGAAAGACCTCGAGCGAAATGTTCTTGTTGTCGTTCAGGGATCGCAGCACCCTCTACTATTTAGCTCGCAACTAATCGCGGGTCAGCTTGACTGGATAAACACGCCTCCGCAGTCTTTCCCTTTTGATTGCCAAGCCAAAGTGCGTTACCGCCAGCAAGACCAAGCATGCAGCGTGGACCAGCAAGAGGATGGCCGCCTCATTGTCACGTTTACCGACGCTCAGAGAGCCGTCACGCCGGGACAATCTCTGGTGCTCTATATAGGCGAAAGATGCCTCGGTGGAGCGATCATCGAGCAAGCTC
>ENA-OSET01004340-OSET01004340.1-sediment-metagenome-genome-assembly--contig:-NODE-4340-length-12593-cov-3.824864_pt1 | contig 12593 bp, 7 predicted proteins | sample MGYA00237882_ERZ534229 | MGnify/ENA primary metagenome ERZ534229 (study PRJEB26408, sample SAMN06266212) | sediment metagenome | isolation source: Hudson Canyon methane seep mesocosm | place: USA:Hudson...
ATGTTTCGTAAAAATCTCCTACGCGAAAAAGCAACAAGGCCTTTGGGTGCTTCGCCTTGATTTGATTATATTGCTTCATTAAAGGAGTTTCTGAAGGTCCTTTAACCTTCGTGGATTTCGCCAAGTGAAATGATTTTATAATTTTTGTAGGTAAAGTTAATCGCATCACTGTGGAAATCAAAGCGTAGGAAAAAGATATTTTAAAAGAATGAACAAAAAACTAAAGCTTTGGGAGCTAAATAGAAAAACGGAAGAAGAATTTCGAAGCCAAGAGAAGTTTCCAATCATTGTGGTTTTAAACGATATCCGTTCCCTGAATAACATTGGTTCTTTTTTTAGAACAGCAGATGCCTTTAATATCCAAAAAATTATATTGTGTGGTATTACTGCGAAGCCCCCCCACAGAGACATCCATAAAACGGCATTAGGTGCTACCGACACTGTGCTTTGGGAATATCAAGAGGACATAAATATTCATACAATTACTCACAATGGGTATACGGTGGAGCACAAATTACTAAAACACAAGGGAACTGGAAGCTCAAAGGAGATTCTCTAATATTATCTCCTTTGTATAAATCGTTTTGGCATTCTAAAAGAAAAATAAAGAAGTGGGATTGCACGGATGAGGAAAAGTCAAATCGACAAATATTTATTTTAAAAGAAAATCAACTAGTGGATAGTAAATATGAAAATAGGGTTTTCACTAAAAGGTAAGTTACCTAAAGTTTAGAGTTAAATGCAATTTCATTTCATTATACTTTGCTGCACCTTAATAGATTTTAGCTTTTCGTAGAATTTAATATTCTGTATATCTGTATGGATATTTATATTTTACACGGTTATTTACTAAGCTCAAGCCGTTACCGCAACATGTTGTGCAATAAATACATCCAATGGCACAGCTAATTGATCGGGATTCTGGTCCAACCAATTGCAAACAGTGTTGTATTGTTCTTCTTCATTATTAAAGTCCAAAATACCAAAATTACTATCCATTTTAGGGATGCTTACATAAATATTGTTTGCCAATAAACCATTCTTGCTTTCCCATGCTTTAATGGCTTCTAAAAACTTCATGAATGCATTAATAGAATGATTAGCTCCAAATTGTTCTAAACTCTTTTTCTCTAATGTTGAAATTTTTCGTCCCTTTTCTGGTTTTGAATTATTATGGTCCTCATCGCCTACCTCGCGCATTGGACTTACAATATATAATGTGTCAAAAGCTCCGTTTTCTAGCACGTAATCTCCTATGTAATCTTCAAATTTTTTGAATGTTCCTCCAGTTCCTCCATCTATAAAGCTCCCCTTTGGAAAGTTGCGGTCAACTCCCTCCTTTGCAGAAATTTCTTGTTTCGGAAAAGCAACAGGAATAGCTGTAGAAGCCATGAATAAATCCGAAGCATTTAAACCATTTTGATTGGTTTCTTGGAAATTATTCGCCCATTCAGTTGCTAATTTTCGATCCGAATAAGTTATTACATAAGAATCAAACGGAAGATCACCATACCACGTTACTCCCATTTGACTTAAAAAAGAATTCAATGTTTTACGCAAAGGTTTAGTATCAAAAACAGGGAGATGAATTCCGTTAGGAGTAAAAACTTTGTTATTAGTTAAGTTCCATAACATATTTTGTTTGTAGTCTGAGTCCCAACTTAACGGATTGTCATTTCTAAAACAGGCATTCATTGCGAGTAGATTTAAAGATCCCGAACTAAATCCAGCAAGCATTGTATTGTCTTCGTTGATTACTAATCCTTTGTTTTCTATTAATTTATCAATGCAAGCAACTTCTTGCGAAATTCTGGCAGCTGCACCAGTGACCAATATGGCAGTAGTTTTTTTATTTTTCATTGTGAATATGATTTAATTTTGTTTGAATTAATTTTGTCTTATAGATATTGGAATAACTTGATACCCTTGCAAACCACTAATACGAATAAGGTATTTACCCGAAGTCAGTCTACTTAGGTTTAGCGTTAAGCCAAGCGCACCAACTCGATCAGAATATACAAGCTTGCCAGTCATATTAAATATTTCTAGGTCCTGCCCTATTCTTAATCCATTCAATTGTATGTTTCCATTACTTGGATTGGGATAAACAGACACATTCATATCTTCATTGGTTGCTAATCCTACTGTTGAAGAAACTGTTACACTATCAATAGACTCACAACCGTTTGCGTCGGTAACCGTTATAATATAGGTTCCAGCACATAACTCATGTACATCAAAAGTTGTAGCAGAATTAGGGTCATTCCAAGAATAGCTATAACCACTGGTTCCTCCACTTACGGTAACTTCTGCAGAAGCCATACATGAATCGGAGCTAGAATTCCATCCATTTGCATTTAAAGCTAATATATCGGGTTGACTTAAATTTATTGAATCGATAATAAATGTACAGCCTAATGAATCTGTTACCACTAGATTATAATAGCCTGAAATTAAAGAATCTGCCAAAGCAAGTGTATCTGAACTACTCCAAGCAAAAGAATAGCTCCCTGTACCTCCAAAAGCAGAGCCTAATATAGAACCATTAGCATCTCCAAAACAGAGTGGAGAATTCATCGAATAATTTGCAATGAGTGTATCTGGAGTTGTAATTTGAACGGAATCATTATAATTACATCCTCTGTTATCTATTAATTGGTAATAATACCACCCAGCCGAAAGACTATCTATAGATGATTCGTGAGAACCACCCGCCCATCCAATGGATACGTTTGCCGAATCATGCAGATGAAGATTTACGTAACCTAAAGTGTCTGTTGCGCACTGAATATTACCAAAATCTAGACTATCTAGTATGGGATATGCTTCCTCGATAAAGATAGAATCAGTTACTTGGCACCCATCGAGATGAGTAATTGTTACCACCTGCCAACCAGCCCATAAATAATTGGCAACCTTCAAAGAGTCAATACTTGCCCAATCGTAAATACAACCGCTAAACATACAAGGACAGCCTGAACTAGCTAAAGTGGCTGTAGCATTACTATCTCCAGGACAGGTAGGCGTCCCTACTCCACCCCAGGTTAAAACATAGGGATCCATAATATTGAAATTGGTAGGTTTAATACAGCCCACTGAATCTACAACCCAGATACTATAATTACCTGGGCTAAGAGGGCCAATACTATCTGTAATTTCTCCATTGGACCAATTGAATGTATAGGGTGCGGTTCCTCCTGTTGGACTCACTACAGCATTACCGTCATCCCAATAATTACATGAGATGTTATTTACAACTAGATCAAGGCCAATAGTTCCACAATTAGTAACTTCAAAATTGTAAATTCCATTATAAACATTACCCATATATGATCCCCACGCGATACCAGGGCCAGGGTTGGTGTAAGTACCTTCTAAGCGCGTTACCTTAAAACCATTTGCTCCCATAGGGTTAACACTGTCAGCTCTAAAAGCATATACAAAATCAATAAGCCCATTGTCATCCAAATCTATAATTAAAGGAGTGCTACCCAGGTTTACACCAGCTTCAGGAAGAGATAAATCACTAATACTATTATTCGGAAAATCTACTATTTTTAATTGATGCTCAAAATGCGTTCCTGTGTGATAATTTAGGGACAGAATAACTTCATCCCTTCCGTTTAAATCGAGGTCTACGGCATTAGCTGAAGCAAAGTGTAAATCACTAATACTATCAAAAAACGCAACCTCTCCGGTATTCCCATCTATCATTACTTGATAGTAATCGAAATAAGAAGGAGCCGAACCTTTACCTAATACTGCAAAAACATCTGGTGATTGATTCCCAGTAAAATTTCCGAAAATTGGCTCTGCACTCGATTGAGAGCCTGGAATAGTAACTGACCAAAGAATTGTATCCATTAATCCATCGATTGCATGAATAGATCCACTGAAACTTTGACTGACTATATCATAAACACCATCATAATTAATATCGGCAATACTAACAGGAGCAATAAATCCAGTAACAGGATCGTCAATTAACATAGTGGCACCACTTATGTCATTGTTCATTAAATCGGTTAGCGGAACCCGCCAAAGGGAACCTCCTTCATCTTCTCCCCCACTTCCAAATATTATAGAATAAACACCCGTATTAGCCATGTCTATACATATCGCAGAACAATAAGTTTCTTCTCCATCAGGCATTGTGTCTTGAGCAATAATATTGCCGGTAACAGCATCTAAAATCATTAATCGACCAGGAGGTCTCATCGTATCCCATGGCAATGCAGCATGGTCTCCTCCATTTGCAACCAATATATCCGAAACAAAATCTCCATTTTGATCTGGAATTATTTGAGGACTATAAAAATTTAACCATCCGCTATCGGCAGCTTGGGTAGCTGGATAAGGAAAAAACTCCCATATCATGTTTCCAGTTTGGCCGTCAATAGCATAAAACTCTCCGTATCTCCCGCCAATAAACACATCAACTTGACCGTCGCCGTTTGCATCTCCAAATGCTGCACTCGTAAACATCTCATCATCTGTAGCAAATTCCCAGAGCACATTTCCATTTGCGCCATCCAATGCCACTACACCGCGTGCATCTGGCGATCCATCAATTCCTCCACCAATTACAATGTCTAAAATGGCATCTCCAGTTAATTTAACCGGTCTAGGTGAAGAGAAAGTAACGGATGTATCTATATGCGTTTGCCATAGCTGGGTTTGTGCATGAAACATTCCCGTGAATAAAATTGCAACTACTAAAAATGTAAACTTCATAATTTTCAACTAAAAATACATCCAAATATAAGGTCTTTAAAATGTTGTCATAACATTGTTTGTAATTATATTCAAATAACCACATGTATTATTGATTCGTCTTACACCCTAACCCCAATAACACAAACATCATCAATTTGTTCTAAGTCACCTTTCCAATTTTCGAAGGTCTTATCAATGCTTGCTTTTTGTTCTTCCATTGCTTTATCTTGAATGCTCAGCAGCAATTCTCTAAAGGCTTTCGCTTTAAACTTCTTACCTCTTTCTCCACCAAATTGATCTACATATCCATCTGAGAAGATATATATACCATCTCCTTTTTCTAAATCAAAACTATGCGTTGTATAGGGTTCAGGTTGTTCAAACTGACCGATAGGTTGTTTATTTGCTTTCGTTTCAATTATCTCACCATTTCTAATGATCCATAATGGGTTATAAGCTCCGGCGTATTGTAGTTTCATACCTTCAATACTGCATAAAGCGATGTCCATACCATCTTTTACATCTTCCTCTGATTTCTTAAATTCTTTTACAACTATTTCACGGGTTTTATCTAATATCTCGCCCGGAATTGTTAAACCGTGTTCACGCACACTTCTGTTTAGACCGTTATTACAAACTACAGATACCATAGCCCCAGGAACACCATGGCCTGTGCAATCTGCTGCTGCAAAAAATACTTTGCCATTCTTCTGTTCCATCCAGTAGAAATCTCCTGCTACAACGTCTTTTGGCTTATATAATATAAAGCTTTCCTTTAAGTATTCTTTTACCACTTTGATTTGCGGTAATATGGCGGATTGAATACGTTTAGCATAAATGATAGAATCCATTATCTCCTGGTTCTTTTCTTCTAACTCATCATGCGCTAACTCTACAACTTCTTTTTGTTGTTCAATTTCAATTTTTTGTTTTCTTGTAGCCTTTAACCTATTAAAGACAAATACTAAAAAGATAACGACCAAACCTAACCCTATTGCAATAGCTGCCGTAAGAATTTTTTGTTTCTCTTTTTCTTCCTGCTCTATAGCTAATAACTTCTCATTTTCAGCATCATCAATTGTCCTTTGTTTTTCATACTCGTGTTTAGCTTGTTGCTGTGCTGCTGCTTTTTGAATCTCTTGACTATGAATACTATCATGCATTTGATTATAGAGTTTGTACATTTCAAGGGCTTTCATTCCATTACCTTGTTTTTGATAAACTTCACTTAATAAGCTTGACGCTTGACTTATATTATCTGGAAAACCTATTTCTTCAGAAATTGTTAAACTTTTTTGGCCATATTCCAAGGCCTCTTTTAACTCGCCTTTATCATTGTGAATAATCCCTATGTTGTTCAGGCAGATTGCTATTCCTTTCTTGTCTCCTATTTGGGTTTGAATAGTAAGGCTCTTGATATAATAATCCAAGGCCTCTTTTACCTTGCCTTGATTATAATATATCATTCCGATTCTGGTTAGAGAGGTAGCTATTCCTTTTTTACTACCTATTTCTTCATCTATTTTAAGACTGCTATTGTGATATTCTAAGGCTTCAATTATTTTTCCTTGTTTTTCATGTATATCTCCAATATTGCCAAAAGCTGAAGATAAACCCTGTTGATAACCTATCTCTTCATAGAGTTTAATACTACGATTATAATAATCCAAAGCTTCTATTAACATTCCTTGCTCTTTGTATATAAAGCCTATATTCCCCAGAGCTGTTCCTGTTGCTTTTTTATCTCCAATTTTTCGGAAATTGTTCAAACTTTTGTTACTATACTCGAGAGATAATGCAATATTCCCTTTTCCTTGATTTAGATAACCCAACCAAGCATAACTTTCTGACTTGCCATGTTGATAGTTCAACCGCTCACTTATCATCTCTGCTTTCTTACAGATTATTATAGCAGTGTCAGGGTCGCTTAAATAGTAATAATTGATTAGTTCAAAATAAGTTAAAACTACTGTTGTATCTTGGCTTTTAGGATTAGCTATTATTTTGTTCAAGCTATCAACCTGCTGTTGTTGTTCTAAACTAAATTGAGTAAATCCTTGAAAAGAGATTAGAAATAGTATTATGTAGATAATGTTTTTGATATAGTAAATATAGTGATAAATAACAAGAGAAAAGAGACTACATTCAATTTGATAAAATGATGTTTGTAAACTGCTAAAAACGAACATTGAAGCAAAAAAATGAATATGATTCTCTTTATAGTTACCTTAGTAATAAGGTGAAATGACCAGTAAATATTTTTCTTTTACAAAACCTCATAATTTAATTATAGTGTATTTTTGAAAAAAAAAAGAGATGAATACTTTTTCAATTGCCATTCATGGTGGTGCAGGAACTTTAGTAAAAGGAATGATGACCACGGAATTAGAAAACCAATATAAAAAAGCTTTAAAAGAAGCTCTTGATACGGGGTATTCAGTTTTAGAAAGCGGAGGAACTTCTATTGATGCTGTGGAGAAAGCGGTTATCGTTTTAGAAGATTCGCATCTATTTAATGCCGGTAAAGGAGCCGTTTTCACTGCGGGTGAAGCCCATGAAATGGATGCTTCAATTATGAATGGTAAGAATTTAAATGCAGGTGCTGTTAGTTTAATTTCTGGAATAAAAAATCCTATTTCATTAGCATGTGATGTTATGGAAAAGAGTGAGCATGTTTTTTTAGCTGGAGAAGGAGCAATGCAATTTGCTAAAATGAATAATTTCGCAATTGAACCTGCATCTTATTTTTACGATGAATTCCGACATAAACAATGGTTAGAAATTAAGGATACAGATAGTTTTCAGCTAGATCATACTAAGAAAAAAGACAGCAAATTTGGAACTGTTGGTGCCGTTGCTTGCGATTCAGATGGCAATGTCGCAGCTGCAACTTCTACAGGCGGAATGACAAATAAGCGCTTTGGAAGAATTGGAGATAGTCCTATGATTGGAGCTGGAAATTATGCCAATAATAAAACATGTGCTATTTCTTGTACAGGTAGTGGTGAGTTTTTTATAAGGGGTGTTGTTGCTTATGATGTAGCTTGTTTAATTGAACACAAAGAAATGTCGTTATTAGAAGCTGCTAACGAAGTAATTCATAAAAGAATTCTAGAAATTGGGGGTGACGGAGGTTTAATTGCAGTTGATGCCAAAGGAAATATTGCTATGCCTTTTAATACTGAAGGAATGTACAGAGCAACTAAATCATCAAACGGAAAAGAAGAAATTTCTATTTATAAGTAGCGTTGTAATTTCTAGTGGAATTCGGAAAACTAAATAAACGGTGCTTCTATTGGCAATACTTTAACAGTTCGTTTCTTTATATCAAACTGATCACCATTTGACAAGACATGAACTTTTAGATTTGCTATTGTCATTGGTATACCTTCTTCAAGAATTTTTTCGTTGTTATGTGTTAATACACTTCCGTCAAAAACAATTGCCATTCCTGAACCAATTACGGTACAATCTTTTCCATTTTTAATAATCATTCCCGTATCCTCTGCCAATCCGATTCCAATTAAATTTGGAAATTTCGCCACAGCTTCAGATTGTCTGCCAAAACGGCCTCGTTTAATAAAATGCGTATCAATAATCAACTCAGGAATCAAACCCAATCCTTTATACATAGTAACAGCGCCTTTAAAAAATGCTTCTGAAGCACTTCCTCCGGAAATCATTTCATTTGCCATAGCCATAGCTCCAGCACTTGTTCCAGCAATTACAAAACCTTCGTCGTTTTTGTAACGGTCTACTAAAATTTTATGAATTGTTGTTCCGCCAATTTTATTGGTGATGTTTGACTGATTACCGCCAGAGAACATTACACAATCTGCATTTTTTATTAAATCAATTGAAGATTGTTTTTCAGAATCTTTCTTACTTCTGATATCAAGAATAGAAATGTTTTCACATCCTAAAGTAGTAAATGCTTCTTCATAATTACCGCCAACTTCAATAGGAATACTTGATGCAGTGGGTATAATTACAATACTTGCTTTAACTCCTCCTGCCTCTTTTACAACATGATACAAAATTCCATCATCAATAAAGTCAAGGGGGTATATTTCGTTTTCTGCAATCCCTTTATCTTCATTTCCACCAATCGGAATTAATGTTCCTTTAACTTGCTGCATAAATTTCATTTTAAAAGGCAAAAATAAACTAATTTTCATCTTTTAAAATGCATATATTTATAATCTATCAACATATAACCAAATAACCAAGAATGAAAATTAGAGAAATCAATGCAATGAGGGGCCCAAATTATTGGTCAGTTAGAAGGCACAAGTTAATCGTAATGGTATTAGATCTTGAAGAGATGGAAGAAAGACCCTCAGATAAAATTGAAGGTTTTTCTGATCGATTAAAAAACATGTTTCCTTCCATGTATTCACATAGATGTTCGGAAGGATGTGAAGGTGGATTTTTTATGCGTGTTGATAAAGGAACTTGGATGGGACATATTATAGAACATATAGCCCTAGAAATTCAAACTTTAGCAGGAATGGATACTGGTTTTGGAAGAACTCGTGGCTATGGAGAAGAAGGTGTTTATCATGTAGTTTTTTCCTACATGGAAGAATCTGTTGGAAGATTTGCTGCCAAAGCTGCCGTTCAAATTTGCGAAGCATTAATCGCTGGAGAAGATTATGATTTAACCGACGACATCCAAAACATGCGCGAATTACGTGATGATGATCGTCTTGGACCTAGTACAGGCTCTATTGTAGCGGAGGCTGAAACACGTGGAATTCCATGGATTCGCTTGAATAAATATTCATTGGTTCAACTTGGGTATGGTGCTAATCAAAAACGAATCCAAGCAACTGTAACAAGTGAAACTAGCAGTATTGGAGTTGAATTGGCTTGCGATAAAGAAGATACAAAATACCTGTTAGAACAAGCAGAAATAGAAGTTCCAAAAGGAGACATTATTCGAAGAGAAAGAAGCTTGGCGGATGCTTGCGAGTATGTTGGCTATCCTTTAGTAATTAAACCTGTGGATGGTAATCATGGGCGAGGAATTACTGTTGATATACAAAATTATGATGATGCTTTAGTTGCCTTTCAGCAAGCAAAAGATAGTTCTAAAAGTGGAGCAATCATTGTTGAGAAGTTCATTACAGGAAGTGATTACAGGTTATTAGTGATTAATAATAAATTAGAAGCAGCAGCAATTAGAACTCCTGCACATGTTATTGGTGATGGAAAATCAACGGTTCAAGAACTTATTGATGTAGTGAACAGTGATCCGCGTAGAGGTTATGGACATGAAAATGTACTCACACAAATTACTGTAAATGATTTAACCAAAACAATTATTAAGGAAGAAGGCTACACAATTGACTCTGTAATTGCAAAAGGTGAAAGGTTAATTTTAAAGGATACCGCAAACCTTAGTACTGGAGGAACTGCTGAAGATATTACAGACATTGTACATCCTGCAAACGTAAGTATGGCTGAAAGAATATCAAAAATAATAGATTTAGATATTTGCGGAATAGATATAACGACAACCGACATCTCAAAACCCTTATCAGAAACTGGGGGTGCAGTGCTCGAAGTAAATGCAGGTCCAGGATTTAGAATGCATTTGGCTCCAACTACCGGATTGCCTAGAAATGTAGCCGCTCCAGTAATAGATAAGTTATTTCCTCAAAAAGGCGATACTGGAAGTATACCAATTGTTGCAATTTCTGGAACCAATGGAAAAACAACCACAACACGTTTGATTGCTCATATTGCCAAAATGAGAGGATACCGTGTTGGCTACACAACAAGTGATGGTGTATATATTCAAAACAGATTATTAATGACTGGTGATTGCACTGGACCTTCAAGTGCGGAGTTTGTATTGAGAGATCCAACAGTAAATTTTGCAGTTTTAGAATGTGCTCGTGGTGGTTTATTAAGAGCTGGATTAAGTTTTAAAAAATGTGATATAGCGGTTGTAACAAATGTTGAAGCTGATCACTTAGGATTAAAAGGAATCCATACAATTGAGCAATTAGCAAAAGTAAAGGCGGTCGTGCCTGAAACTGTTATGCCAGATGGACATGCTATTTTAAATGCTGATGACGATTTAGTATATGATATGCGTCGCAATGTTGAATGCAATGTTGCCTTATTTTCGATGGATGAAAACAATCCACGGATAAAAGCACTGCAGCGTTTAAACGGAATTACTGCTGTATATGAAAATGGCTACGTAACAATTTGCAGAGGAGAATGGAAAATGCGCTTAATGAAAGTCGAAAATATTCCGTTAACCTATGGAGGGAAAGCTAAATTTATGATTAAAAATGTTTTAGGAGCTGTTTTAGCCGCTCATATTCAAGGCATTAGTATTGAAGATATCAAAGCTGCTTTAGAAACATTCATTCCTTCTTCTTCACAAACTCCTGGACGTTTAAACCTATTTAAGTTTAAAGATTTTAATATCATTCTGGATTATGCTCACAACCCTGCAGGGATGAGAGCACTGAAAGATTTTGTAGATGAGTTAGATGCTACTGTAAAAGTTGGAATTATTGCTGGAATTGGGGACAGACGCCTTGAAGATAATAATGAAATGGGAAGTATTGCTGCAGAAATGTTTGATGAGATAATTATTAGACAAGACAAACGCTTAAGAGGCAAAACGGAAGAAGAAATTATCAAAATGTTGGACGATGGAATTAAAATGAAAGACCCAAATAAGAAAACCACTATCATTCCTTCCGAACACGAAGCAATTACTTACGCAGTTAAAAATGCGGTTAAAGGTTCTCTTATAGTATTATGTAGTGATGTTATTCCAGATGCTTTAGCCTTGGTAGAAAAATTTAAAGAACAAGAATCCAAAGGAGAACTGGTATTTAGCGACTAAAAAAGTTTATTTGTAAATAATTCATATATTGGGACAAGCAAACCATCGTATTATTAATAACCTAAAAACTATATCCGAACTAAAAGCTCATCTTTCTGATGACATAATAAGTTTATATTATAAAGCAGATTTCAACGATTCATTTTCTGAATCCATCATTTCCTTAGCTGAGCATAGCAGCCATAAACGCGTTAGAAAAAAACTTTCATATTTAATGATTGAGGTTTTTCAAAACATTGTAAGGCACGGAGAAGATGTTGAAGAATCTAAAGATTGCTTTGGTGTTAGATGTATCGCAGATGGATTACACATTTATTCATCTAATTATATTAATGAAAAAGCCTATACTTTTTTAAATTCTAAATTGAAAGAAATAAATAAACTTAGTTCTGAAGAATTAAAGAGCCTTTATATGGAAATTCTAGAATCAACAGAACTTTCTGAAAAGGGAGGAGCTGGGTTGGGCCTTATAGACATGGCTAGAAAATCAGGGAATTTAATTCAGCATAACTTTAAGGAACTAAAAGAAAGCGCTTATCAATTTAATTATCAACTTGATATTTCATCTGAAAAAGGAGTCCCCTTAAAACAGGAGCAAAATATAGATATTCTTGAAAACATAAATATCTATTCTAATATTGATAATAATCTATTGTTTTATTTCAAAGGTGACTTTTCTAAAGATAACATTCATTCGCTATTAAGTATTTTAAAGGCTAACACTCAAAATGACTCTAAAAATGAAGAATTAAATGGCTTTAGGATATTCCATACGGGAGTAGAATTAATTCAAAATATTTCCAGACATGGCAGGTCTGTGAATGAGTTTATAGAAGGTGTTTTTAGCTTAAGTCTGGAAAAAGGAGGATACTACATTTCCACAGGAAATTATTTGAATGAAGATGAAATCTCAAATACTGAAGAATATTTACTCCAACTAAACCAATATTCAATAGATGAACTTAAACAGGTTTATCTGCAAACACTTAAAAAGAATGCCCTT
>ENA-OSET01004342-OSET01004342.1-sediment-metagenome-genome-assembly--contig:-NODE-4342-length-12590-cov-17.428994_pt1 | contig 12590 bp, 10 predicted proteins | sample MGYA00237882_ERZ534229 | MGnify/ENA primary metagenome ERZ534229 (study PRJEB26408, sample SAMN06266212) | sediment metagenome | isolation source: Hudson Canyon methane seep mesocosm | place...
TAAGATAGAGAAACAAGTCCAATTTTTAGAAGATAGAGATGATATTGCTGTTTGTGGTGGAAATATGGTCTTTATTGATGCTGAGGGTGAGATATTAGAAAAACAGAAAAAAAAGCCGTATTCCGAAGTGGGCTTTATCACTATATTTAATAATAGAAAAGCGGGGCCACCTGCTTCATCTGCAATGATTCGACTCGATGTGCTTCGAGAAGTTGGGGGGTATGATCCAAAAATTGGATTGGAAGATTTGTATATATGGATGAAAATTACTCATAATGGATATAGGTTAGCTATTTTAGAAAATAATTTGATTTATTATCGAAAACATAAGTCCAACACATCAAAACAATATGAATTTATGTCTGAGAGTATTATTGAGATTTATGACGAATACAGATCTGAAAAAGACTATCAAGTTGCTATAAATAAAGTATTAATTAGTATGTTTCTCAAGACATCAAAACTGGATAAAAGGTATGCCTGTAAGTTGTTAAAAAGAATTGATTTTCGATTCTACAATTTCAAAGTTTTGAAAGGACTATATTCTTTGGTGACCCCAACTAAAAATACAAATAATTAGATGATATAAGTGGTAGTAGTGGTGCTAGTCGCCCCTTACTCTTTTGTTTAAAGCATTTCATAGTCTAGAGAATGAAAAACCATAAGCTCTTTTTTAACTCCTAATTTTAAGCCACTGGCTCTGCCGTTTCAGCGTAAAAACTAGTTAAACTCTCCTCTGAACTCGCCAAGGTAAAGAGGGGAGAAAAATGAGAGAATGGCAAAGCCAGTCACATGTAAGGTGGTATTGTAGATACCACATAGTAATCGTACCTAAATATCGAAAAAAAGCAATATATGGAGCTTTGAGAAAAGATATTGGGGGTGTTTTGAAAGATTTGTGTAAGCAGTTTGGAGTAGAGTTAATAGAAGGTCATGCAATGCCTGACCATGTTCATTTATGCTTAAGTATTCCTCCAAAGTATAGTGTTGCTAATACAGTAGGGAGGTTAAAAGGGAAATCGGCAGTACGAATCCACAGGGATTACATTAAGAAAAGGGGGAATAGCAAAGGTTTTCATTTTTGGTCAACAGGGTATTGTGTAAGTACAGTTGGCTTGGACGAGGAAAAGATAAGGAATTATATACGGAACCAAGAAGAAAAAGACCGTAGATTAGAGCAGTTTGATTTATTTGAGTAATTAAAATACTTGGTGGGTTCTAATGGCTAAAGCCCCAATGGGGCTTACCTTATGTATTAACTCCCTTTGAGGGAGTTACCTCAAACCACCTGCTCTGCGGGTGGTACTTGATTTGCTTCTCTCTTTTAAGCTGTAGCGGGTCGTTGCCTTCTGCCACAATTGCTGTAGCCAGTATGGCTTGTTTCCGTGCTAGTGATACGGTAAAATCAGGAAATGTACCGATAGCTCTTCTGTAGCTTTTACCATTGATTGTTAGGCGTGTAAAAAACGACTTATTACCTTTGGGTGTTACACATAAACCTAACCTAGAAACCTTCTCATCTTGGTAATATTGCCTAGTTTTTGACGGTTTTAGAGCTTCTATTTCTGCTTTATTGAATGTGAATGTATTGGCCACGGGGTTCCCTTGCAATATTTTATTAAAACTCGGTGCACATATGGTGCACATTTTAACAGGAATTATCTGGTATTTTCAGGTATTATTAGACATTATAGACTGTTCTTGAAAATCGCTATAACCCTTGCTATGCATGCTAAAGTCTGTGTTTCATGGGGGTTGGTTGTAATTGGCACGTTGGATTCAAAATCCAATTTCTTCGGAAGTGCCGGTTCGATTCCGGCCCTCGGTACCATAGAATATAAGACCCATGTTAATCTGATTAACATGGGTTTTTTTATGCCTGCAATTCGGACCTGAACCAGGTCACTATTTATCTATGAACCGTGAAATAAAAATAGGTAACACGGGTAAAAATAAAAGTAGCGATGTTTGGGGGGAGTAAACAGTAGTTGTCTGTTAGTCCTAGAAAAAATGTTTTTATATCGCATCATGAATTCATTTGACGACAACATATAGCATATTAATCCTCATTGAAAGCAACGCACTTTCACGGGAACCTGGTCTTTGAGCCGCTTCTTTAAATAATGGTATTTTTTAAAATGACGATAGAAGATCGACAGCATAATTTTTTTGGAAAACTAGCGGTTTTGAATCAAAATCAAAGTGATTTAGATCAATCGGCTGCTTTGGCTGAACGATTAAATGTTCCTTTGCTGCAATCCATTGGTAAGGAAACATCGCAAAGTTTCTTTTTGTGTTGGCGTGATGGTTGTTTGAAACTTTTAGATAAAGATTTATTGAAAAAAGGTGGGTTAAGTGTTGATATTGAACCTAGGCCAGGTGAGCAACGTTCATGGCCAGCACCTAAAAAAGGTGCGTTAGCACAAGCCTTGGGGCGTAAAACTCAAATGATTATTGATGCAACAACCGGTTGGGGGCAGGATAGTTTACATATATTTCGAATGGGATATAATTTGCGCTGTATTGAGCGCTCTCCTATTATGTTTGAGTTGCTAGATGATGCCTACAAACGTTTGGAGCAAGTGGATTGGGTTAAAAGTCTTAATATTACTCCCCCAGAATTGATTTTAGGTAATGCTATTTATGTTCTTGCTGATTTACAACAGCGGCCTGAATGTATTTATATAGACCCTATGTTCCCCCCGAAACGAAAAAAATCCGCTTTGGCTAAAAAGTCGATGACTATATTGCGTGATTTGTTGGGGGATGATGAAGATAAAGCGCAGTTGTTTGAGGCGGCTTATCGATCAGCCACTAAACGGGTTGTAGTTAAAAGCCCTGATTATGCCGAACCCATTGCCGGAAAACCCACTGAAAGTTTCAGTGGTAAATTACTTAGATATGATGTTTATTTAAAGAGTTGAGATATGACAGAGTGGATTGATGTATGTGCCGAAAATGCTTTGGCAGATAATGAAAATATGATTGTAGATGTGGATGGCACAGAGGTTGCCATTTTTAAAATTGAAGGGCAACATTATGCGATTGAAGATGTTTGTACGCATGATGGGGCTGAAATAGCCAGCGGTGAGCTGGAAGGTGATGAAATTATTTGTCCTCGACATGGTGCACGATTTTGTGTCAAAACGGGTGAGGTCAAGTGTGCACCGGCTTATGAGAATGTTGATATATTTCCTGTTCAAATTGACAATGGACGGATTCAAGTAAGAGATAATCGCTGGGATTGATATGGATTACTTTATCTGGGATATGAATCCAGTTTTAAATGCATGGGGTTTTTTAACCATACGCTGGTACGGACTTTTTTTTGCCACGGCTTTTATTTCAAGTTATTTGTTAATGACTTGGATTTATATCCGAGAAGGGAAAAATACCGACGATGTTGATGATTTATTATGGTATATGGTGATATCGACAATTGTTGGTGCTAGATTGGGGCATTGCTTGTTTTATAACCCTGAATATTATTTTAGCCATCCGCTTAAAATATTCGCTGTCTGGGAAGGGGGGTTAGCAAGCCATGGCGCTATGTTTGGTATAACGACAGGGCTTTATTTGTTTCAGCGGCGGGTTGAAGAGTCATTTGTTTGGTTCTTAGATAGAATTTCAGTGGTATGTGCCATTGGTGCAAGTTTTATTAGAACCGGTAATTTTTTTAATTCAGAAATTATAGGTGTGCCGACTACGGTGCCTTGGGCAATCATTTTTAAACGGGTAGACCTGCTTCCACGTCACCCCGTTCAGTTATATGAAGCGCTTTCTTGTGCTTTAGTTTTTATATTGTTGTTACACATGTACCGGAAAATGCAAGACCAAATTAGACCGGGTGTAATATTTGCGAGTTATTTATTTTGGATTTTTCTAATCCGGTTTTTTCTTGAGTTTGTTAAAACCAGGCAAGCGGCTTACGGTAATGACTTTTGGCTGTCTACTGGGCAGTTATTAAGCATTCCATTTGTTTTAGCCGGGTTATGGTTTATCCTTTATCCCCGCTTCAAGAAACGTACTCTGATATAATTATCGGTTCACTGTTCAAAAATATGATTGGACAGTTTTCTAATCGGGTGCTAACAATTCATGCAAGAAATTAATCCAATAAAAAATACGATTGTTGACTTAAGAGATCGAGGTCATGCACTTAAAGACTATCTCGACTTTATAAATAAAAGTGAGCGATTAGTTGAGGTGTTAAGGGAGCTAGAAGATCCTGATGTCTGGAGTGACCAAGCGCGAGCGCAAGCTTTAGGTAAAGAGCGTGGGCAGTTAGAAACGATAGTGAATACCATTATTGATTTAGAAACAGGGTTAGCTGATGCTGAAGAATTGCTAGAGATGGCTGTTGAAGAGGCTGATGAGGAAACCATCGATACGGTTGTAGAAGATTTACAAAATTTCGAAAGGAAAGTCGCGGAACTGGAATTTAGACGGATGTTTTCAGGTGAAATGGATGCGAATAATGCCTTCCTGGATATACAGTCGGGTTCAGGTGGAACAGAAGCACAAGATTGGGCTTCTATGATAGAACGAATGTATTTACGTTGGGGTGAAGCTAAAGGCTTTAAGGTTGAGCTGCTTGAAGAGTCTCAAGGTGATGTGGCAGGTATAAAAAGTGCAACCATCAAGTTTGAAGGTGATTATGCTTATGGTTGGCTGCGTACAGAAACCGGCGTACACCGGTTAGTTAGAAAATCTCCTTTTGACTCAGGCAGTAGGCGACATACTTCATTTGCCTCAGTTTTTGTTAATGCAGAAATTGATGATGATATTGATATTGAGATTAATCCTGCGGATTTAAGAGTTGATACCTATCGAGCTAGTGGCGCCGGTGGACAGCATGTCAATAAAACAGAATCAGCTATTCGTATAACACATGAACCGACGGGTATCGTTGTACAGTGCCAAAATGATCGTTCCCAACATAAAAACAGGGATACAGCGATGAAGCAATTAAAGGCTAAGCTGTATGAATTAGAATTATCTAAAAGAGCTGAATCACAACAAACTTTAGAAGACAGTAAGTCTGATATTGGTTGGGGAAGTCAAATTCGTTCTTATGTATTAGATCAATCAAGAATTAAAGATTTAAGAACCAATGTAGAAACAGGCAATACACAGGCTGTTTTAGATGGTGATTTAGATCAATTTATTGAAGCTAGCTTAAAGAGCGGTTTGTAATTATTATGAAAATTGACTTTGAAAATTTAGGTAGTATAAAAAAAGGGAGTATCGAACTTAATGATTTAACTTTGCTTTGTGGCCCAAATAATTGTGGTAAAACTTATGTTATGTACTCACTTTATGGCTTATTAGATAAAGAATTTGAGATTCGTTTTTCATTTGTAACAAAAATGATTAGTCAATTGAAAGAACAGGGTACTTATTCTTTTGATGTGTGTGAGATTATAACTTTGTATCAAAAAGATATGATTTTAGATATTGAAAAACATTTTAAAGAATACCTACCTAGTTTATTTGGTGTTACAGATGAAGAGTTTATTAAAACGACTATAAAATTAAATTTTGACAACAGAAAGTTAAAAGAACAAGTCATTAATGAAGAAATCAATTCTCAGATTAGTTTAGGTAAAAGTAGTGATTGGTTGTTTTTGTTAGAAAAAGAAGAAAAAAGTACAAAAATACAATGTACTTTACGCAATACGGAAATACCTGACAAAATCTTGCAACGATTTATTTCAATTAATTTAACTAATATTATTTTTAAAGGACTATCAAAAGAGTCCTTTTTATTACCAGCAGAAAGAGCTGGGTTAAATTTATTTTTTAGAGAGCTATCAAGTACGCGAAACCTATTATTACAACATGCCCAAAAGGATAGTATCGATCCAATGGAACTGTTGAAAGATATTTTTGAATCAAAATATGCTGATCCTGTTAATGATTATATTCAGTATCTAAATAAAATTGGAATAAGAAAAAAAGAAAAAAGTATCTATCGTGAATACGCGCTAGAAATACAAAAAAACATATTGAATGGTAAGTATGAGGTTGATAAACAAGGTAATGTTTTCTTTATGCCTTATAGAAGCCAAAATAAGAAATTACCTTTACACTTTAGCTCATCTACCGTTAAAACTTTTTTTGGATTGGTTTTTTATTTGGAACACCAAGCTAAAAAAGGTGACTGTTTAATGATTGATGAACCTGAATTGAACCTGCACCCAGATAACCAGCGAAATGTTGCTCGTGTTATAGCTCAGTTAGTTAATTCTGGTTTAAAAGTAGTTGTGAGTACGCATAGTAATTATTTTATTCGTGAATTGAATAACCTAATTATGTTAGAAAATGATTTTCCTGAAAAAGAGAAGATAATAAAAAGATTTTCATATCAAGATAATGAATTATTAAATAGAAAAAAAATTTCTGCTTATTTATTTGACAGTAAAGGTATTTCACCAATGACTATGGATGATGAAGGGATTATTGTTGAAACATTTGATACAGTAACAAATAAACTTAACCAATCTTCAAATGAGATTTTTTACGCTATACAAGATGCTAAAGAGTTAGTGTAGTGACAGTATTATTTCCTTTGTTATTAAAAGATATAATTGAGGATAGTTTTCATTCACATATTGATGAAAAAAACATATTAACTCTTCGAGAAGAACAGGCAGATGCAAAATGTCGATGGGTGAAAGTACAGTTAAAACACTCATTATCTTCCTTTGCTTTTTCAATTGATGTGCCTAGGAAAGTAGGTGAGAAAGATCCTATTTTTTCTTTTTTTAATGTTGAGAAAGACGGACTATGTAGTAAAAATGATACGATTTTAGTTTGTCAAAAAGAAAATAAAATTTATGTGTTTTTAATTGAGCTTAAATCAGTAAATAAAGGAAAGTATCTTAAACAGCTAAAATCTTCTAAAGTTCTTTTTGAGTTCATTGTTGATAGAATGAAGTTAATAAATATTTCCGTTAATAAAAACCAAATTGAATATAGAGGAATATTGTTTTGTTGCCCAAGGCGAGGAGCTGAAGAGGCTACTAGAAAAAGTTTTAAAGCAAACTTTGAAGATAGAAATGGTTTGCTAGTCACAGAAAAGTATTGCCATAATACTTATCGAATACAACAGTTTTTACCTTAAATTATTTAACATGTCAGAAAACCAACAAGACGAACAAGAACAAATTACCCAGCGCCGCACAAAACTATCAGCATTGCGTGAAAATGGTATTGCCTTTCCAACTGATTTTCGCCGTAATGTCATTAGTGGTGAATTATTAGCTGAATATGGTGAGAAAACCAAAGAAGAGTTAGATGAGCAGCCTATTAGAGTTAAAGTGGCTGGCCGTATTATGACTCGTAGAATTATGGGTAAAGCTAGTTTTTGTCATATTCAAGATATGTCAGGTAAGTTACAGCTTTATGTGACGCGTGATACCTTGCCAGAAGGTTTCTACAATGAACAGTTCAAAAAATGGGATATTGGCGATATTGTTGGTGCTGAAGGTGAATTGTTTAAAACCAAGGTAGGTGAGTTAAGTGTGCGTGTTGATGATATTCGATTATTAACTAAAGCATTACGCCCATTACCTGAAAAATTTCATGGTGTGGCAGATCAAGAAATTAAATACAGACAGCGGTATCTGGATTTAATTATGAGTGATGATTCGCGTAAAACTTTTTTAATTCGGTCACAAATTGTGGCTTATATCAGAAAGTTTTTGGGTGATAAAGACTTCTTAGAAGTTGAAACTCCAATGATGCAGGCAATTCCAGGTGGGGCAACTGCACGCCCATTTGAAACGCATCATAATGCTTTAGATATGGGTTTGTATCTGCGTATTGCACCAGAATTGTATTTAAAGCGTCTTGTGGTTGGTGGGTTTGAACGTGTGTTTGAAATTAATCGTAACTTTCGTAACGAAGGCTTATCAACTCGCCATAATCCAGAATTTACCATGCTAGAGTTTTATCAAGCTTATGCAGAATATGGTGATTTAATGGACTTAACTGAAGCAATGCTGAAAGGCATTGCTGAAGAAGTGACGGGTAGCTCTGTTGTAAGTTACCAAGGTGATAACTATGATTTTGGTAAGTCATTTGACAGAATGACGGTAGTTGAATCTATTTTGCATTTTAATCCAGAGTTAACGCTGGATGATCTAAGTACTAGAGACGCTGCAGTTAAAGTTGCTGAAAAATTACATATTCCTGTTAAAGATGGTTATGGTTTAGGTAAGGTTCAAATAGAAATATTTGAAAAAACAGTTGAAAGCAAGCTAATGAACCCTACGTTTATTACTGCTTATCCAGTTGAAGTATCACCATTAGCCAGAAGAAATGATGATGATCCGCATGTAACTGATCGATTTGAATTTTTTGTGGGTGGTCGTGAAATAGCTAATGGTTTTACAGAGCTTAATGATGCTGAAGATCAAGCAGACCGGTTTAGAAATCAAGTGGCAGAAAAAGATGCCGGTGATGATGAGGCTATGCATTTTGATGCAGACTATATTATTGCATTAGAACATGGAATGCCGCCAACAGCAGGTGAGGGGATTGGTATAGACCGTTTGGTTATGTTATTTACTGATGCACCTTCAATTAAGGATGTATTGTTATTTCCTCAAATGCGACCTATCGTTTAGCTTTTTTTCTGCACGGTCATATTTTACTTTTCTATTGATCGTTTGTGCTGGAACAAGTGTTGCTGAAATAGATTGTGTGGCTTACTATACATTCATTTCAGCACCTTATTTTCAATAAAAAACAAGGTGCTATAAAAAGTCAAACTGCAATTGCGCGGAGTATCTGAAATAAATAAGGATTTTAGAAAGTAAGTTTTTATTATCTTGATGGGTTGGGATTGTTGGGAAATGTTAATTTTCTGCGAATTCTCTGGCCGTAGCTGTTGCTTGAAAAATACTTTGCCCAATTTTAGTTCCTCCAAAAACTCGTTTTCACTAGCTTATCACCACAGCAGCTTTTACTGTTGATAAGTGTAAGGTTATGATTTCTTGTCATAAGCTTTGGGTTGAACTTGCAACGCTTGGTTTTAAAAGGAATTTTTTCTCCTTTCATCTTCGTCCTATCGGATTTAGCGTCAATGATTTTCTTGGGCAAGTAAAAATGGAAATCTAAAAAAACAAGCCCAGCGCGCATGTGATTGTTTCAGTAGTCTAAGCGAAACAATATTTGGCTCTTCTACGGTTTGATGTATAAAAAAGCATGCTAATATTTCTTCATGGCTATTAACATACCACAAGTTGCTTCCACTTAGCCTCTCAAGACACGGCGTAAATACATCCTTGGTGCTTGGCGGCAGCATCCCTGCTGTCAACAGTCTTGAAAAACAAAGTGGAAACAATTTGTAACCTGTGGTTTATTAATAGGCTTGTATTTCTTTGAATAAAAACTGGGAAACTTCAGTTTATTAACAAAGCAGATTTTATCTTTCTAATAGATATAGCACATTTTACGGTACTAAAATGACCATGAAAAAACTACTCTTACTGAAAATACTTTATTCAATTATCGGTCTTCTTCTGCTCTATTCAGTGCTTGGTTTTTGGGTGTTACCGAAAATTTTAACCAGTCAGCTTCCTTCCCTAGCTAAAGAAGAATTAAATCGAGATCTACAATTCGATGATTTAAACTTTAATCCTTTTTCTATGGAACTAGATATTACAGGATTTAGAGTCAAAAAAATTGGTGTTAATTCCTTCTTCAATTTTCAGCATTTTTATATCAATATAGCGGTTTTACGGTCTATTGCTGACTTAACTTTTACCATAGATGAAATACAATTAAACCAACCCAATGTATTTGTAATACGAGATAAGCATGGCGTTTTTAATTTTAATGATGTGTTGGAGCGATTAGCATCTAAAGATAAGGACGGTCCAAAAAAACAAGAAGATGCATCAACAGATCCTTTTCCAGTGACCATTTTACAAATGGCTATATCAGATGGGAAATTAAGCTGGATTGATGATTTTTATTCTCATGCACAGAAAGAAGATATCTACCCAATCAATTTGAAGATTGATAATTTTACTACGGTGCCTCAAAAACAATCTCAACTCGATATCATCATTTCAACTGCTTCAGGAGGTCGACTCGAGTGGCAAGGAGAAATTGAATTATTTCCTTTTTCATCTTCAGGGCATATTAAACTTGTTGAGATTGATTTTCATAGGATATGGGAGCTATTTTTACAGGATCATGTTAAATTTGACCTTACAAAAGGTACGGAAATATTTGAGGCTGATTATGAACTAAAAAATGCAACGGAAGGAATGCAGTTGCTTGTTAATAATGCACATTTTCATATCCAGAATTTCCAACTCACAGAAAAAGACAGTGTTGATCCTTTAATAACAATCCCAGACTTTAAAATATCTGGCATAGCGGTTAATTTATTGAGAAAAACGGTCGGAATAAACTCTATTTCTGCTACTGATGCTCATTTTAAAACCTGGTTAAATACCGATGGCAGCGTAAATTATCAGTCTTTATTTTCATCCAGTACAAATGATACTGCACCATCACAACAAAGCAATACTGAAGATACCAATAAAGAGGAATCATGGCAGGTTAATGTTAAACAGTTAGCATTAAATAACTTTTCCCTTGATTTTATGGACAAGTCACTTTCTAAGCCTGCCAAACTGAATATCACCTCATTTAATTTCAGTAGCCACAATCTTAATATTAACCCTAGAACATCAATACCTTTTAATCTTGATCTGACTCTAAATGACAAAGGAAAACTAAATATTGAAGGAAGCACCGTACTTGAACCGTTGGAAGCTAAGGTTCAAGTTAACGCCAGCAATATTGGCATCAAAGAATTTCAACCTTATATTGCCAGTGCAGTAAAACTGGATATCATTTCTGGTCTGTTTAATATTAAGACTAATGTCACAATGGCTCAACTAGAGGGTAAGCCGCTAGCAATTGGTATTATGGGGGATAGTAGTATCTCTAATCTTGTTACTCGAGACCAGATAACGAATAAAGATTTTCTCAAATGGAAACAGCTTAGCCTAGAAAATATAGATATAAATCTAGCAAAAAATAGTTTTCTTATTGATAAAATAAAACTAGAGGAACCCTACGTTAAATTTTTGATCAAAAAAGACAAATCTACCAATATCAATGATATTGTTGTCAAATCAACCAAGAAAAGCGATGATAATGCCGTTATAAAAGCAGAAAATAGTAAACAGCCAAAAACAACTTTCAAAATAAATAAAGTTGAATTTCTTAAAGGGTCAACAAATTTTTCTGATTTGTCACTAATCCTGCCTTTTTCTGCACACATCAAACAATTATCAGGGTCCGTTAAAGATATTTCATCTACCCAAAATACAGTGACAAAGATTGCAATGGCTGGTCTAGTTGCAGGTATATCCCCCGTCAATATCAAAGGAAATATTAACCCGGATAAGGGGAATTCTGAACTGACTCTCGACTTTAATAGTATGCCCTTACCTTTAGCGACCCCTTATATGGCTGAATTTGCCGGGCGAAAAGTTGAAAAAGGAAATATGTCATTAGCCTTAAGCTATAAAATTAAAAATAATAAGCTTACATCCTCTAATAAATTATTAATTGACCAATTAGTATTAGGTGATGAAGTGGAGCATCCAAATGCTGTTTCCTTACCTCTGGATTTGGCAATCGCGCTATTGAAGGATGGGGATGGTAAAATTGCACTTGATGTACCTATTAAAGGCAGCCTTGATGATCCTCAATTCAGTGTTTCTGGTGTAATAGTCGACGCCTTGGTTAATGTCATTACTAAAATAATTTCCTCACCCTTTAATACTATTGCATCATTAATAGGTAGTGATGAAGACATCAGCAAAATTTCTTTTTCTGCTGGCAAAGTCATATTAACAGAATCGCAACGTACAAAACTGGATGGCTTAAGTACTGCATTGATGGAGCGTCCTTTATTGAATCTTGAGATTAAAGGAATTGCTTTTTCTGAACAAGATTGGCCACTATTACAAGCAGAGGCGTTGGATAAACAGCTTTTACAAATCAAAGCGGATCAATTAAATCGTGAAAATGATAAAAAAATATTAGCCGAACACGTTACCTTAACAGCTAAAGAATATCAAAATCTACTTGCTGATTTATTTATACAAAAATACCCACAACTGGCAGACCGTTCACTTTTTGGGAAGCCACGTTTATTAGATCCTGCAATGGGAGATTTCTACACAATTGCGAAAAGAAAATTAGCCGCGGCTATCCCCCCCGACCTTCTTCGTTTACAACAATTAGCAAAACAAAGAGCTCAAGCCATTGCTAAATATTTAGTTGATAAAGGAATACCTGTCGGAAAAATATTTTTGCTAAATGTTAATGTGGAATCGAAAAGTGCTGATGCTACACTAGCTTCAACGTTAACATTAATGGTTAACTAGCGACGAGCATATGGGGCTTGACTTGACTCTTGCGTAGAAGAAAAGTAAAGAAAAAATAAGAAGTAGGCGGGGCTAGTATATCAAAAGGCTTAGGCAACTCGCAACAAATAACCCACCCACCTTGCTGGCCTTTTTGTCCCTGCTCAAACAATCTCAATCGTTACG
>ENA-OSET01004347-OSET01004347.1-sediment-metagenome-genome-assembly--contig:-NODE-4347-length-12584-cov-17.484689_pt1 | contig 12584 bp, 9 predicted proteins | sample MGYA00237882_ERZ534229 | MGnify/ENA primary metagenome ERZ534229 (study PRJEB26408, sample SAMN06266212) | sediment metagenome | isolation source: Hudson Canyon methane seep mesocosm | place...
CCACAATCTACAATCTGATAATCAGCAGTTTCAATTAATACAATATCATTATTTGAGTATATAATTTCCTCAATAATAATATCATATAATACATTGGAATTCACTAACTGAAAGGTAACAGGTGTAAAAGGTTCAGCTCCGTCTACCACAGGGGTTGCTGTATCATCTCCCCAAACTGCAATTGTTCCATCAAAAGCATCCATTCTGATTGAGCCCACAAGCATACCTTCATTAGAAATGGCTACAATATAAGCTTGATCATTGGTTATTGGTAAAGCATTAATGGCATTTTCCAATATCCCAACAATCATATTACCTCCAGTATTTCCCACATACTCTGCTGGCAAGCCACAAGGAGAAATATATAAACAGGAACCATCGTCCATTGTAGCATATAATTCATAATTTAAAGCACCCGAATTCATACAGCCATTATAATAGCACGAACCATCTTCAATACTAGCCTCTTCATTAAAATTTGAAGCTTCTAGTAGCATACATCCATAAACAATAAGAACTTCACAAAATCCTGTATCGGTATTCGCTTCAGAATTATATTCCATATATGCTGTATTCATACAACCGGTTATTACTGGAATACATGAGTCATCAGAAGTATTTGCCGTAAACTGGAAATTAAAGGCCGTAGAATCTATACACCCATACACTCTTTCGATACAGCTTCCATCATTTACGTTTGCGTTTGCATTATAATTAAATGCATTAAAATCATTACAACCTAGTACAACGGGAATACACGAGCCGTCATCCACCTGCGCCATAGGATTGTAATTAATCGAGAAAATTTCTGTACATCCAATGGAATATGCATTCTGACATGAGCCGTCATCGGTGTTGGCAAGTGGGTTAAATTCTTCAAAATTACTATTCGTACACCCTAAAACTACAGGAATACATGAATCATCATTTATTGTAGCTAATTCATTAAAATTAAAAGCTGTTGGGTTGGTACACCCGTAAACAATAATTGTATTACAAGTACCATTATCAGTGTTAGCTAGAGAGTCGTACTCCATATACAATGCATTCATACATCCCCAAACTTTCAATGTAAAACAGGATCCATCGTCAGTATTAGACAAGCTGTTGTATTCCATATAATCTGCATCTATGCAACCATAAACAATAAAGTTCTCACACGAACCATCATCTGTATTAGCTGCACTCGCATATTCAAGGTAATTAGAATTAGTACAACCTTCTACAATTAAAGTTTCACAGCTACCATCATTAAGATTTGCATTAATAGAATACTCAATATATAGTACATCAGTACACCCACCGATGGCAATAGTTATACATGAGCCATCATATATAGTAGCTAAAGGGTTATACTCTAAATAACTATCAATGGTACATCCATAAATCTCACCAATGTTTAAACAGGAACCATCATCCTCAGTGGCCAAAGGATTGTACTCTTCATAATTTTGATCTGTACATCCATAAATATTTCCTTGATTATCGCAAATGGGAGTTAAACTCAATGTACTCGAAAGTATATCAATTCCATTTACCTCAAATGTAATCGTAGGTGAATAAGAAACATCATAAATAACACCATTAGATAGCGCTTTAAGAACAACCTCACTAAGAGCCATTAATCCGTCTTGATAAGAATTAGCAGCATCATTACCCCAAACTGCTAAAGTTTGTTGTTGGCCACTCCACTCAATAGAACCTACACACACCCATTGTTCATCTAAGTACATAAATGCGCCTAAGCTATCTCCATTCATCAAAACGTCATTTACCAAAGCATCCTGATTGATCATAATGATCATATTGGAGCCTGTATTCGTGTACGAGAAATCCAAATCACACTCCTGAGCAAAAGTTATGAATGGAAGTAGAAATAATTGAAGCTTTAATAAAGCAAAAATCTGACTTAAGATACTCTTCATTTATTGGGGGCTTTGTTCAAATTTATGAAAATAAAATGAATATATAAAAAATCATATTTGTTTAGATGTAAAAACAAAAATTGAAGGTTAAATGTTCTAAATTATCAACTAGTCGAAGTTGTTATTATTCTATATAAACCTAAAGATAACTAATTAAGTTTTCCTTGTCTTACAATTTATGATTTACTGATGGAAGGATGCTGAAAAACACCTGTCTAAGGTAGTCAGATGTGAATATATTTAAAGATTAAAACTTTTTGAGGAAATAAGTTTATTTTCTGAGATCAGCTGTATTGTGTAGTTTCCAGCAGTTAGATTGTCAGTGAATTCAAAGGAATAATAACCTCGTTCATAGGTCATAGACTTTGTTTCAAATACAAACCCTCCTTCTTTTAATACCTTCAAGTCATAAATTCCTTTTTCGGATGTGTAAAACGAAAACAGTGAAACATCACTTAACACACTTTTTATATGATAGTATACATCGGTGGTTCTAATTATTTTTTTTGACTCACCTAAGGACCCTATTATAGTGAAACCATCCTTCACATAACTATCAGTACCATTTTCCAATTTAAAGTCCGTAAACACTCTGTATTCATCTTTTTTAGAACTCCAATGAACTACTTTATACTTTTCACCTGTTGATAAGCCATCTTTCACAATAGTTTTTGGATTATCTCCCCATATAGGCATACCATTATGCCCTAATAATACAACAGAAATACCAACAATGTTCCCATTAGAATCCATTACAGAAATTTCATCCCCAAGTTTAGGTGCTTCATCCCAAGCTGAGCCTAATATTAATAATGATAAATTACTATTAGTGAAAATAGGAATAGGGAAGTTTTTAACTTTTAATTCTGGTTGATTTTGTTCTTGAGCGATTGCTAGCTGAACTATTAATAAGAATAAATAAACAAATGGCTGGTTCATCATATTGCTAAAATAGAGAAATTTGTGAATGATAAATAAAGAAGGTACTACTAATTATAATAATAAAATTAATCCGTAAAATCTAAGATTGGTAAGGCAGAAACGTCTGGATATACATACATCATATAACCTTTACCGGGCTCTAACACACCAAGCATATCGATAAGTTCATTCCAAAACAAACCATTTACATCTTTTATCAAAAAGAAATCATCTTCAAAATTAAGGGGCATAGCATCTTCGATAGCTGTTTCTTGTACCCCAGTATAAGCTACCATATTCCAACCAGTTGTAAGTTGAAACGAAATATTTGAATTATACACCTCAGAAAATTGTAAAACTGGTGGTGGATTTTCAAGATACGCATACATCATATAACCTTTACCGGGCTCTAACACACCCAGCATATCGATAAGTTCATTCCAAAACAAACCATTTACATCTTTTATCAAAAAGAAATCATCTTCAAAGTTAAGAGGCATAGCCTGTTCTATTGGAGTAATATCTGCTCCTGTATAACCTACCATGTTCCAACCATTTGTAAGATTTAGAATAATGGGCTCATAAATATTAAATATAATTGAATCTACTCCCACCATACCATTAGGTATATATAAAATTGGATTTTGAGGCAGAAAAGGAACTACAATAAAATTCTGAGAATCAAAAATCGCAAATTCAATTTGATCACCCTCATTTGCTAATTCACAATTACAAAACGCGTCGTTGCCAAATACACTTAATCCAGCCTGACCCGATGAATCAATCGTAGTAGCTGCAGAAACTTGAATATCGCCTACAAAGGCCTGAAGTAGCATATCTTCATATCCATTAAAAACACCAGCTTCAAAAACAATAGACATATTATTATCGGTAAGGCCGGGAACACCAAGATCCGAAAAATAATCGGAGCTATACAAACAAGAACCATCGTCTATAATCGCTAATTGGTTGTATTCAATAAAATTACTATCTGTACAGCCAGTAATTTCAATTATCGAAGAACAGTATTCTGTAAAACCAAATGGATTATCAATAGTTTTAATATCATTAGTATTGTACTCTAAAACAGGTTGGTAAATCAACTCATAAATTACATCACTAGACTTAGCAATTAAACTAATTTCTTGAAGAGGAAGCATTGCCTCTTGTTGAGGTGTAAATGGATCATCGCCCCAAACTACTAAACTTTGTTGTGCTCCATCCCATACTACAGAACCTACACATACCATCTCTTCATCAATACTTGTAAAAGCGCCTAAACTATCTCCTACTATTAGTAAATCAGTATCTAATGCACCATCGTGAATAAGAATAATCATGTTGACACCCGTATTTTCCACTGGCGTAAAATTAAGTTCACAGTTTTGTGTAAATCCAAAATATGGAATCATAAAAACAAAAGATAAAACGGCAATTTTGAGATATGTATTTGAATTGGTCATAGGGGGCTGACTTTAAAACAATATAGTGAAAACAAATTATAAACCCAAATTTACAGTTTCTAGTGGCTAGTAAAAAACTAATATCATAAATCCTGCAGGGTTTTACAAGATATAGACACCACTAGTATCAAAATAAAAACTAATTATAAAAAAAAGCCCCTCTCAAATAGAGAGGGGCTTTTTATTTAATATAAATAGGTGAAAAACTTCTCTATTGTTGGAAATTTAATGAAGTAGCTTGTCCTAGCTTAACTTTCATCATATACCCCTGACCTGGATTAAAAGTTCCAAGACCATCGTATTGAAGAGACCAAAACTGACCATTAGCATTCTTAATTACATCGAAAGTAGTTTCAATATCAGAACCATTTACTAATGCAGCATTAATTTGGTTTACAACATTATTAGCAGGAGAATCAGTACCTACGTATCCAACCATATTCCATCCATCAGCTATTGCGTATTCAATTGGCTCTCCAGAAGAAGAAGTAAACTCACAAGATCCATCATCTACAGTTGCGTCTGCATTGTAATTGTTTGCAGAAGAATCCATACATCCTAAAACATCATATGTACAAGAAGCATCATCTACAGTTGCGTCTGCATTGTAATTGTTTGCAGAAGAATCCATACATCCTTCTAAGACAGCTATACAAGCATCGGTTAATGCAAGAAATCCCTGTAAGGGTACTAAGCCACCAGTTGTATAAGTCACTGGTGTTGACATCTCAATATCATATAATGAGCTACCATCAACTAATTGAAAAGATAGAGGTTCACCATCATCTCCACCATTTTCTTCAGCACCATCTAATTCAGGAGTTAAGGAATCATCTCCCCATATGCTTAATGATGTTTGAGATACACCAATTAAATCTTCATAACCGACAATTAAATCACCGTCAAAAACGATTATATAAGCTGGTTCGTTCTGAATATCCAATGCAATCATAAAACCTGGCGTTAAAAACAAAGTCATATTAGATCCTGTATTTGTCGGAGGCCCAGCTGGAGGTAGATCACATTCTTGTGCGATGGCAAGATTGACACTTGCCAAAAAAGTTATTAGTGTAAGTATATTTTTCATGGGAACGTGTTTATGTTAGTAAAAGAAAAAAAAAACCCCCCTCGCTTTGAGAGGGGTTTTCTATTTGATTTAAGTATTACTCAACCATTTTCTTTTCTACAGTTCCATCATTGTACATGTACAATAATACTTCACCGTTGAATTGCTCAGTTGGGTTAACTTCTTGACCTAACATATTTACAACTCTTACTAGAGTACGTAAATCATTAGGGTGATTTTGAACTTCCATTTCTACAGCCCAAGCAGGAACTGTTGGAGTAAGAACTCTCATATCAGCTGGATCGATTGAACCATCCCACGTAAAGTCAGATTTACCATCTGAAGTATCTTTAACTCTTACTTGGTAACCTTGACCAGGTTGTAATTGACCGATTCCGTCAAAGTTAAATTCTGGCCAGTAGAATAAACCTTCGTTGTTCTTAACAATGTTAATGTTCTCAGCAACTGCTATTGCTCCACCAAATTGTTCTTCGAACTGTGCAATTACAGACGTCTCATGTTGTAAGTAGTAAGCTACTGTATTCCATTGAGTATGTAAATCTATAACTAAAGGAGATGCGTGGTAATCTAAAGCAGATTGCATATAAGCAAGGATACCATTAGAATTATCAATTGCACCATCATGGTAGTAAGAAGATCCTATATTGTGATCTAAAGATCCATAAGCTTCACCAGTAACTGCAGCCATTAAGTCATCATAACGTTGTTGCATATCAGTAATAGTATCAGATAACTCTTGATCTCTATCAGCTTCATAGTCTAAATGCGCAGTTGCAGCAGAATCTAAAGTAAATGTAATAGAATCTCTTAAGAATGCATCATTAGCATCGTAAGCATTACTCCAAGCTAAGTCATTAGCATCGTAAGCAGCAGACCAAGCAGCATCGTTATCATCGTAACGCTGTTGCATGTCAGAGATAGTATCAGCTAACTCTTGAGCATCAGCTGCTTCATCTGCAGCAAACCATGCCTCAACAGCAGCTAAAGTATCATTATACGTATTTGTCCACAATAGGTCATTCGCATCGTAACGAGCTTGCATGTCAGTGATAGTATCTGCTAACTCTTGAGCATCTCTAATTTCATCCATGTCAATCCATTCCATAACATCACCTAAAACATCGATAACGTGATCTTCAACATCTAAATAACCTTCATCGAATAATATCTGAGCATTACCGAAGTCAGATCCTAAAAGACCATCGTTTACGTTTTCTGGATCTACAGCACCAAAGTTGTAGTCAGTACCCATATTGTGACCATCTTGATCAACGTTATATTCTGTCATACCGTTATAAGACCAGTCACAAATTGTATTGTCATTTTGAGTTGCTAATGGGTCATAGTTATTAGCCATATGGTCTGTACAACCTTCAACTTGATCTTGACAGTAGCTATCATCAGAGAAGTTAGCTGCAATTCCACTAGGGAATTGGTCATGTGTATTCAAGTTATATCCTTCATTTTGAGCAAATGCATCACCAAAGTTCTCTGCATTTTCGTGAGTTGGGTTAGCCCCTTCACCAGCAAAGTTTACTTTATCAACATCCATACAACCAATAGAATAAGGAGTAGCACAAGAACCATCATCTGTAGTCGCTAAAGGATCGTAGTTTGGAGCCGTCATGTCCATACAACCATCATATAAAGGAGCTCCAACAGATACACCATCTACAATAGCAAATTCACCGTTTTCCCATGTGATAGTTTGGTTATTACCAGCAGCATCTAATATTTGTACATGGTAAACAACACCGTCAGCCTTTTCAACTAACCATACTAATTCTTCAGATTCTTCGTAACCATTATCGTATACATTACCTGCACCAAATACTGGAATACCTACCTGATCTCCAGTCCAAACTACTGCACCAGCAGATTGAATTCCAGAAACTTCAGAATATCCTAAGTACTCATTCTCTAAACGAGAAGTTTCGTAAACAGCAAATAAAACATCACCAGCATCAAGACCATTAAAACTATTTAAGTTGTTTGTAGTACCAGCTTGAACTAATACAGACATGTTGTTTGCAGTAATGTAAGTAGGGGCAGATTCAGATCCACCACCTGCACCCCAAGGGTTAATTCCTGAGTATTCACAAGACTCAGCGTCATTTGTGTTAGCTGTTGCATCAAAGTTATCAGCAGCTGGGTTCATACAACCAACAGCTACAGCAACACAAGAACCATCGTCTTCAGTTGCAGAAGCATTATAGTTAAATGCTGCAGCATCCATACAACCAGGTACAATTAAAGAATCACATGAACCATCATCACAAGTAGCACTTGCATCAAATTCATAATAACCAGCATCCATACAACCTACAAGTCCGTCACAAGAACCATCGTCTTCGTTTGCACCAGAGTCATAGTTACATGCAGAAGCATCCATACAACCTGCATAAATACACCATCCAGCAACATTTGCATTTGCATCGTAGTTGTCAGCAGAAGGATCCATACATCCTGTGTATAAACACCCACTATTTACGTTTGCAGCAGAGTCAAAGTTATCAGCAGCAGCATCCATACAACCATTAACAATTGCTGTAGAACAAGAACCATTATCTAAGTTAGCTGAAGCATCATATTCTAAAGTAGAAGCATCGGTACAACCATGTACAACAGCATCACCAGAAGATAGAGTGAAACTTAACATACTAGAATCAAGGATTTCAAACATATTCGCTGTGTAAGTAAGAGGAGGATCTACTGAAGTAATTATTATTACTGTTCCATTCATCAAGATAGCAAAAGTAAGAGCTTCTCCTGGATCTGCTAAATCAACGTCATCAAAACTTCCAACGGGTGCTGGACCAGCTGACCCATTTTCTATAATTGGAGCAGCGACAGATACTGGAGCGTCTCCAGCAAAAACCATAATAACTCCTCCGACATAATCATCTAATGTTCCCGCAGGAAAAACTATAGAACCTGTGTTATCAGATGTTGGGGGCACAAAAGTAAAGTCGTCAACAGATTGCGCTATAGTAACACTAATCGCAAAAAGAGACACGATAAATAAAGAAATTTTCTTCATAATTGGGGGGTTTAGTTAAAAATTTGTTTTTTTAGTTAATACATAAGTCCTCAAACTTAGTAAAAAAAATAGGTATTTCCCAAATATATTTCCTTTTTTCATTTTCTACTACCTTCTCTCATGAACCCAAGAGCCCTAAAATCCTTTATATTATTGACCTTTCTATATATGTGGATTAATTAAAATAATCACAATAAAATAAAACTTATTGAAAATAAAGTATATTTATTCAATAACACATCAAATTAGAGGGCTAATAATAATGTCTTTCGTCGTATTAATAACCTAATCATCATAAAGCATTAAAAATGAAGCTATTTATAGACACAGCAAATACTCGTCATATTGAAGAATTAAATTCATACAATTTAATTGCTGGCGTAACTACTAATCCTAGCTTAATGGCTAAAGAAGGGATTGTAGGAGATGCAAACTGGATTGAGCATTATATTAATATATGTAATCTTATAAAAGGGCCTGTTTCTGCCGAAGTAATTGCCACAGATTATATAGGAATGCTGAAAGAAGCTAAACATCTAGCCTCCTTACACTCTAATATAGTAGTGAAAATACCAATAACTAAGGAAGGTTTGCAAGTTATTCGTCAATTAAGCGCTGAGAATATCAAAACTAATTGCACATTAATATTCACATCTGCACAAGCACTACTTGCAGCTAAGGCTGGGGCAACATATGTATCTCCTTTTATAGGAAGGTTGGATGACATAGATGAAAATGGACTTGAAGTAATAAAGAGTATTCGAACGATTTACGACAACTATCATTTCAAAACAAAAATTCTTGCTGCCTCAATCCGAAGTCAAGATCATATTATTAAATGTGCTGAAATAGGAGCTGATGTAATCACCGCCCCCTACCCTATATTAATAAAGCTAATCGAACACCCTTTAACAAGCAAAGGGCTTGAAACCTTTTTAGCAGATCATGCAAGATTAAACAAAGAGTCATGAAACGTTAATGGTAAAATAAATTACTTGGTACTAAACCATTAAGCAATTAAAATACTTTTTCACAAATAGTCTTTCATCAAGCACAAGACAGGATGACTCGTTTGGCTCTAAAAAACATCTTAATTATTTTTGACTTAGTTTTACATAATAAGTAAAGCAATAGAATTGAAAACTGAATTGATGTTAAAACGTATATATAACGACAAGCCTAATCAAAATGAAATAGATGTTGTGGTAAACTGCCTTCGCAATGGGGGTGTTATTATTTACCCAACAGATACTATCTATGCCTTAGGATGCGACATCAATAACAAGAAAGCTTTAGAGCGGGTAGCTAAAATTAAAGGCATCAAACTAAAAGACGCCAATTTTTCATTCATCTGTTATGACTTAAGTCATCTGTCTGAATTTGCGAAACAGGTAAGTACACACACCTATAAATTACTAAAGCGAGTTTTCCCTGGTCCGTATACCATCATTTTAAATGCAACTGATAAGATTCCTAAAATTTTTAGCAACAAAAAGAAAACGGTAGGTATTCGTATTCCAGATAATAATATTGCCCGAGAAATAGTTAAAGAATTAGGTAGCCCTATTGTATCTACCTCAATTCATGATGAAGATGATATTATTGAATACTCGACTGATCCTGAATTAATATTCGAAAAATACAATCACAAAGTTGACCTAGTTATTGATGGTGGTTATGGAATGAATGTGGGATCTACTATAATTGACTGTACAAATGATGGGGAATACATTATTATAAGAGAAGGTAAAGGAGAGCTTGATTTAATTTATTAATGTTGTTTAATGTTGAAGATTAATAACTGAAAGTTAAAACAATAAATCAACCATCATTCATTACTAATTAACTCATTGTGTATTTTAAGTACTTGTTCTAAAACAGAACATTTATCATCATTAAGAATAATATAATCCGAGAGCGCCTTTTTCCTTTCATCAGACCATTGCATTTCCATTCGAGCCAAAACACTTTCAGAGCTAACCTTATCACGCCTCATAACTCTGCCTTTACGTATCTCTGCAGAAGCCTCAACAAGAATCACTTTATCTAAACCTTTATTAGCACCACTCTCAAAAAGTATAGCAGCCTCTTTTAGTATATAAGGACTTGTTTGTTCGATACACCACAAATCAAAATCTTTTTTCAGGGCAGGATGAACAAGAGCGTTCAACCTCTCCAACTCCTTCTTGTCAGAAAACACTTTCGAAGCTATATAATATCTATTTAATTGTCCACTTGCATATGACTCCTCACCAAACAGACTGACGATGGCTGTCTGTAACTCTTCATCATTTACCATCAAAGCCTTTGCTCTATCATCAGATAAATAAATCGAAATACCAAGCTGAGCAAAAACTGCAGCTACAGTCGTTTTACCACTACCGATACCACCTGTTAAACCAATTTTAATCATTAATTCATTTTAATAAATTCAATAGTTGATGGATGATATTTTACCCTCTGAACTATCGAAGGCGTTTTATCATCATCTAAGAACACATTTAGAACAGCGCTTTCAGTCATTGCCACCTCGTTATAATCGCAGTATGCCTCAAAATCTGAAGCTTTCACTTTTTTCACGTCTTGCATTGCCACCCAATAAGATAACTCAACTTGAGCTGGCTTAATTCTCAACTCTTTCCCTCTAGGTACATTTCGTGATTTAATTGGGATAACCTGATTGATTTGAGTAAAACGCTCTACATCTTGACTTACCTTAATCTCTTTATCTCTTATAGAAAGTAATTGATGAGGTAATACAACATACATACTCACATCAATATCATCAATAACATCCTCCTGAATTAAAGCATTCGTATAAACACACGAAAGGGTATCTAGTATATGAGCTGGCCCATAAACCTCTATAGAACTGGGAGTCATTTTAAATGCTCCATGCTGTACATAATTCTCTCTAAACGATAAATTTAATGGAACTTTAACTTCTACCGTTTTTTTAGTCTTATTACTAAACCTTAAGAACAGGGTGTCAGGATCAATTTCTAAAATCGAAAAACCTGCTAACTCTTTTGCTATGTTAGAGCGCTCATACTGTGACAACCAAAAATAAGTAGTAGAAGATGTTTGTTTCTGTAATTTGGAAACATCAATTTCAATTTCTCTACTAGAAAAAACTTCTTTCAAAAAGTTAAAACCAAAACCATCCACTTTTACTTTGAGATCAGAAATTGGGGGATCTTTTAAGTACTTATCTACAGGTTGATTTACAAACTCTACAGGATAATCTATATAATAGGTGTATTCTTTAGAGAATTTTATCAAAAACCAAAATAAGGTAGACAGCAAAAAGCAAATCGCTATTACACTGCGGTCACTTCCCGATCTAAAGAATTCTACTATTTTTCGAAATATACTTTTTAGCATTCTTAAATCTCTTTTGGTAAATATACCTTATTTGCCTGCAGCTTGCAAAACACAAAAAAAGCGAACTCTAAGAGTTCGCTTTTAAAATAATACGATAGCTCGTAATTAAACTTTAGCTATTGAAGCTTTATTGATTTTAAACTTAGACGAACCGCCATCTGCTTGAATCAACAGAGTATCCTCATTTACTTCTAATACTTTGGCATGAATACCACCAACAGTAATCACCTTATCTCCTTTTGAAATTTCAGAACGAAATTTAGCTTCTGATTTCTGCTTCTTCACTTGTGGGCGAATCATAAAGAAATACATAACAACCACAATCAATATAAGTGGTATGAAATCCATAATCCCTCCTCCCGAAGTAATTTGTAATAATATTGTCAACATCTATTCTTCTTTTAAGTTTACTTGTCCTTTAACTGTCAATACTTTCTGGCTCGGCACCATATTGGTAATTAAAGTAACACGTTTGTTTTGTTTTCCTTTTTTCCCTTTACTGTTGAACTTCACATCAATCACACCACTTTCACCTGGAGCAACTGGTTCTCTTGGCCATACAGGAACTGTACACCCACAAGATCCTTTTGCACTGGTAATGATTAATGGATCAGAACCAGTATTGGTGAAGTTGAAAGCATATTCAACAGATTCTCCTTGATTAATTTCACCAAAGTTCCATTCAATTTCTTCAAATTCCATTTGAGCGTCAGTTTGAGTATCAACCTGATCTAAAGAGACTTCAGTTTGTTTTTTTTGTTTCG
>ENA-OSET01004349-OSET01004349.1-sediment-metagenome-genome-assembly--contig:-NODE-4349-length-12583-cov-2.680074_pt1 | contig 12583 bp, 8 predicted proteins | sample MGYA00237882_ERZ534229 | MGnify/ENA primary metagenome ERZ534229 (study PRJEB26408, sample SAMN06266212) | sediment metagenome | isolation source: Hudson Canyon methane seep mesocosm | place: USA:Hudson...
TGGGTTATGTCGGTTGGGAAGGTTCAGCAAGACCATCTCAAACTGCGGCAACAAATAAGGGTGGTGCCGCACATGGTTCTATGCACAACATTCTAGCTTCGGTAAAAAGCAGCTCCAATAAAGGTTTACTGCCAATAGTTCAATATCACGGCAGCTTGGAATATGTTGATGAACCTTCCGGCGTGACTGAACAACGCTTAAAATCTGCGATTGATGCTGGTGCCGTATTGGCCATTGCGCATCATCCTCATGTTGCACAAGGTTTTGAGGTGTATAACGGTAAATTAATTGCTTACTCGATGGGCAATTTTATTTTTGATCAATATTTTTATGCTACACCACACTCCTTTGTTTTGTACGTCTGGATGGACGGAGAAAAATTTCATCGCGCCGAAATAGTGCCGATTTATATTAAGGGTTACAAACCGACCCCAGCAACAGACACAAATCGATATACCACACTTAAACGCCTGAACACATTGACCGCGCAAAGAAGTACTACGTTTGATATCTCAGGTGGGCATGGGGTTATTTTGCCATCGCAAGCAAAGCTTCAGCGCAAATCATTCGATATTGTAAAGACACTAGAAAACAAGACAGTTATGTCTCTGTTTGATCATCCTTGGCATTCACAACTCAAACACATATCACTTCCTAACCTAACGCAATATAGACTAGGTACATCACTTACTAATGGTGGGGACTTCGAAAATTATACTAGTTTTGAAAGTAACGAACGAGGCTGGCTAATAGACGCTGAAAGTCACTCGATGATCGATGATGGTACAAACAGTGTTTTAGCCCTAAATAAATCTAATCAATCGGCATGGTTTGGCATGCAGAATTTTAGAAGAGTGTATAAGCCTAGCTCCCCTATGAGTCTCACTCTGAGGGTCAAATCAAGCAAACCACTTACGTTAAAACTATATTGGCAAGGCCGCAAAACCAGACAGAAACTTTTCGACGCCCTAGAATCATCAGAAAAGCACCTGATAGGCACATTCAGCAATACCTCTGACGATTGGCAAGACATAGTGGCAGAATTTAATTCACCTAGAATAGGTTACCGGAGTTTCCGAATTTTGGTGGAGCTGGATAGCAAAGCTCAAGACGTGCTGTTAGATGATGTTTCGCTTATAGAATGGCAAACGGCTTATACCAATAAATCACTTCCACCGAGACTGAACACTCAGGCTAAACAATCTTCCTTTATTGGGTTTGATCGCGCTGTTAATGGCAAAGTTGGATTTAAAATTGAATACTAAGGACTGAATAAACTCAGGCATATTGCTTTAAGCATATGCCTAGAATAACGTTTATGGCACTGCAGTTAATCAGATGAAGTAATTGCTCTCAAAGGTAATTTTAAACTAGCCTTCATTGTTGGCTTAAGCTAATTAATTCTGGATCTAGGTGGTTAGAATCCCCCATTCCCCATAAGGATTGTGGAATACTCGACATAACTCCATTATTAAAACTAAATTTACTGCTACGATCTCTGGCAACCAATAAAGGGCCATCAAGATCAACATAGTCAGCTAAGCCACATAACGTATAAGCGGGTGCCATCGCTAGCGAGCTGCCAACCATACATCCAATCATGATTTCAAAATCTAGTGTTTTCGCTTTTTTTAACAAATTGACAGCTTCTGTTAATCCACCTGTTTTATCCAATTTGATATTAACCGCACTATATTTGCCCACTAAGCCATTCAAGCCTTCTGCTGAGTGACAAGACTCATCAGCACAAATTGCAATGGGCGATTGGAAACTTAATAAATCGTCATCCTGATCAGCAGGAAGTGGTTGCTCTATCAATGCCACATTATACTCTTTAAGGGGCGCCACAACTTGATCAAGTAACCTTATGTCCCAAGCTTCGTTTGCGTCAATAATAAAACGACTGTGTGGACAGACTTCATGGATTGCCTGCATCTTTGATACAACATTTTCTGCATCCAGCTTCACTTTTATTAGCGGCGCTTTACTCAGTTTTTGCGCTTCGTATTGCATCGATTCGGTTTTAGCAACACTGATCGTTTGTGCTGTGACACACGAATTGATTACGGGTAAACTCAGCAGGTTATTGACCGTTGTTGAACGTATTTTTGCGGCCAAATCCCACATAGCACAATCCAAAGCATTTCTAGCTGAGCCGGCAGGAAGTAATTCATTTAGTCTTGCGTGATCTTCAATGTTCGAAATTTGTGTAGATACAAGGTGTAACTGTTGGCGAACGCTGGCAATTGATTCGCCGTATCGACTGTACGGCACAGCCTCACCCCAACCGATAAATGTGCCATCACTGATAACCACCACAACAACTTCGGCAGTGGTTTTTGCACCGCGGGAAATTCTAAATACTTGCGCTAAAGGCAAAGATTGATGAAACGTTTTTAAACTGAAGCTCATAAAAAATTGTCCAACAAGACATTCATGTCGTGACGAAACGGGTCGATAACTGGCAACCCCAAACGTTCTGACAATTCCGCGCAACTTTGCAATGCCTCTTGTTCGTTTAATGCAGAAGAATTGACCGACACGCCAACCACCTTAGCGTTTTGATTGGTTAACTTAGCTGCAGACTCATTGAGCTCAATAGTGCGTTCTAAAGAAGGCAACGTATAGTGTGGCAAGCCTCGCATATGATCTCTACCAAAAGCATGACAGATTACCAATGCGTCTGGTTGCGCGCCATGTAACAAACCTAGGCTAACACCTGCAAATGCCGGGTGAGATAAAGAACCTTGCCCTTCGATGATATCCCAATGTTTTTGCTGGTTATCAGGAGCCAAAGACTCGACCGCTCCTGAGATGAAATCTGACACCACACAATCAATCGCCACACCGCTGCCAGAAATCAATATTCCGCATTGCCCTGTAGCACGAAACGTACACGAGATGTTTCTTCTTAGCATGGCTTCTTTTAAACTAAGCGATGTATACATCTTACCCACTGAACAATCGGTACCAACAGTCAGAATACGTTTTCCAGAACGTTTGGTTCCCGTACCTGTGCGGAATTTCTCATTAGGATGGCGAATGTCTATCAATTGCCTGTTAAGTAACCTTGCCTTAGAAAAAATGGCCTCAACATCAGTTAATCTATCATGCAAGCCACTCACAATATCTAATCCGGTGTCTAATGCTTCAAGAATAGATGGTATCCAAGCAGGGTCTAACGTCCCACCGCTGTTAGCAAAACCTAACACAAAACTCTTAGCACCTAACTGAGACGCTTGAGCAATACACATGCCTGATAAACCGGTGGTAACAATACATCCAGGTAAGGTAAATTCACCCACGCACAGTTCTGGGCACCAATCGGCTGCACTGCGTGCCATTTTAATAGATAAAGGATCTACAGCATCGCCGATAAAAAGAAGGTAAGGAGGCTTGATATTCATCATTAGGCTCATTTGTTACGGTAGTTAATCGATATGATAGGCAGATTGATGCATATAAAAAGTAACATCATTTACTCTGTGCATAACGCTTGGTTATGGCGCTTAAGGCCTGCATTTGTAGAACTTCCGCTTTTACGAATTCAGTAAATTCTTCACAGATTCTAGGTAATGGTTTATTGTCTAAATAAAGCCCTTTTAATTGAAAAGTTAGAGGGGGTTCAAATGAGGCCATACTAACCTTATCAGACAAATTCCCCAAAGCCGTATACTTGTCGATTGTACAACAGCCTAAACCTTGTGACACTAGACCCGCTGCAATGAAATAGGTATCAACCTGTAGCGAGCTTTTGACATGAACATCACTATTGGTTAAGCGATTCCAAACTAATTGCCCCAATGGGCCGCTGTCCCAAATCCCAATTAACTCTTTATCAGACAAGTCTTCAACTGATAACTTATTTGGCTTTTCAGGAAAGTGCTCATCAGGGTAAAGAATGACCATTTCACTTTCACCTAAATCGAATTCTTTTACTCCAGGCATGGACGGAGAAGAATATAGAAAGGCCAGATCACACTTGTGCTCCATTAGCGTCTGGAGTGCCTCTTGATTGTGTAAAGTTTGCAGTTTAAATCGAACATTTGGGTGATGTTGTCGAAATTTCGCAATGGCTTTGGGAAGCAATTCGAAACCTAGTGCCGGTGACAAGGCGATGTTGACTATACCATCGACGCTATGTTGAATATTTTCAGACATTTTTCGAATGGAATGTATTTGTTTATATATTTTGTCTACTTCTGAAAACAACATATTGGCTTCAGAAGTGGGAATTAGCTTACCTTTTGACCTCTTAAATAATTGAAACCCTAGTTGCAACTCCGCATGTGCCAATACTTTGCTCACCGAAGGCTGAGAAACGTAAAGTAACTTTGCGGCATTAGTTATTGAGCCGGTGGTGTAGATAGCGTGAAATACTTCAATATGTCTTAGGCGCATAGTTTATCCGTTCAAACCAAAATAAGAGTACAAAGTGTCCACAAAACAGCAGCTGCCAAAGCAGCTACAGATGCTGGAAAAATTTGTGACTTAACATGGTCCATCAAATCACAACCTGTGGTCATGGCGCTCAAAATAGTCGTATCCGAAATGGGCGAACATTGATCACCATAAACGCTCCCGTTCAAAACCGTTGCAAAACAAATTGCCATATAAATTTCTGGATTAGCCAAAGCTTGTGATTCTGCAATCCCCCAAGCAAGCGGCATTGCAAGTGGGAATGCAATGGCATAGGTGCCCCAGCTAGTGCCCGTAGAAAACGCGATAATCATCGTAAGTACTTGCAGTATTACTGGAAGCAGCCAAAACGGTATTTGGTTACCTAGCAGGTCGATTAAATACAGCCCACCACCAATTTCTTTACTGATCCCTCCTATCGTTATCGCCAAAATAAGTACCACTGAGGCAACCACGACTCCTTTGAAACCATTTCCAATTCCGTCTAAAAGCTCATGCAAACTCATGCCTTTATACAACGCAATTATCGAAGACAATAACAGTGCACAACCAAAAGCCCAGTTTACCTTGGGTGTGCCAAACGCAATAAAGGTTCCAATAGCCAGAGTAATTAATAATGTAAGTGGCAGAATAAATTCCAGTACGTGAGGAGTATAATGTCCGGGTACTTGAGGAACATGTAACTCTTTTGCACTCATTGGGTGAGCGCCCTCTGCGTCTAATTCACCTGTTTGTTCTGCGCGAATTTTGGCATTACGAATTCTAGAACCCGAGAAAACCGTTATATTGAGGCTTAGCAGCAGTGTTCCGACTACGGCGAAGATGCCATAGAAGCTGAAAGGGATACTAGAGAAAAAGAATTTAATCCTATCTGCTTCAGTAGCAAGAAACGCCACACCTGGCACAAAAATTAACGCCTGTATGTACGCAGGCCAAGCATTAAAAGCTAATACTGAAGCGATAGGAGAAGCAGTTGAGTCGACGATATAACTCATTTCTTCATGACTGATCTTCGCTTTATCTGCCAGAGGTTTAACTGTGGTACCGACCAAAACGGTGCTGACCGTGCCGCCTTGAAAAAAGATAACGCCCAACATCCAAGTGACCAATTTTGCAGAACGTGGGCCAGTTACAAAATGTTTTGTCATATAGTCCGCAAATGCTTGCGCCGCACCTGTTTTGGACCAAACCCCCATCAAACCGCCCAATAGCCAAAGATAAAGCAGTAGTATGAACGCTGCACTATCGCTGGCGATACTGGGTTGCAATACCTTATCCGTAATATCGTATCGGCCTAACATTACAGCGCCTACCACAGTGCCGCCTAATAATGCAGTGATAGGCTCTCTTGTCAGCAAGCACAATCCGATTGCAACAACAGCCGGCAAAATTGACCACAATCCAAAATGAAAGCCTGGTTTAAGTAGTATGGGTTGTTGTTTCGGTCCATACACCCATTGCTGGGAAATAACAGGCTCAGCGGTTAGATTGTCCAATGCGGCTTGACGCAGTGGTGATTTATCGTACTCGGTTATTTTTGGAATAGTGACTTCTGTATCTTTAAATTTATAAGCGACCAGGCCTGATGCATTGGTGTAGGTATCATAGAGATAACTTTGTTCTTTCCATGTTGGATGCTTAAATTGGTCAACATAAAACGCTGATAAAAGCGCAACCAAGAAAAGTACTAGTCCAGCCTTATTCGCAGTCAAAGTCTCAACTCCAATCTAAAGAAAGATGATTAATCCTTCATTTTCAATCATTTGAAATGGTAGTCCTAAGCTAGCACAGCAACTATTTTTTGTGGTGTGAAATTATTGCATTAGGACATAACCAAAGGTTATACATTTTCAGGGGAATGTTTTACCAAACCCTCCACCATCGCCTTGCAAGCCAATAATAACACGTTACTAATAGTTCCTCATTCAATTGGCTACATAGTGATTGATAGCATTAACCTCAAATACATAACCAAAGGTTATGACTCAATCATAAACAGATTATTGATTTTGAGGCACTATTTACACATTGTTAACATCGTAATCTACAAACACATACGCACTGACAACAATTAAAAATAATCGGGAACAAGAATGAACACAACTAACCAATTTAAAGCCACCCGGTCACTACTTACCTTAAGTATACTCACAGCATTATCAGGTATTAGTGTCACTTCAAACGCTCAAACAGCCAATCAACAAGAAGAAGCTGAAGTAGAAAAAATTCAAGTTTTGGGTTCAAACATTAAAGCTAATAGAGACATTGGCGCCCTGCCCGTTACCATAATGACCGCAGCCGATATCGAAGATACAGCGGCTATGTCTGGTGATGAATTGATAAGATCAATCCCTCAAATGGGAGAGGTTAGTTTTGGCGCAGCCACAGGTAATGGCGGTGTAAACGACGCTCGTGGAGATGTATCTTCCATTAATTTACGCGGAGTCGGTACCGGTAACACTTTAACGTTGTTAAATGGCAGGCGCCTAGTCACCCATCCAGGTACTCAATCAGAAAATTTCGTACCAGTTTCAACTGTTAATGCCAATGCATTGCCAGTATCGGGCTTGCGCTCCTTACAAATTTTACGAGATGGTGCGGCAGCCATTTATGGTTCAGACGCAGTCGCTGGGGTGATTAATTACCAGTTAAACGACGACTATACTGGCAACAAAATAAGCTTGTCGTACGGTGGGTCAGAAGGCACTCCTCTAAATGAGCTAACCTTCAACTATTTGACCGGTTTCGACTTCAATGAAGGTAAATCACATTTAACAGCTTCCCTCAGTTATTACGACAGAACCGGAATGATGGCCTCGGAAAGAGCCTATTCAGCGAGTCATGATTTACGAGAATATCCAAGCCTACCTGAAGCGTTCATCGGCGATACTCAATTGGACAACCGCACAACGGCGACACCTTGGGGTGATTTTAGTTCTGATAGTTTAGGCCGTTTTCATTTACAGCCCGACACTAGTTCTGGCTGTGTTACTGCATTGGACAACGGGGTATGTGCAGATAGTGGTAGTTTCCCGCGGGATCTAAGATTCGATAGAGGTACCACACGTTCGCTTGTATCTGACGTCGACAGACTTAACCTTTACACTTACCTGACCCACGATTTAGGTAATAATATGGAGCTTTTTTCTGAAGTCACCTATTACAGCGCTACAGCGAAAAGAGTTAGGGAACAAACACCTAATTTGACAGCGCAGCGCTTTACTATTGCCGAAAATGCTGCATTTAACCCGTTCAACGAACAAGTACTTGTTCGGAGTTATCGAGCAATCGATACGGGTCCAAGAAATGTAGAAGTAGATGACACAAGCTACAGAGTTTTGGCTGGAATTAAAGGCGATTGGGGTAACTGGGATTGGGAAACCGCTGCTTTTTATACTGCCGCTAAAACAGAAGACCAAGCCAACAGGATCCAAGCTAGTGCATTTCAGTTGGCCATCAATAACACTGATGCCAATTTGGCGTACAACATATTCACCGGCGGCGATATTAGTAGTCCAAATGCGGGTGATAGCACTCTTAATCCACAAAGCGTTATCGACCAATTTATGGTTAACGTATCAAGAGATTCTGAAACCAGCCTAGCATCTGTCGATTTTAAAGTGAGTAATAGCGAAATATGGAGTGCGCCAGCAGGTGATGTTGGAGTGGCATTGGGCATAGAGTTTCGTCGCGAAACTTACGAAGATGATAGAGATGATTTATTAGACGGCAGTCATCCATTTATAGACCAAAATACTGGAATTGAATTGTCTGGTAGTGACGTTTTGGGCAGCAGCCCAACACCAGATTCAAAAGCAAGCAGAAATATCAGCTCTGCATTCGTAGAATTTATCGTTCCTCTTTTGGATACTGATTCGCAATACGCAGAGATACAGCTTGCCGCTCGTTATGAAAACTTTTCTGACGTAGGTGACGCCTTAAAACCTAAAATAGCTTTATTTTGGGAACCATCTGATTGGTTAAGCTTACGAGCGTCATATGCAGGCGGTTTCCGAGCTCCTGGCTTACCACAAGTATCCGCTGAAGGTGTCCCTCGTTCTAACACTCTGTATGACCCCGTTCTCGATTCCAGCTATGGTGTTGTTGATATTCGCAGTGGCACCACAGACCTTAAGCCTGAAGACGATGTAAATACTTCATTTGGCTTAGTTTTAGAACCCGTTGATGGTTTAACGATTACTATCGATTCATGGAAAATCGAACAAGATGAATTGGTTGGCATTTTGCCAGGATCTTCGCATTTACTTTATGATTCATTGCTAAGAAGCCAAGGGTCAAGTAACAGTGCAGTAGTCAGAGATGCAAATACCAACGAAGTCATACATATCAACAATAATTATCTTAATCTTGGTGTAAGAAATATAGAAGGTATCGATTTTAGCCTTAACTATGATTGGGCAACTGAGTTTGGCAAATGGTCTTTTGCGTTTAATGCCGCCAATTTGAAGGAGTTTGAACAACAAGCTGATCCAATATCTGCTCAACTTATTGCAGCTCAGGAAGCTGGCGACGCTTCTGTTCCGGCAGATCGAACAGTTGCAGGTGCAGGTGACCTAATACAACAAAATGGTCGTCCAGAATGGCGAGCTAGGGCGTCACTAAGATGGCGTATGAACCAATGGGGTGCGGGTATTAATGGAAATTATGTGAGCGAAATTATCGACACCAGCACAACAGCAACGATAAATGATATTGTAACAACCCTACCAGTAGCCAGCTTTAGTCGGGTGAATGTTTACCTTGATTATCGATTCCAGGGAGACGGATATTTGGAAGACAGTAAAGTGCGTATGGGAGTACGTAATATCGCGGACAAAGAACCGTCTCTAGCCGATGAACTTGCACATGGTTATTTTGGTTCATTACATTCGAATAGAGGACGCTACCTCTATTTGAATTTCAGCAAGAACTTCTAAAACTGTCAAATCTCCCCTGTTTCTATAGATAAACAGGTGTCGTCCTTATTGACCCATCTTAGGTGGGTCATTTTTCGTTTAATAACACCCGGAGTCTGAACGATGAGAGTTATACTTTTAGTCGGTTTGCTTTTACTAAGCAATGCAGTTACACAAGCTTGCGAATTTACTGATGTCACTTTTAGTTCAGATTTCGAAATGGCAAAGTTAGATGGGTGCAGCAAGTTGTCTGAAACATCTTTTTTACTACAAGTTAAACCTGAAAACCGTCCAATAAATCACAGTCCATGGTACGCATTTACAGTGCACTCTACTTCACCAAAAGATATTGAAATTAATATCAATTTTGAGCGGGAACAGCCAAGGTATCTTCCGAAAATGAGTGCTAACGGCACCGATTGGAAAAACCTGGATTTTACGACCAAAGATGGTGTCATGACATTCCGAGTCAATACAACACCATCACCGGTGTGGATTGCAGGTCAGGAACTCTTCGGAAATCAGGAGTATGAACATTGGTTGCAAAAGCTCGACCAAAACGATGCCATTCAGCGCTTGCAACAAGGCAAATCTACCCAAGGTCGACCAATCAATGCATTGATCAGTTCTGCATCGAAAAATAAAGAGTGGCTAGTGTTACTTGGTCGCCAACATCCCCCAGAGGTAACAGGAGTGTTGGCTATGCTGCCTTTTACAGAAAAATTGTTGTCAGATGATATTTTGGCAAAAAAATTCAGGCAACGGTTTAATCTATTTATTGTACCAAACCTCAATCCAGATGGAGTGTCAAATGGGCATTGGCGACACAACATTCAAGGCAAAGATTTAAACAGAGATTGGATTGACTTTAGCCAGGTAGAAACAAAGCTGGTAAGAGATAAACTAAACAAAATTGTTGCCGAAGGTGGAAAAATGGTGATGGCAATCGACTTTCATTCCACCCAACAAGACGTCTTTTATACTATGCCCAGTGATTATGGAATGATGCCACCGAAGTTGGTTGAAAACTGGCTTAATGAACTTAAACACAAAACAGCTTCATCTTTTGTGGTGCGAAACAAACCAGGAAGCAGCCCGGGGCGAGGTGTATTTAAACAGTATTTTACCGATACATTCAAAGTGCATGCTATAACGTATGAGATGGGTGATAATACTGAACGTAAAATGATTGCACATGTAGCCAATCAAGCTGCTGACACGTTGATGCAGACGATGCTATCAAACAGTGCAAGCGAATTTCACAAAAAGCAAAAGAGGCACTGAAATATGATAAAAATAACCGTCGTACTTTTATTTTTCTCCTGTTTTCTGAGTAGTTGTTCCTCTTCAGATCAGCAGAAAGTTGATCTGGTTATCCATTCAGGGCTAGTGTTTGACGGTACTGATAGCGCAGCAAAGCAAATTGACATTGCAATTTGTGGTGAAAAAATTTGTGGGGTGAGTCAATCTGGCCAACAAAACTATCAGGCTACCAATCGAATCGATGCAACTGGACTGATTGTAAGCCCTGGCTTTATAGATCCTCATACCCACTCCTACGCCGAGTTAATTAGCCACGACAAACATCAAAATCTCAACTATTTATTTCAGGGAGTCACTACTGTTATAAATGGTAATGATGGTGGAGGACCCGTAAATCTTCAGACTCACATCAGCGCCTTAAATCCAGCGGGAATAGGCACAAACACGGCCTTTCTTGTGGGTCATGGAAGTCTACGCAAACACGTTATGGGAACAGCAAAAAGACATTCTACAACCGCTGAACTTAATGAAATGAAAGCGCTATTGGAAACAGCCATGCGGCAAGGAGCGCTTGGGTTATCTTCAGGTCTGTATTACGTACCTGGCAGTTTTGCTGCTACCGAAGAAGTGGTCGAACTGGCCAAAGTGGCATCTAAGTATAACGGTATATACGACACACACCTTAGAGATGAAAGCACCTTTAACATTGGCTTTCTGGCAGCATTGGACGAAGCAATATACATTGCTCGCAAAGCAAATATCCACCTGCACGTAGCGCATATCAAAGCACTAGGTGTTGACGTTTGGGGTCAGAGTAAACAGGCAATTGAGATGATCAATAACGCGAGAGAAAATGGCGTTAGTATCACCGCCGATCAATACCCTTGGCAGGCATCTGGTACCAACATAAGAAGCGCTGTTGTACCCAAATGGGCCATGGCTGATTCTGAAGAGGCGTTTATGCAACGACTTGATAATCCCAAGTTAATCAGGCGTATTAGAGACGAAATTAAGGAAAACATTCGTCGCCGAGGAGGCCCATCTGCATTACTTATCACTGCGTCTGAAGACAAAAGCATCGTTGGTAGTACGCTTGAACAAATAGCAGCAGGCCTAGAAAAAACTGCTGAATATGCCGTTATACACTTGGTAAAACAAGGTAAAACGCGGGTAGCTTCGTTTAATATGCACGAGGATGATATCAATGCATTTATGCAACAACCTTGGGTTGTTACATCGTCTGACGGAACTAACGGACATCCCAGAAAAATACGCCAGCTTTCCGCAGAAATATCAAGAGTATGTGCTTAATTCAAATAAGTTGGATTTACAGCGTTTCATCTACAGCAGTACCGGGCAAACTGCTGGTATTTTGGGGCTTGCAGACAGAGGTTTGATTAAAACTGGATTGAAGGCAGATATAGTCATTTTTGACCCCAAGAATTATCACCCTGAAGCCGATTTCAAGGCATGGGATCGCCTGTCGAAAGGTGTATCCCATTTGGTTATAAATGGGATGCAAGTCATCGTTAATGGCAATTATTCAGGCGCGCTAGCAGGACAATTTGTTGCACGAAACCAGAAATAAAAAGTTAGTTATAACCTAAAACACAATAGTGTGTGACATCTGCAGAAACCAACAATATCTGCTCTTTTTTTTGCTTAACTAACAATTGCTTACGCAAGGTGTTTTTTTCCCGAAAACTCACCTTGCTTATTGGTAACTCGGTTTGTTTAACAACGTGTTTCTGATTGCTCATAATATTTCTCTTTCAATAAAAAAATTAATATTAACAAATACAAATGAAAAACACCTATTGTTAGAATGACGTGTCTCATAACCAATAGGAATGCGTTATTTATGGAGGATTACTATTGTAGAGTATAGATAAAATAATATCTTATATTTTAATGGCTATGTTTGTATTAACTGTTGTTGAACACTAAACATACTGTTTTTATTGAACTTTTCATCATTGTCCAAA
>ENA-OSET01004350-OSET01004350.1-sediment-metagenome-genome-assembly--contig:-NODE-4350-length-12582-cov-4.180648_pt1 | contig 12582 bp, 8 predicted proteins | sample MGYA00237882_ERZ534229 | MGnify/ENA primary metagenome ERZ534229 (study PRJEB26408, sample SAMN06266212) | sediment metagenome | isolation source: Hudson Canyon methane seep mesocosm | place: USA:Hudson...
CTAAAGGTGGCGTAATTGATGCAGGTACTCACGATGCATTAACTCTTGAGGAAGTCGGTGTTCCACAATGTGTAATTGATGAAAATCATTGTCCAGGACTTCCAAATTGGGAAGCTCTTTTAGACTGTGCTGATGTGTTTTCAACAGTTGACTCTGGTGGCAAAGGCCGTATCTTAGAAGGGCCACAAAGCTGGCACGGTAATGAGTATGTTGATCGTGTAGAAGCACTTCTAGGTGATACATGGATGGTTAAGTTTGCTGGAACTGGAGCTGCACTTTGGGCTGATCACGCAGCGGCTAAGTTAGAAGGACGCGCTACATTGACCTTCAACTGGACACCAAACTTCACTGATGCTGACGGTTTTGTTTTCATTGAGTGGCCTGATTATTATCTAGGTTGCAGAAAACAAGATGGTGGTGATAGTAAGTGTGGATCACCTAAAGGTTGGTTGAAGAAAGCGGCGAACTATAAGTTCCCTAAAACTCATCCAGCGGCTTACATGGCATACTCTCAAATGTCATTTAATGCAGGCCAAATTGGTACCATGTCGTTCCTATCAAATCCTGACCTTGGTGGTTTGACTCATCAGGAAGCAGCTGTAAAATGGCTAGCTGACAATGAAGCTGTTTGGAAGCCTTGGACTGGAGTAGGTATGTAACAAATACACTAGTAAGTATTGTGTAAAAAACCCCCTGAGTCTAACTCAGGGGGTTTTTAATATTCACCTCCAAAACTATTTAACTAAAGTTCAACCAAACTCTTTAATCTTTGAGAGTAATGTATCCTAATTTTTATTGGAATGGGGTTATCATTTTATCTGTTGTATGTAATAATATAAAGTATATCATTAAGCCCATTTGGAAATAAATTATGCCTTCACAAGACACTCCATCCCAAAAAGAACAACCAGTTGTTAAGTGTGAATCTGTCTACAAAATTTTTGGTGAGAATGCAGAGAAAATGCTTCAAGGTTCCAATGGAAAAGTTGACGCCAAGGAGTTTCAAGATGCGGGATGTATAGTCGGCGTTAATAATGCATCATTCGAAGTTCATCATGGTGAAATGTTGGTGATTATGGGTTTGTCTGGCTCAGGTAAATCAACACTACTTCGATGCATATCAAGATTAACTGACACAACTGCGGGTCAGATATTTATCGATGGCGAAGACTTATTAGCAATGAGTGGCAAAGAACTTATTGAACTTAGACGCAATAAAATGGGTATGGTGTTTCAAAGTTTTGCCTTATTGCCTCACAAAACTGTATTAGAGAACATCGCCTTTCCTCTTCAAGTTAAAGGGACTAGCACAAAGGATAGCATGATAAGAGCCATGGAAATGGTTGAGCTTGTTGGTCTTGCTGGGCGTGAAAATTATTTTCCAAGAGAATTATCTGGTGGTCAGCAGCAACGTGTAGGTATTGCTCGTTCATTGGCTGTTGAGCCCGACATTTGGTTCTTGGATGAGCCTTTCTCGGCCCTAGATCCATTAATACGTAAAGAGATGCAAGATGAATTCCTTAGACTTCAGGGTGTTTTGAATAAAACGATTTTATTTGTAACACACGATTTTGATGAAGCACTTAGACTCGCTGATCGTATTGCCATTATGAAAGACGGTATTATTGAGCAGTTAGATACGCCTGCCAATATCGTTCTTAATCCAGCAACCGAATATGTTCGAAAATTTACCGAAGAGGTGCCAAGAGAAAAGGTGCTTAAGATTGAAGCGGTAATGGATCCATTAGATAGTTCCGTTGAACTGGGTGATCTAAGGGTCTCTAAGGATGCCATTATTGAGACTGTTGCTGAAGCGGTGCTTAATGAACAGAAGCCTATAGCTGTGGTAGATGAGAACGACAAAATTGTTGGCGTTGTACATAATTCCAAAGTTATTCATGTGTTGTTTGGTGACAATAAAGAAGAAACAAACGATTAGATCAAGAAAAGTATGGACTACTTAAAAAAGAACCCTAAATTAATACAATTAGGTATTGTTCTAATTGGTTTTGTCATCCTCATTTTGATGACCGGCCAGTATAGCGAAATTATTGATGTTAGGGATGGCTTTACTAAGGCTGTAGAAAGAGGTGAAATAGCTTCTTCAGTAAGTTTTTCTGAATCTATTAGTATGATTTTAAGGGGTCAGCTTCCCCCTCAATTTGTAAGAATACCTGAGTTAAGTTTTTTCAATCCAGTGGTTGATAATTCTCTAGCTTATATATTTATATCATTTTTATTTTTGGCTGGATTAATATTTAATAGTTTCAATATAATAAATAAATCAACCCAACTTTTAATCTTTGATTGGTTTAAACAAAATTGGACTAAATTTTTCCTATATATTCCTGTCTCTATTTTTGGGGGATTATTTTTAGTTCCAAGTTTATTTACTTGGTTTTTTGGTGAACCTGAATCGACCAGTTTCTGGGAGCTACCAAGAGTGGTTACTGAATTTTCGAACTTTTTGATGTATGATTGGTTCCCAGTTGAAATTTATGACCCAGACATTGAGGAATTTGAAGATTCAGCTTTAATATTTGAAATTACAAGAGGGGTCTCGGCTACTTTGCTTTTTGCAATAGATTTTGTTCGTGAAATTCTTTTGGGCGGAATTAAAACGATTGTTACTTTTACGAGTTGGGATTGGATTGATGAAAATCCATGGGCATACTGGCCGGCTCTTCCTTGGACTGTTGTTTGCACAGGTGGAACAATGCTTGGTTATGCTCTTAAGGGAAGAGGTCTTGCAATGTTGGTGGCTTTTTCAACAATTTATATCTCTATTTTTGGTCAATGGGAGCCAGCTATGCAAACACTTTCATTAGTGTTGATTGCTGCGCCAGTTTCTGTTGTTTTTGGATTACTGTTTGGTGTTTGGTCATTTAGAAGTCGAGTAGTTGAATCAGCACTAGCACCTATACTCAACATAGCCCAAACGATGCCTCACTTTTCATACCTTGTTCCAGTTATGGTATTTTTTGGAATTGGCGATCAGGCTGGCGCTATTGCAACAATTATCTTTGCAACGCCGCCGATGATTCGCCTAACCCTTCTAGGTCTTAAAAAAGTTTCACCAGAGGTTCTTGATGCTGGCATGATGAGTGGATGCCATAATTATCAACTGATGTTTAAAGTTTTGATTCCTACGGCAAGGCGTGACATTTTAATTGGTATAAACCAAGTGATCATGCAGTGCTTAGCGATGGCAGTGATAGCTTCATTTATTGGAGCAAGGGGGTTAGGTTTTAATTTATTGGCCGCACTTAACACGCTTGCTGTTGGCGTAGCCTTGGAATTAGGTGTGTGCATTGTTCTCATTGCCGTAGTTTTAGATAAGTTGTCTTTGGCGTGGGCCAATAAACAAACCGACTATTTTGCCGACCTTCCTTTCATGCAAAAACATAAGTGGTCCTTAATGTTTCTTGCAATTTTATTCTTTGGTGTAATTCTTTCCTTTATTGGCTCTTTGTTATTTGGTGATGGCATCAATTATTTATATTTAATCCCTCACAATAAGGGAGTAACTTTAGGACCAATGTTTCAAGACGGAATTGATTGGTTTTTGCAGACCTTCTTTTTTTCTTTACAAGGCTTCAATAAATGGCTGATTGTTGATGTACTTTTCCCTATGAGGGAAGCATTCTTATCAATGCCAGTCATCGCAACATTCTTTTTAGTGATGGGAGTTGGCTACATTGTTGGAGGAGTCAGATCTGCAATTGTAGTTGGATCCTTTTTGCTGTTTATTGCTCTTCTAGAGTGGTGGGAAAGAGCCCTTATTACAACCTACATGGCAACTTTCGGAGTTATAGTCTCGGCCGTTATTGGAATAACAGTTGGCACATTGTGTGCTCAAAGTAGAGCAGCTACAAAGTTTATTTTGTTAGTTTGTGACACCTTTCAAACTTTTCCATCGTTTGTTTATTTGATACCAGTCATGATATTATTTGGAATAACCGATACTTCGGTTTTATTTGCGGTTATTATCTATGCAACGATTCCTGCGACTCGTTACACTGTTGAAGGCCTGATTAGCGTGCCAGAATCTTTGCAAGATGCAGGCTCAATGTCGGGCGTATCTAGAATACAAAGATGGATGAAGATTGAGTTACCACTTGCCTTTCCGCATATTATGCTAGGGATCAATCAGACCGTTATTTTCGCCCTATTTATGGTTATTATTGGCGCTTTCATTGGTACTGAAGATTTAGGTCAGTACATTATCAAAGCTTTGTCTGATAAACAGGGAATAGGTAATGGTTTATTGCTTGGATTTTGTGTTGCTTCAATTGGACTTACTGTTGACCATATAATTCAAAAATGGGCCGCACAAAGAAGAAAGTTACTAGGAATTGACTAGATTCTATTTATATCTAATAGTACCCTTTTAAATTCAAATCTAAGTGAAATTAATTACCATTTTATTTAATCATTCTGTTGATAATATCAATGTATAAATCTATAAATATGGAGAGTTATTAATGAAGGTTATTGACGGCAAAACACTTGCTCAGAATCTTAGAAAAAATATTGCCAATGAAGTTAAGCAATATTCAAGACCGCCTGGCTTGGCAGTGCTACTGGTGGGTGACGATCAAGCTTCTCAAGTTTATGTGAGAAATAAGTCAAGAGCCTGCGTTGAGGTTGGTTTTTATTCGGATCAAATTCATAAATCAGCAAACATTACAGAAGAAGAGTTGTTGTCAGAGGTGTATCGTCTTAATGAAAATCCTACGATCGATGGGATATTGGTGCAATTACCTCTTCCATCTCATATCGACTCAAACAAAATCATTGAGGCCATTATTCCTGAAAAGGATGTTGACGGCTTTAGTAGCGAAAATGTTGGTAAATTAAGTCTAAACAAATCATTTATTAGCCCGTGCACACCCAAAGGTGTAATGAAAATGCTCAATTCCATAAAGTGTGATTTACGAGGAAAGGATTGTGTCATCATTGGGGCCTCGAATATTGTAGGAAGGCCCATGTCAATGGAACTTCTTAACGCTGGCGCAACGGTTCAGGTATGTCATAAAGGCACAAAAAATATTACAGAAAAAACAAAATCAGCTGACGTCATAATTGCTGCAGCTGGCGTTGCAAATCTTGTGAAATCAGACTGGGTCAAAGAGGGCGCAGTTATTATTGATGTGGGTATTAATCGTCTTGAGGATGGAGCGCTGGCCGGTGATGTTGATTTTGATGATGTTAAAGATAAGGTTTCTGCCATCTCTCCCGTACCTGGGGGCGTTGGACCGATGACTATTGCTGTACTCCTTGAAAATACTTTGATCGCTTACCAAGCCAGGCTATAAGCGATATTTATTAGATCTAAAGTCATTAATGGATTGGGCAATCCAGCGGTGAAAGCAGTGGGTTGCACTGTCCATCACAGGTGAGAACTTGCCGCCATCAAACATAAGGCCGTTTCTGCCGCGCTGCATACCTTCAACAACGCCAATGTCTTCTTTGAATACCGTTTTCCAGAAAGAAGCATTTTCATCTATTAGTGGATTTAATTGAGGCATTTCTGAGGGATTTTTTGAATAGTAAAGTGAGATATGCTCGATTGTTTTGTTGGTCGCAATCGGCTCAATAATGATGGAAAAAAAGTGATCTCTATGAACCCCTAAAAGGACGTTCGGATATAAAGCAATATATTCACTCGTTTTATCCCACTTACTAGAGAGGCCATCAAAATCTGGAAATACGTCTCCGTCTTCGTTTTTAATTTGATTGTATACGTGAGAGCCTTGCCCTGAAAAACAGCCCATTTCCTCGATATGGTAATGATCCTCAATGCTCGATGTCACATTGAGCTCAGGGTGAACCCACGGCAAATGGTAGCTCTCACAGTAGTTCTCAACTGCAAGCTTCCAGTTCGTATTCAGAGAAAGTGAGAATGATGAGTTCTTCCCGCCATGATAAAGAGGCTCTTTAAATTCAGACCACCTCTCGATGACCTTTGAGGCGTAATCATTAAACTCAGGCGCTTTGCCTGATATGTTGACAAAAATAATGTCTTGCCAGACAGTAGAGCGAATTTCAAATAAACCGAGCTCTTGATGATTGATGGATTCATGGGAATTGGTATCGGTTCCTCCCACCATTGGGGTCGCACAGAGCTCTCCTTTCAGGTCGTAGCACCAGCTATGATAGGGGCATCGAATAACGCCACTGATGTTGGTAGGCTCATCAATCAAAATCATGCCTCTGTGACGGCAAGTATTTTGAAAGACATTGATATCACCGCTCGAGTCTCGAACCAAAATAATAGGCATACCTACAAAGTTCATTGGCTTGACATCGCCTGGATTCGGTATATCTTTGCCAGTCCCAATGGCTGACCAGTTGTCAAAGAGAATGGCTTGTTTTTCTTCCTCAAAGACGGCCTCACTGATGTAGTGCTGATTTGGAAGTCCTTTGGCTTTATCGGTTGAAGTCAGGACTGAATCTAAATTGCTGAGTGGAATTGAAGACACTGAAATAAATTCATCAAAAAAACGATATGATACTATCGGTTAGAGATAAAAATGACCAAAAAAATTCAATTAAAAAATTGAAAAAATTTCAATAAGATGAATTGTTATATTTGAGCTTTGGAGATTAAGAAATCTCTTAGTATTTTTACATTCTCAGGAAGAAGCTCTTCCTTCTCGCTCATGATGTAAATAGCAGAAGGCGCTGGTATCGATGTGTCACCAAGAATCACTAATTCACCGCTATCAATTTTGGGTTTACAAAGATGCTTCCAGCCTAGCGCTATTCCCATACCATCAGAGGCTGCTTGAAGTCCAATCATATAGTTATTGACGTGAATTCCAGGAGAGATTTTTCCTTTGTAGCCTAGAGCACTGAACCATGAAAACCAATTGGACCAGTTCTTGTCTTTTGCTCTGAGATGAATAAGGGGGGCTTGTGCCAACTCTTCAATGGACTGGTCCGGAAATTCTTTCGCATAAGCAGGGCTACAAACCGGGACTAATTCATCCTGAAAAAGGGTATGTTTTTGGGTGGATTCATTTTCAACGAATCCGTAACAGATCTTTAAGTCAACCGCAACGCCTTGCGAGTCTGGATTGTCTGTGACGTGCTGATTAACCGGTATTTCTGGGTGCTGTTTCCAAAATTCAGCCAAACGCGGTGGTAACCAAAGGAATGAAACGGCAGTGGTTGCACTAATGATGACCTCTTTGTCACTGGCAGAGCGTCTGAGATTGGCCAGAGTCGAGGATACTGCGGTAAAGCTACTCTGAAGAACAGCAAATAAAGATTCGCCATGATCTGTTAAATTATTACCGTGGTGTTTTCTATCAAATAAGGAAAGACCAAGTTCTGTTTCTAGAAACTTAATTTGATGACTGACCGCGCCTGGAGTGACTCCTAGTTCTTCGGCTGCACCTTTAAAACTTCTGTGGCGTGCAGCAGTTTCAAAAGTTGCTAGTGATGTGAGCGGCGGTAATTTATAGTATCTACGAGACATTATTTTTTCCTAAATGTTGAATATAATTATACTTAGTTTTTAAAATTTATGTTCAAATTGAGTCTTTAAGTCAATTTAACCCATTAAAAATTATGATGAGACATAGTCTTCTTTGGGTCAAGTAATCGCTTATTTCTAAGGCTTTTTGTTAATCATAACAAAAAACAGACCCCCTTTAAATGTTTATGGAAAAGTATATTATTATTTTTTAGAGGCTTTGAGAATTATTTTCACTTTGATTTGAATTTTTTAACTATTACCTCCTTCTAATTTATTGATAATAATGCTAACGAAAAAAAAGTTACTTTATTAAACCTTTAACTAAATATATCATCTTAAGGAGACAAATATGTCATTACCTAGTCAAGCCGAATATGTCATCGCCGGTGCAGGAATTCACGGATTATCAACAGCATGGAGGCTAGCTGAACGCTTAACTGAGAAAGGAGAAAGTATCGATGGTCGCATTGTTATCATTGATAAAGCAGACAAGATAGCAGCAGGTGCGACCGGTATCGCTTGCGGCGTTGTTCGAAATAATTACTTCCAACCTGCAATGCGCAAACTGATGGCTCACTCGGTTAGTATCTGGGAAAGTGATCCAGAGGCTTTTAGCTACCATGCAAATGGATATATGCAGATCTCATGCGAAAAAATGAGAGAAGATGTTAAGCAAATTCATACTGAGCAAGCTGCGATTGGTTACGAAAGTGTCTTTATTGAAGGTGAAGAAGAGTCACGTGAATACATGCTCAATCTTTTTGACGATTGGCAGGCTGAAGGAATTACTTCAGTTCTTCATGAAAAGCCAGGTGGCTACGCGAACAATGTTAAGGCAATGGAAGGACTCTCTAAGAAAGTATTTGACCTTGGCGTCACGGTTGTCCTTGAGACTGAAATAACGGGTTTTGAAACTGAAGGTGCAGGTCAAAATGTTACTGCTGTAGTCACAGATAAAGGAACAATTCAATGTGACAACTTAATTATCGGAGCAGGGCCATGGGTTCGTGATTTTTGGCAGATGCTTGGTTTGCCTTCACAAATTGAATTGAAAGATTTAGAGGGTAACGTTCATGAAGGGATTGATATGTGGCGTTTTTGGCAATTGGAGGAAGGCGTCCTAGAGATTCCACCAGAAACATTGGTGACTAACGATGGCAAAATTCCACCAGTACTTCACGTCGATACCGATGCTCCTTTATACTCTACCGTCGATGGTTCATTGATTACGGATCAACTATGGGGTATCTACTACAAGCCGGATTGGGGCTTTGGTGGTATCCAGGGTGGTGCTGCTCCTTATACAGTAGACACGCCAGTCGATGATGTTGCGATCGATCCTTATGGTCCTGCTAGTACTGAGTTTGTTGCCAGTAAAGATTTTCCAGAAATGTGGGTTTCTGCTCTTGCACACTGCCACAAAAGGTTTGAGGGTATGATGCCTCATTACCACAAGGAGCCTTCAGGTGGTATAGGTTGTATGACTGCTGATAGTTTTCCAGTCATTGACACCTTTAATAACAACGTAACCATCATTGCAGATAGTAATCATGGCTACAAAATGCTTGGTGTTGGATGCTTAGTGGCTGAAGAGTTGTTAGGAGAAAAACAAGAGCTTCTAGAGCCTTTTAGGTTTAGTCGCTTTAAAGAAGGAAAATTACACCCGGTATCGAATAGTCCTTATCCTTGGAGTTAAATTGTGAGCAAGACAAAATATTCTGCCTTTAAAGTATTAAAAGAAGCATTAACTGGCCACAAAGGCTGGGAGCCGACTTGGCGTGATGCTGAGCCAAAGGCTGATGGCTATGATGTTATTATTGTTGGTGGTGGTGGTCATGGTTTGGCGACTGCTTATTATCTAGCAAAAAATCATGGAATTACCAATGTAGCTGTCCTTGAGAAGGGTTGGATTGGTGGCGGTAATGTGGGTAGAAATACAACCATTATTCGTTCAAACTATTTGCTTCCAGGTAACGAGCCATTTTATGAAATGTCTATGCAGCTTTGGGAAAACCTAGAGCAAGACTTAAACTACAACGCGATGGTATCTCAGCGCGGTATTATGAATTTGATTCATTCCGATGCGCAAAGAGACGCCTTTATTAGAAGAGGCAATGCAATGCTTTTTGCAGATGCTGGCTGTGAGTTTATTGAAGCGAAAGAGGTCAAGGAAAGATACCCATTCTTAGATATGGATAATCCAAGATTCCCAATTAAAGCGGCTCTTGCTCAGCCTCGCGGCGGAACAGTGAGACACGACGCGGTTGCTTGGGGTTATGCAAGGGGAGCGAGTGACCTTGGGGTTGATATTATTCAGAACTGTGAGGTGACCGGATTTAATATTGAGAATGGAAAATGCCTCGGTGTTAAGACTTCTAAAGGTGAAATTAAAGCGGGCAGGGTTGGCGTTTGTGTTGCCGGATCGTCTGGCAGAGTGATGGCGAAAGCGGGCATTAAGTTGCCAATTGAAAGCCACGTACTTCAGGCGTTTGTAACGGAGGGCTTAAAGCCTGTTATGGACAACGTGATTACTTTTGGTGCAGGTCATTTCTATTGCTCTCAGTCTGACAAGGGCGGCTTAGTATTTGGCGGTGATATTGACGGTTATAACACCTATGCGCAGAGAGGAAACTTACCGGTAGTTGAAGATGTTTGCTCGGGCGGTATGGCGATCATGCCATCGATTGGCCGTGCACGATTACTTAGAATGTGGGGCGGAATTATGGATATGTCTATGGACGGGTCCCCGTTTATTGACAGCACAGAGGTTGAAGAGTTGTTCTTTAATGGTGGCTGGTGCTATGGCGGCTTTAAGGCGACACCTGCAAGCGGATTTTGTTATGCCCATTTACTAGCAACTAACGAGTCACATGAAGTGGCAACAGCTTACAAACTAGATCGATTTAGGCGCGGCGCTATTATCGATGAAAAGGGCGTTGGTGCTCAACCTAACTTACACTAAGGAGGACGTAACATGATCATTAATCATCCACTACTAGGTCCTCGAGATTCAGAAGAATTTGTCTATCTTGGGTCGACTGACCTTATAAATAGGCCGACTAATTGGGAAGAAGAAGCATCAGCTGAAGACTTCTATCAATATCAATACATTAGAGAAAATATTGCGGGTGACCATCAAGAGCTTTGGTATCACGAGCAGGGTGACCAGTCTTGGCTGGTTGTGACTAGAAACACTTTAACACATGAGATATCAAAGGTTGAGCTTGCTCAAGATGTCTCAAGAGCAATGGGTCGTGGAAAATGAGTCAAACACATAGAAAAGATGGCGGTCTTATAGACCAAGATAAAACGATTACCTTTACTTTTAATGGACAAATATTAAGAGGCTGCGAGGGAGACACTCTGGCATCTGCACTACTTGCAAACAACAAACACCTGGTTGGTAGGTCTTTTAAGTATCACCGTCCACGCGGAATCGTGACCGTAGGCTCTGAAGAGCCTAACGCCATTATGGAAATTGGAAGCGGCGCGCATAAGGAGCCAAATACGCGTGCAACCGTGACTCAGCTCTACAATGGTTTAGAGGCGAACAGTCAAAACCATAGAGGTCCTCTTAGTTTTGATTTGATGGCAATAACAGACTTTTTCTCACCAATGCTGGGCGCAGGTTTCTACTACAAAACTTTTATGTGGCCAAAGGCTTTTTGGGAAAAGATTTATGAGCCAGCCATTCGAAACTCAGCTGGATTAGGAACGCTCTCAAAAGAGCCAGACCCGGATACATATGACAAAGGATTCCGTTACTGTGATATTTTAATTATTGGAGCCGGCGCATCGGGTTTATCCGCTGCATTAACTGCTGCAAGTTCAGGCGCAAAAGTGATATTGGCTGATGAAGATTTCCTGATGGGAGGACGTTTAAATTCAGAAACGGCTAAGGTTGATAATATAGCAGGAAGCGAATGGGCAAAGAATACTGTTGCGAAACTGAGTGCAATGGACAACGTAACCTTGATGTCGGATACGACGATTTTTGGTGTTTACGACCACGGCATCTATGGTGCACTCGAGAATAGATCGTCGGAGTCTAGAGAAAATAGTAATAAGCCGAGACAAGTCAACTGGCGAATTTATGCTAAGCGCTCTATTCTTTGTGCTGGTGCAATTGAGCGCTCAATCGCATTTGGAAACAATGATCGTCCTGGTATTATGCTTGCAGGCGCTGTTAGGGCCTATATTAATAGGTTTGCAGTTGCTACAGGTGAAAAAGTAACTGTCTACACCAACAATGACGATGGCTGGCAAACGGCCAAGGATTTAAGATCTAAAGGCATCAAGGTCGTTGCAGTGATTGATTCGCGATCTATTAGTCCAGTCATGCCAATCCAGGGTGCTGAAATCTTCATGGGGACTGATGTCGTTGATACCAAAGGTAGAAGAGCGCTTAAATCGATCAAGCTTTCAAATGGTAAAACAATTGACACCGATTCACTGGCTGTTTCTGGTGGTTGGAATCCAAACCTACATTTAACTTGTCACCATCGAGGTATTCCAAAGTGGAATGAGGAGATCGCCTCATTTATTCCAGATGAGTCAACACCTCCTGGAATGTCCGTTGCAGGCAGAGCAAAAGGAACTATGGCGCTCTCTGAAGCAATTAAAGAGGGACATAATCTAGGTTCAACTGTCGCCTCAGATCTAGGCTATGAAGTAGCCGATCAGGAGGCAGCGTCAACGCCAGCTGTTGCTTACAATATTGTTGCGAACTGGGGCGTTCCAAGCGGTAAAAATCGAGCTTGGGTTGATTTCCAGAATGACGTTACCGCTAAAGATGTTCGATTGGCTAATCAGGAAGGATTTAAATCAGTAGAGCATGTCAAACGTTACACCACATTAGGTATGGCAACGGACCAAGGCAAAACGGCAAACGTTCTAGGTATTGGTATTATGGCTGAAAATATGGGTCAGACTATGGAGGAGACTGGAACAACGATCTTTAGGCCGCCATATTCTCCAGTCGCTGTTGGTGCTTTTGCTGGAAGAAGAAGAGGGATGGAGTTTTATCCGACTCGATATACACCGAGCCACAAGTGGTCTGAAGAGCAGGACGCTGTGTTCGTTGAGGTGGGGATGTG
>ENA-OSET01004351-OSET01004351.1-sediment-metagenome-genome-assembly--contig:-NODE-4351-length-12578-cov-5.672106_pt1 | contig 12578 bp, 11 predicted proteins | sample MGYA00237882_ERZ534229 | MGnify/ENA primary metagenome ERZ534229 (study PRJEB26408, sample SAMN06266212) | sediment metagenome | isolation source: Hudson Canyon methane seep mesocosm | place...
TGCTGGGATCATAGACCACCTCCTTATTAACTGTAATTATATACAGTATTGCAACAGTTTACAAAAACATAGCCTTATCAAAAGGAAATTTTATGTTTAATAAACTCAGCTTTACCGTTGGTATTTTATTACTCACCGGTTGCGGTGGCAGTAGTTCCCCTACGGCCCAATCTTCTTCATCACCAGATCCCGTTCAATTTGCAAGCCTCAGAGCTACCGTTCAATCACAGTTGACCAGCAGTAACGCTCCAGCTGAGTCAGTTGCGATAATGAAAGAAGGTGAAGTAGTGTTTGCTGAAGCTTATGGCAAAAAAACGCATAACGGTGGTGAAGATGTGGATAGCGAAACTTTGTTTCAATTAGGCTCTACTACCAAAATGTTTACCGCTGTTGCTACCTTGCAATTGGTCAACGAAAATGTGCTGACATTAGACCAATCTTTACCCAGCGCCTTGCCTGTTTTGGCACTCTCAGCAGAACACGCAGCTTGGTCTGATATTTCAATTCAGCATATGTTGACGCATCAAGGGGGATTTACAGATTATGTGGATTGGGCACCTGAAACAAGTTTGATGGTTCATGCGCTGAATAACTATCCCAATGAGGGTGGACAAATGAATCCAGCCGGTAAGTTTTTTAATTATAGCAACCCTTATTGGTCGTACCTAGGTGCTATTCTCGAGTATCAAAGTGGTATGCCATATGAACAAGCCATGAAAGAAAAAGTCTTTGTTCCTTTGGGTATGGCGCGAACAACAATGACCTACCAAGATGTCAAAGATGATGGGAACTATGCCTTGGGTGTTGGCCAAGCCGTGATTAATAATGAAGCTATTACATTAAAAGCTGACACTCTCGAGCAAATTTCACAACCGACTTTTGGTAAACCAGCCGGCGGTTATACATGGTCTACCGCAAGCGAGTTGGTCAAAATGGGCGATTTCTTGATTAATGGTAACGCCGATGTGCTTCCTACTGCTTTACAACACCAGATAACTAGCGCACAAGTGAGTTTGCAAATGGGCTTGAACGTCGATTATGGCTATGGTTTGTTTCTTCGTGATGGCATAGATGTGAATAATGCGTATTACCCAATGGAAGTATGGGAACACGGTGGGAATACCCTAGCGTACACCAACATGTTGTATGTTTTTCCAGAGCAGAACGTTACCATTGCTATTATGAGTAGTGGTCAATCAACAGATTTTTTTACCAGTATGCTTGCCGCTTTTCGAGCCGTTGCTGATTTACCTGCCTCAACCTCAAGGTCTGTAATGCCGGTTGCAACAGAGTTATTTGCAAGACATGTCGGTGATTATCAAACGGATGACGTACACGTCGAAGTTACTGAGTCCTCAGGTGCTTTGATAGTTAACTTGCCTGAGTTTAATGCGGCTCAAATCAGTTATGAGCCTGAACTACAACCTATTGCAGCATCAGCATTTTTAATCACCCTTGACACAGAGCAAGTTGACATAACCTTTATCCCAGATGAAGAGGATGGTGTGTCGATGTATATCCGAAACCGTGAATTTGTGGCTATTCGCACTGATAGTAGTGTTACGGCCTTCAAAAAAACAAGTCAACTGTCTAAAAAGCAACGTATGCCAAAGTTGAATTAATACATGGGAACTCTTCTCGACTTCGCCAAAGCGGAGTCGAGATAGAAGGAACACAAGTACAAATAAGTGGGATTATTCAAACAGCTAAGCGAATACTTTGTTTATTTACTGGATTCAATTGGATTTCAGTTTAAAGTTGGAGAGTGCTTTTTGCCTATTACTACAATGGGGCCCCATTAAGCTTGTTCAGGTTTTATAGATGTATTCTTGGTAAATAATATTACCACTGTTAATGTCTATTTTAATAATGTGTAGCTTGTATTTACAGTGTGACTATGCTAAAAAAAATACTCGAGTATAAACATTAGGAATTCACATGGACCGTTTATTATTGCTTACTTTGGTATTTTTTCTCGGAACCGTTCCGAGTAAAGCTATTTCTGCAAATTACTCTCCGGCGACCTATATCTTGCAGGTCTCCAGCAATTTAGGTTGCGAAACCCTAGACATTGAGCTTATTTCACAAGCAGATGATACCCGTCAACACATCAGATATGGCTCAAGCGCCTTTGCCGCAGTTGAGATGCCTTCAGGTACTTATACTTTTGGTGATGTAATCTGCATAAACAAAGAAGATGCAAAAGTACATAATCTGCTTAGCGATAAGATTGCACCTATCCATCTTAATGCTGGGCAAGCCTATTATGGTGGCCGCATCATTTTTGAAGAGGTGGTTTCCGTGGATGCAAACGGTTCACCTGACGTTTTTAACAATTGTCCTCGAGTTATGAGCCGTGCGCGGGGCCAGAGTAGCAATCAATGCAGTGATGGTGTGGGTGTAGATACATCTGCTCCAACCTCTAAGCAGATCAATGTTTATCGTCCTGATGTTACGGACCAGGATATAGCAGTTGTGCGCTCCGCGTTGTCTGCGACAAAAGAACAACTGCTCTATCTGCCGTTAAAACTATAAGCAAACCAAGCCCCAGCAAAAAGTGAACTGTATAATCCTACCCACACGATTTAGTCAGCGTGTGGGTAGTGCGCTTTACTAACCTTTATTTACTTCATTCTATTTTTAATTCTCATATATCTGCTTTTTCAAAATTTATTCTCAATAAACCTTGTCCCATCAACAAATATAGCAATAATCGGCCTAGGTTTTATTGGTTGAGTTTTTATAGTGCAATTATTAGCAGTAGAGTGTTTGGGTAAGACGCTTAAGTTGGAAGGTTCCATGGCTGGGTGGCAGCAGTTGTTTTGGGGGGATGATTGCGTTTCGCAAATTAATGCCAGTGGCGACAGTGAACATTTTTGCCATCAATTTTCACTGCAAAGTGAACAGGGCGATCTTCAAGTTGAGCTAAATGGCTCTTTGCAATGGCAGCCTTTTGAGCTGCAATTCAAACTTTTAGTGAATGATGAACTGGTAGATGAAAATAAGCTTAGCGAAAAAGACATAGAACAAAGGCACGTCATTCAAGGCCAAAAGCAACCGATGAAATTTAGTTTTATGGGTATGGCGGGTCTGGGTTTAAAACTGTTTAAAAGTGCCAAGGTAATTAAAGTGTTGTTTGCTGCTGGCAGTTTAGCGGCTTATAGCTGGTTGTTTTCAATCGAGTTTGCCATTGCCCTGATACTTTGTCTGGTGTTTCATGAATATGGTCATATCAGGGCGATGAAGTACTTTGGCTTAAAAACCAAAGGTATTTATCTTATTCCTTTTGTCGGCGGTTTGGCCCTCAGCGACGATAAAATTAATACCCGCTGGCAAGATGTTGTGATTTCAATTATGGGGCCATTTTTTGGCTTGATATTGTCACTTGTTTGTTTAGTGGGGTATTGGCTTACAGACATAGAAATACTCGCCGGTTTAGCAGTATTTAATGCGTTGCTGAATTTATTTAATATGTTACCTGTATTGCCTTTAGATGGTGGCCACATATTAAAAAGTATCGCTTTTTCGATTAACTCTCGTGTAGGTATTGTCGCTTGTATTTTAGGCGCCGCGTTAGGTGTTTATGTGAGTTATCACTTTGGATTGGCTTTGTTAGGGTTTTTACTGGCCATTGGCAGCGTTGAAATATTCTTTGAATATAAACGCAGACACTTAAGTGATTTACTGCCCCTTAATCGTTATGCGCAAATCGTTTCTATATTATGGTACGTCAGCACTATAGGTGGCTTAAGCGCCATTATTTGGTTTATGGGACAGACAGACAATGGTGCTTTGTCATTACCACTTAAAATATTGAGTAGTTAACCAGAAAATTGTAATTACGCTCATGGTTACAATGGCTGTCTCTATTATAATCTGTAAAATACTGTGTTTAGTAAAGTGATAACCGAAAATGAGTTTTGGTCAAAAAGGAGTGAGTCGATAAGTACCTTGAATTATTGAGAAAAAGTAATAATACTCAATAAGTCTTTAACTACTATTCAGTTAACTATTTAGGATTAAGTCGAGGAGGACTGTGCAATTGACTAGAGTCATCTATTTTGGCCTCACATTTTTGCTTGTCTTTTTTTCAAATTCTTCAATTTCTGATGAGTCTATAAAAACCAATACACTTCCTCGCATCACCTTTTATACCGAGTATTACCCTCCCGCTAACTATATGGAAAATGACAAACTGGTCGGAATTTCTGTTGATTCTTTAAGATTGATGTGGGCAGATCTTGGTATTGGCGAGCAAGATGTTTTACTAGTTCCTTGGGCTCGTGGATACCAAAATGTACTGAAACAATCTAGTACAGCACTATTTACTATGTCTAGAACACCTGCTCGTGAACATCTATTTAAGTGGGTTGGTCCGATTTTTAAATCTGTTCATGTGTTGATGGCAAAAAAAACCGCTAATCTAAAGTTTAAGAATTTAGGTGAGGTATTGAGTTACCGAGTGGCAACTATTCAAGGCGATGTTTCTGAAATTTCTTTACAACAGATAGGCTTTCCAGAATTGAATATGGCCAAAGTAACAGATCTTGAACGTGCTTTTTTAATGATGCAATTAGGTAGAGTCGATATGCTGATGGTATCTGTACATGGCTTTGAACATTTAACCAAGCTATTAAATGTAGATCCTTCAAAATACGAGCAGGTGTGGCAAGTAAATGAAATTGGCAATTACATAGCGTTTAATCTTGAAACATCTGACAAAGTGATTGAACGTTATCAAAAAGCGTTTGAAAATGTGGCAGAGCAACGTACTCTTATTAAACAAAAATACTATTTACCAATAATTGAATATTGATCCAATCCTATTATTTAGGCTAAAACTAGGTATTAAATATACTTGGCAACTTAGCATCTAAAATACCTTGTAGTAGCCTTTCCAGTAGTGAATATCATCTCACCACTGGAATAGTCCGATTGTCGTTACGTGTTATGAATTAGCCCTTCAAACCTCAGCTTTTAAAGAATCAGTCAGAAACAATAAATCTGTTCCTTGGGATAGTTCAAAATTCATAAACGCTATCACCGCATGCACAAGAACAAGCATTTCTTGATAATCTACTGGGTGGTTTTGTATGTGCTGTTTAGCTTGTTTGTAGCCTAACTCTTTATACACGGCTAACAAGGTAACGCTATTTTCTTCCGGCGTAATGACGCGCACTTTAGGCGTGTATCCCAAAGCTCGGATGATGTCTTCTGAGAGTTTCCAAACCGACCAAGGGTTTTGGCCTGTGAGAACTTGTCCATCTTGGATAACTTGCTCAAGGTATAGGTCACCCGCTTTAAAATTAGAGCCTTGTTCCGACAGTTTATCTTGTAGAAGGAAAGGAAAAACAGTTTCTGCATCTGGGATTAAAAACAGCTCTTCTTCATTGGTAAAAGCGCTCATGTTTTTGTTGGCGGCAAACCACTGGCCATTATCGAGTTTTACGTTGACTAAAGCCGCTGGACCATGACATACAGCTGAAACAATTTTGCCATTCTGATAAAGGTATTTAACGATGTTTTTTATTGCTGCATTATCAGGAAAGTCAAACATGGCCCCTTTGCCGCCTACAAAGTAAACGGCTTCATAATCTGCTGGATTAATATCATCGATAAGTAAGGTGTTAGTGACTTTAGCTTGTGCCTCAGGATCATTTAGAAAGGCATAGTCGTATTCCCGCATATCGTCGTCATCAAGCACAATGGGCGGGGTACCGCCTTTAGTGCTGGCAATATCCACTTCAAAACCATTGGTTTGAAATACCCAATAGGCTCTGGCCAATTCGGTAAGTTCGTACCCTGTATTTTTGCCTGATGTGCCCATTTTATCTACGCTGGTGACAACCGCTAATATTTTGCCTCTGTTTTCTAAAACGGGGTGCTGTAAGTAAGGTACGTCTTGTTTTTGGCTGGCCTTTACAATGGCCATTTCAGCGCTGCTTGGGATAAATCCTTTTAACCAATTGATAGAGAGTCCACCTAAAGCAACAAGTAATATCACTATAGTTACTGTGGTTATCAGTATTTTCTTTAACATGTCTTTTCTCCATTGTTTTAGACATGTTAATTTTTAACAGGTGAAACCTGAGTGAAATTCAGCAACAAATTAAAAATAAATGCTAAAAGAAAAAGTCTCGGTGTTTTGATTTAGCTCATATCGCCAGCCAAAACTTTCAATTATCCGTGTGACTAAATATAAACCTTGGCCTATGCCAAGACTGTTTTGGCTTTTTACTCCCGACACAATGATATCTTCTGGCGGAAGTTCGTTGATGCTGTTTTCGAATACAAGGGAATGACCTTTTTGGCGTACAGTGAGTTGGTGTGACTGAGCGTGTTGCATTGCATTGGCAATCAAGTTATTCACCAAAAGGTTCAACAGTGCAGGGTTGGCTATTAACGCAAATTGAGGATCTACATCAAGCGTGACCTCTAGTTCATTTGTTTCATCCTTACAAAGATTCAAAATGGCCTGTTCGAGCACTATTTTTAGGTTACAGCTTTGTTTTTCAATTGATTCAGAGCGGGCTAAGGCCAGTAAAACCGATACCGTATTTTCCATATGTAATGCGACGTTTTTCATTTCAGTTAAATCACTTTGTTTGTAACCCCGTTGTTCAATTAATGCCGTGTGATTTTTTAGAATGGTCAGCGGTGTGCGTAATTCATGGCCTACATCAGTAGTGAAGTTCTTCTCCCGTTCTAATGCTTGTTCTAAGTCATTAAATGCTTTTTGAAAGGTGCGTGATAGATAGTCGAGTTCGTGTTTAAAAGTAGGTAGGTCGCTACACTGCTTGCCTATTTGACCTGATTTTATGACTTGAGTGAGTAAAATTATTGGGTTTACAATTTGTTTGGAGAATTGTTTTGCCAAATATATTGCTAGAAGTAAGGCCAAGGCCAAGCCTGCAAGGTAGATCATAAATATGCTTGGGTTCTGACTTACCACCAATAAATCTGACACTTCAGCCACTAGATAACCTTTGTGCTCTTTGCCTAAGTCTAAGGTTTTAAAATGATAATGGGTTTTATCTGGGGTGAATATTTCTTGATCACCAGAAGAGTGTTTAATACTTTCATACAACTCATGGGGCATGGCAGAAGGGCTGTCGTAGAGCTGAATAAAACCAAGATCTAAGTCAGGAAGCTGACCGGTTATTTTATATTGTTGCTCTGCAAACTGAGTATGTTTTTGCAATAATTTGCTTAAGATAACGTCTTCAACCACAAAACCAGTAAGCACGGCTAAGCCTAAATAAAGCGCGGTAAGGCCTAGAGTTAGTGATACCAGCAAGACCAATGATTGATGTTTAATACTCGACATTATTTTCATCTTAGCACTCCAACCTATAACCCACATTCATAACCGTTTTAAGTTTTGGTGCACTTGGGTGTATTTCCAATGCTTTTCTTAAGGCATAAATGTGGGATTTAAGTGCGTCACTTTCAGGGGGCGAATCAGCCCATATTTTATGTATGATTAGCGAGCGGGGAATAGGCTCAGGATAGGTTTTGGCCAACAAGGTTAATATACTGAATCCTATGCTGGTTAACGCACATTCTTGGCCATCAATCAGCGCGCTTTTTGTTGATAATACTAGCTCTAATTTACCAACAGTGATGTGAGTCGATTGATGTAAGTCAGAGCGCCTTGCTAATGCTTGGCAGCGTAATGCCAACTCTCGTAAATCATAGGGCTTAGTTAAATAATCATCTGCACCTTGTTTAAACCCAGCGGCTTTATCAGCGAAACTATCTCTGGCGGTTAACATTAAAATTGGCGGGATAACTTGTGCCTGTGACTTAATAGTAGCGCACACCTCAAGCCCATCCATGTCGAGTAAGTTGAGGTCGAGCAAAATCACATCAAAAATATTCTCACACGCCAGCTGTATGCCAAGCTTGGCATTATCGGCATAGTCAATGTGCCAATTGTGGGCTGATAAAAATTCAGTCACTTGCTGAGCGATAACCCAGTTATCTTCAATTAATAGAATATTCAAAATAGACTTACTTAAAACAATACAGACTCTTAGCATACGTTAGCCGAAGTGAAGGCCAAGTGAAATTTACTGAGTAATGTTACAAAGCATAAATTTCGTCTATACCCAAACCACGATTCAATTAAAAATTCTGGTAGGATACTGCAAATTTTTTTGCATTTACATTTACCTTTATGTCGTTAGCTCTACTTCAAAACTGCCACGTTCTCTTTGGCGATCATTTTCACCTAAATATCGATTCACTTGTTATTAAACCTCTGCAACATACTGTTGTATTGGGTCCAAATGGTAGTGGCAAATCTGCATTGGCGGCTTGTATTGCCGGGCAGGGGGAGCGGTTAGACGGGCAATGCCAAGTTAATTGCCAACTAGCTTGGGTGTCGGTCGAGCAACAACAAGCGTTAATAGAAGCTGAAAAACAAAAAGACTGTGCTGATATTCTGGATATCATTCCGGTTCCTACAACAGTGCAAGAGATTTTGCTTGAGGGCTTAACCCTATCTGAACTTGATCAAACCCTAGTCAAACGTGTGACAGATGTTTTTTCTCTGGCAGATATGTTGCACAGGCCATTTCGCGCCTTGTCTACCGGTGAAACCCGAAAGTTACTGATAGCAAAAGCACTATTAAGCCAAGCTGAAATACTTGTTTTAGATGAGCCATGGGATGGCTTAGATACTCAAGCCTGCGATGATTTCAATGCGTTACTGTTAGAAATATCTACTCAAACAACCTTAGTGTTGGTGCTCAATCGATTAAGTGAAGTGCCCAGATTTTGCCAACAGTTAGTGTTGATGCAGACAGGTAGTATTCAGTGGCAAACACACATTACTGATGATTTAGCTGAACAACTGACCCATATCAGCCAACTACGACATATGCAGCAACAAGATTTAGCTTTGCCCGCAAAAGACAGTGACAGCTTCGCCCCACATCCATTAGATGCTAATGCACCCTTGGTAAAACTGACCAATGTAAAAGTGAATTACGCTGATAATATCGTTTTTAGTGGCTTAAACTGGACCATTGAGCCTCAGCAGCATTGGCAAGTCACTGGGCCAAATGGCTCTGGCAAAACCTGTTTGTTGAATTTGATCACAGGTGATCACCCCCAGTGTTACGTGAATGATATTTTCGTGTTTGGTTATCAGCGGGGCAGTGGCGAAAGTATTTGGCAAATCAAACAATACATTGGTTATTTATCAAATGCTTTTCATCTAGATTATCGAGTGAATTGTTCATTATTACATGTGGTGTTATCCGGCTTTTACGACAGCATCGGTATGTACCAACAAGCCACTAAAAACCAAATCGCTTTGGCAGAGCAGTGGTTGGCGCTTATGGCGCTAGATCAACAAAGTGCCAGACCTTTTCAAAAATTGTCATTTGGTGACCAACGTTTAGTGTTACTTGCCCGCGCCATGGTCAAACATCCAGCCTTATTGATTTTAGACGAGCCTTGCAACGGTTTAGACGATATCAATCGGCTAAAAGTGTTAGCCCTGATTGATATACTTGCTAGGGAAGGCAGCACTACCTTGCTTTACGTTAATCATCATAAAGAAGACGCTATTCCCAGCATTCAACAGCATTTGTCGATGACAGATTTTAACGGGTAACTGATTTAGCTACGAAAAATATAACCACTCAATTAAAAATCAAAACTAGTGGAATACCGCCGGTATAAATTTTACTCTGACTGTGGCTAGCAATATCTCGTAAGTTGTAGGGGATTAAGTTACTCTTTATAACACTACTAAAATATTCTTCAGAGTATGGGGTGTGCATATGGACGGCAGTAATAACTTAGATCACGCGACTAAATGGATTGAATTACTTTCAGAATATGGTCCTTACGCTTTATTTGTTTTCTTTGCTCTGGTGTTATGGACAGTCGCTAAAAGAAATATGGACAAAGCGGAAACAGACGAAGATCGTGTTTATCATCGCAGAAACCATAAAATAATCTTGTATGGCGTGTTTGTTCTGGCTGCAGTTTTAGTCGTTGTTTGGAGTACAGACCGTTTTTATGTCGAGCCTAATGCGCCAACGACTATTGTTAAAGGCCAATTTTCCGGGCTGAATACTCAACTTCCACTTGATCAATCACATCCTAGTCGTGTGCATCATAAAATTATGCTAGATCAGGAGGGGAAGTTTTACTCCAAAATAGACAAAAATTTGAGCGAGCAATATAGGCACAATTGGGTTTTGTTGAATGAAAAGTCCGAAAACAATTTCTTTTTTGTATTTCAGCAAGTTTACGAAGAAATCAAGCCACAAAGAATGACTGATGGCTTAGGCATTAATCAATCAAAAGTAGATCGTAGAGAATTGCGCAAAAGGTTTGCACTGTCCTTAACCGATCAAGAAATTCAAAATGAAACGCCTTACCGTTTACTTTATATTCCTAACGAAAGTGACCCAACGGGCCAGATAGGTTCGATAAAACGTCAACTGCAAAATGCCGGGAATTTAACAGAGATTCCTTGGTTGACTAACAATCACAGCTATCCAAAAAATGATTCATTTGAAATTGATTTTTCAATTTTCCCTAAGGCCTATGCTGCTACAAATAACAGTATTTTCGAAGGGCAGGACACCGATTATATTATTGCTAGATTGAACAACATGCTGTCCAGTGAAAATCTGAAAGATCAACTCGACGCACAACGGATCTTACTCAATAACCACAAGGATGTTTTGTTTTACCTTGAGCAAGTATTAAATCCAACGGAGCAAACAGAAAATGATCTTGGGTTTAATTATTGGTTTGCTGTTGAAAGTTTGATTGAAAATAGTGAAGCGTCGGGCGATAAAGTGGCCGCTTCACTCAAAATTCGCTTAGCAGATGAATTGCTCAATGCAGGTGCTTACGAAAATGCCTCAAATTTATTGAAAAAAGTTAAAGTAACCAATTCGCTAGATCCTTCAACAGATAGCCTTGGTAATCCTTTTAAGTCAGTTCAGCTTAATAGACTTAAAGCACAACAAGATGACAACTGGATAACAGTCCCTTATCTTCGATATGAAAGGCTGCGAGTGGCGTATTACATGTCGCCAATGGTGTTTTATGGTGATGGTTGTATTAGGGCAACCTACAAAGGAGGGCGGCACGCCACAGAGGAAAAACGGCCAAGGTATAGTATAAGCCTATGGCGCGACGATAAACGTCAAGGTTATGAATTTTATCTTTCTAAAGATGTAGCCGGTAGTAATAAAACCGAATTTACGATTTACAAAAGATTTTCAGCAGAAGGCAGTCGCCCCGTTACCAAAATAAATGGGCGGTGGCAGGATGACGATATTATCAACAACTTTTCCAGGGAAGAAAATCAATTAAGTATTTGTCGTAAAGCGCAAAAATTACATTTTTTAATCAATGATAAAGAGGTCTTTACCACCCAAGAGCCCGAAATTGAACGTCACCGATTTTTTGGTATGAATGTCGCCATCGGAACACAAGTATTTGTCAAAGATTTTGGGATTTGCTTATTAAACGATTGTTTAGAAAAATGATTTGAAATACCTTGGATGTATAATGCACTACTTAATGTGGGGAGTTATACACATTGCTAAGCGGCGCAAAATAGGGAGGAACAAGCTCTGCCAGTTGTTAAGTATCCTTTTAAGTAACTTCTTATACGTATTTGGAGTAGGTAAATCATTTTTTAACCAACTTATGGCCAAGATACGCCATGGGCATATATGCAACAATTAAGTCCAATGCATTAAACCAAAGTGGGGAAGGTAGATTGAAAACCATTGTGGTGCCTCCAGCAAAAAATGCGACGCCAATAAGAAGTGCTATTTTCAATTTGTGAGTGGTTGCAACTTTTGTAGCAAAAATTGCACCCGCTAACGTTCCAAATGAATGAGCGAGGAAAGGAAAAAGAAAATGCTTTGTCTCGAATAGTTGCATCGCATTAGCCAGTCCTTCCATAGATGAAACATCAACCCCTTCTGGTGGTGGAATTAACTCAGAACCAATTGATATTAGCCCCATGTTTACTGCACTGCCTAAAACAAGCCCACCAAGTATGGCAATAGAATTTAAAGCAATAGCCTTCATAATATTCTCTCCATTTGAAAAGCATAACGCTTCGTTAAAGGGCGAACTCAGTTTGCTGGCGTTTTCGTTAAACGGCTTATTATGCCTTCGTCACGTATTCGATTTTTACCTGTTTGTGTCTTGGAGCTATATATTTCAAATGTAAAATCCCTGAGGAACTAAATATAAAACAAAAAGCAACGCTCGATGACAACTCTTCATTTATAAGCGCACGGATAAAACCCATTATAGATATAGAAAATATGATGATAGAAAGACTTAATGACCAATCCGAGGCTCGCTTACTTTTTCTATAAAAGGTCTTACAATTTGGACACCCAAGCTTTCGATTTGAATCCTTATGGTCTTCACAATAAGCGCTCGCATCGTCAAATTCAGCTTCACACTTTAAACATTTATACATCCTACGCTCCTTGAAAGGCATAACGCTTTAGTGTTTGTACGGCGTGCTTTTGCCGTATAAACCTGTGTTGAACGGGTTGTATACCGCGTCTCTAATT
>ENA-OSET01004352-OSET01004352.1-sediment-metagenome-genome-assembly--contig:-NODE-4352-length-12574-cov-10.663279_pt1 | contig 12574 bp, 14 predicted proteins | sample MGYA00237882_ERZ534229 | MGnify/ENA primary metagenome ERZ534229 (study PRJEB26408, sample SAMN06266212) | sediment metagenome | isolation source: Hudson Canyon methane seep mesocosm | place...
CAGGATTCCTTATAATTATATGGACTCACGAACAATGATAGCAAAAAAATAAACATGATGTTTAATATTTAATCATCCTATTTATTTTATATTTTTAAATTTGGAATCACTTATGACAACTGAAGACAGGCTCATTGAGCTTGAAACAAAAATGGCCTTTCAAGATGACCTTCTTCAAGATTTGAACGATGTGGTTGCCAGACAAGAACAGGCTTTAGAGAAACTATGGCAAGCCAACCGGATGTTAAAAAGTCAGCTCGATTCAGTTCAAGGCCCTGCGGGCGAATCTACGTCAGAAGCGCCTCCTCCTCATTACTAAAGGCCTCAAATTCGTCGGTGCTAGTCACCTCGTAACGCAGTATCGGAGAGCCGTGCTGCAGCTCAGCCAACTTTTGATGCCACATACACTCATTAGCAACCAATTCCAAGGTTAAATTATCAAGGCATGTTAAAAGAAAATCTAACACACTCTCATCTTGCTCTTGCAAGTCTAGCGAATCTATTTTCTTATTTAATCGCTTAATTTTAAGCTCTAATTGTTTAATAATTTGTGGCTTCGATTCCAAGCCTTCTTTAGTAGCAATACAGTTTTCCAATTCCATGGAGTTTGTCCCTTTTTAAACAATAATTCTATTACTCTCAATAGCGCCTATATCTGCGTGCCCACTCAAGCAACAATTCCAGCCCAGATCACAGTCAGACAACCCCATAACTGTATTACCCGCTAATGAGTCAGTCACCTGAACTTTTATTTCATAATTTACGGGCGTATCTAATAACAACTCAATCAACTCTCTAGCCATCGCATTATTCCGTTCACCCGGTAGCCACTGATCTAACTTAGACGAAGCCTTCAACACAATACCGATGGATATTTCATTACAGTCTACAACCTCAGCACCCAGTACCAGAGACTCTCCTAGATTGATATTATTGAGACCCAAGCAATTAAGCTGGTCAACAGGTATATCTACGCTGACACCCTGTAAAGGCAATATATCAACACCTACATCATCGAATAGTGTTTTTAATGCTTGCGTCAACAACTCTATTGAAGACAACCTGCATGCTAACAAGCCTGCTATTGATATCAGCTGTGGCATTTTGAGGTATTTTAAAGCAGCGAGTTGATTTTGGCCTACCCCCCAAAGCGCCAGCAAGCTATTTGAGAATGAAGAAAAGTGCTGGGTAAACCGATACTTCCCCCACGCCTCATAAAGCAGTGAAATGGCCTGATGATTAAACAGGTCATAAAACTGTTTTAATTCATCATTTTCATGACCCATAATCCTCTCAGTGTAAAAGGTAGGTAATGGCGAGCTTGTGCCATATAAGCCCATTAAACTAACATCCATTACCTGCCGTGAATTAACACAGCTTAAATTGCTCACCTCTCCGGCGGGGTGCGCCATACTCGGTGTTGCTCTATATCGAATTGAGGATGAGTCTACACCTAGCTCATGCAAATATTGCCTTAGCGCAATGAAGCTATAGCTTTGTGGGGACTCAATTTTTATACACTCGACAGTCATACGGTCTGCATCCCAACCATAGCTCGCCACTGAATAATTTCGCCCTCAGGCACAGTTTTAATACTTAGCCTCTGAAAACCATTGATGGGTGCGCTTAAGGTAAAAAACTCATTGAGTATTTCACCAAATAAATAAATGTCCCCCATACCTGAGAATTTATCACTATTAATCGTTAGCTTTACATCACTCCCTCTAACCGGCACTCCCTTAAATAGTCTCATTGCAGGGGTAATACTCAAGCTCTCAAGAGCCTCTACTTTTAAGCGTGTTGCTGCTTGTTGTTGTTTATCAAACAAACCACGCACATCAAAATGAGTAATCAGTGATTTCAGCGAGGCTAGGTCATGTACCTTGTGGATATTTAATGCGGAGAGTGAAATAAGCCGCCATATCCAGTTCATTTTTGTAGCCGGTGAATAAGACGGCGTGATGGCTGAAATATTCTTGCACTCCAGATACTCAGGAATAGTTGATGTTTCAACACAAATATCACCGACACCTAAACGAGTAGGTAAATGGCGATTACTACAGCTTACTTTTCCGCTAATAGTTTCTGCTTGAGATGCACCATTAATTACCTTAGATTTTGACATAGGCTTGGGTCTAGGCGTGCCAACAGACATAAAACTTATATAGGTTTCCAGTCCCTTGCCCGCGACGGAAGGCCGCAGTTGGCTCCAAAATGTTTTCTTCGCATTATTCGAGTCTGTGTCATTAACACAATAAGATTCAAACACAGAATATTCAGTCACTCGTCTGGTTTCAGGGCTCCAGCCTTCAAGCTTATCTACATTTAATATTTCATAATGATCAGGTGAAGACGCTTCCACTCGTAACCTATGCTCAGCCTTGCGTCGGTCAAGTAAAAAAGGCCTGCTTGATACTTGAAACTGATTTACAGCAGGGGTGCAATACAAACGAATATTGTCATCAGTAGGGTAATCGGCTACCGGTAATATTTGATCTAGTACAAACTCTAAGTGTATCTTTTCAAAATATGTAGTATTTGTACCTGACAGGTTTAAGAATAATGACTCCAAACCAAGTACATCAACATATAAAAACTTTTCTGGATAACAAAAATATTCAAACAGTAAGCGGTGACCAGAAAACTGTTGCTTCACTGAGGGGAATAAACTCACATCAGCACTTAAACCCGCAGACTTGATTGATTCAGCCGCCAGGGAGCCTATTTTAAGACGCTTACCTTCATCTTCACTCCATACATCAATACCAGAAACACGCTCTCTTAACAGGTAATACCACAAACTCGTTTTAGTAAACGCGCCTTGCAAGTGAAGGCGTAAATTATCTAATTTTATATCCTTCAAACTGGTAGATTGAAATAGCTGAAGACACAGGCAGATTTTTGATACGCCATTTTCTTCTTTAATATGTACCGACTGAACCCTCATAGGGTTTAGATCAACGTCAAAGGCAGTTTTAAAGATGCACTGTGTGCCATCAACCGCCTTTGATTTAACCTCCGCCCCCTTAGCAAGACACTGTTTCTCAGATAAAATATCTAAGGGATTCATTTGAACCGTGGTAATTGAGGGGATCGTTTGTAAAAAATGCGGCCAAATTATTTTGATAAGTGACCAGGCAAACTCAGGTAGGTCATCATCCAGTTTTTGACGAATCCGCCCTGACAAAAAAGCAAAACCCTCTAACAAACGCTCTACATCTGGATCTTGACCTTCTACTGACAAGAAGGGGGCCAAGCGAGGGTTGGTCTCAGAAAACTCCTTTCCTAATTCCCTTAAAGCAGAAAGCTCTTCCTGAAAATAATGATTGTACTGCATTGGCATCCTGCCATATTTGTATTGTTAAGAAGTAGTTGTTAAGAAATAAAGGCCTGACCTGAACCGGTTATCACTGTTTCAAACTCAAAAGTATCACCCTGATCGTCTTCAACCTGACGATTCTGGTTAACCTGAACAGAGACCCGGTACTTAAGCTGGAGGGGTTGTGAACTATCGGGTATATAACTCACAACCACATCATCAAGTCTGGGTTCATATTTCAAAAGAAAGCTTTTTATTGCCACTTGCAACTGATAAATAGCATCAGGGAATTCATACACCAAATCATTAAAGTCAGGCATTCCGTAATCAGGCAATGCAGCTACACTTCCCTCCCTCACGTTCAGCATCTGCTGCAAATTAACCTTAACGGACTTCATCAAGGATTGCTGATTCGAACCTATCGAGTAGACAGATTCACAACCATTCTCTAAGCGCTGAAACAGTGAATGCTCATTTAGCATATGAGTTCAAATACCTTAAGACTTCTCTAACTTGCCGACCAAAGATAACTCAAAGTCAGCCCCCATGTATTTAAAATGAGGCCTCACAGTTAAACCTACCTTATAAATACCTGGCTGCCCTTCAACCTCATTAACCGTTACCTTTGCTGCACGTAATGGCCGCTGGCTTCGTACTTCTGCGCTAGGATTTTCCTGATCAGCGATATAGCTACTTATCCATACATTAAGCTCTGTTTCAATATCCGTACGCTCTTTCCAGCTACCAATATTTTCTCTTTGCAATACTTTTAGGTAATGAGCCAGACGGTTAATAATAAACATATAAGGCAATTGGGTACTCAAGCGATGATTTAATTCGCTCCGTTTTTCCTCGTCACTATTACCAAAGTATTTTACTTTCATCGTAGAGTTAGCCGAGAAAAAGGCCGCATTATCACTTCCTTTTCTCATGGTTAGGGGAATGAACCCCTCCTCTGCCAGTTCAAATTCTCGTCGATCAGATACGAGTATTTCAGTTGGGATTTTAGATTCAATTTCACCCAGTGATTCAAAGTAATGAACAGGTAAATCTTCCACGGCGCCACCACTTCTCGGACCTACAATATTCGGGCACCAGCGATACTTAGCAAAACTATCCGTCAAACGGCTAGCAAATGAAAATGCAGTATTCCCCCATAAATAATTGGAGTGCATCCCTTCTATGCTTTCATTATATTCAAAGGATTTAACCGGGTTATTTTCTGCATCATAGGGGGCTCTTAGTAAAAATCTAGGCGCAGTTAAACCCACATATTTAGCATCTTCAGACTCACGAAAACTCTGCCACTTAGCATATTGAGGCCCCTCAAATATTGAATGAAGCTCTTTAAGGTTAGGTAGCTCTTCGTAGCTATCAATACCAAAAAACTTAGGCGCAGCAGCGGCAATAAAAGGAGCATGAGACATAGAAGCAACCGCAGCACAGCTCTGCAACACCTTCATATCAACTGCTCCGGGGCCTAGGTCATAATTAGCAATAATCCCGCCTACAGGCTCCCCTCCAAATTGTCCATACTCGCTACTGTAAACTAGCTTATACAAGCCTGAACGAGTAACATCAGGCGCATCTTCAAAGTCATCATAGAGGTTTTCTTTTGATACATTTAATAAAGAAATTTTAATATTCTGTGTAAAATCAGTGCGGTCTACCAATAACTTGAGCCCACGCCAGGCCGACTCTATTTTCTGAAACTCTTTATGATGTAGAATTTCATCTACCTGCAAACTAAGCTTAGAATCCAGTTCTGCGATCATTCGATCAACCAGATTTTTATTGACTCGCTCTTCCTGGTTTTCATCACTCAGTAGCTCAGCAATAAACGCTCCTACTCCACGCTTAGCAATATCATAACCATCATCAGATGGTTGCATTTTGGTCTGTTGAACAATTTGATCAAGCAGTGAGCTTTCTTCTAGCTCTACAGCACGATTACCCGTGGCTAACATTCGTTCATAGTTAGACATATAAATTCCTTTTATTATGCTTGAAGCTCTGTGAGTATCTGCTGCTTTAACTCTTTATCCTGCAAACTATTTTCGATCATTTTTCTAAATGCAGGCATGTTACCTAAAGGCCCTTTTAAAGCGACCAAAGCCTCCCTTAACTTTAACAATTCATTCAGCTCAGGTACTTGTCTGGCAATATTCTCAGGTGAAAAGTCTTTAATTGAATCAAGTTTTAGAGATACAGAGGTTTCTGCGTCATCCTCATCAAGCAAACGATTAGGCAAGTCTAACTGGATTTCAATATGCTGATTTTTAAGCACATCATTGAAATTATCTTTATCAATATTAATCGGTTTTCGGTCTTCTATCAGACGATCATCTTCTCTTGAAGTAAAATCACCTGCAACAAGCATCTTTAAAGGGAGCTCAACACTTTCTTCTGCGGCTCCTTTTTCTGATTTATATTGAATATTTATTCTTTCTCGTGGTGCTACGGATCCATCCCTGGACATATCATTATTCTCCTTTTTTAATCTCATAAGCCTGCATAACATCTAATCGTGATAATCGATTAAAATAAATTTTAGACTTATCTTTTCGTTTAAGCTTATTGGTGCAAATCAATATCATTGAAAGTAGTTCAGTAACGGTTTCTGGTTCCCAGCTATCCAATTGATGCTTCACACTTATTTCGTCCAACTCAACGAGTAATTGCTCTGCAATCACATATTCTTTTGCTGAAAGGCAGTATTGAGCCATTAACATTCGAGCTCGGAACCAGCTACTTCTACCAATCATGCCCTTACAATAAACATCTAGTTTTGAAAGGCCTTCTGCAAAGCGCTTATCTCGGAGTAAGTTATGAGCCTCTGTAAATACGGTTTGCTTATCATAAGTGCTATTGATTTCCGTATTTCCTGATTTATGTTTAAAAACAATATCAGGTAGTTGCAGACTCACCTCTGAAACAGGGCTATCACAAGCACCTAAACCAGCCAACCACTCAAGGGTGTCGGTATCAGCAAAGGGTGTTCCGTCAGAAAAACTAAGCTGCTCAATACCTTCAAGTCGTGTTATAAATGCTTTCACTTGATCAGATACATTATCCATAGCCTTTTGGCATGGTTTGCCTACACCGCTATCGATAGCTTGTAAAGATTCAACGACTAAGCGGTGTCCATCAAGCCAAAAAGGTGAAGCACTTAAGCTGCTCTCTGCTTCTTTAATTAAAGATTCATATTGCTTCTGCTGCTGAAGCATTTCAAACGCTTGTCGCTTTTCCATCGGTATGGGGCGTAACGGTGTTACTTTTTCTTTATGCTGTGGCAATTCTAAAATAGGTAACCATGTGCTAAAACGATTTATTTCATAAGCTAGTGGGTCGCTAATATCTTTTGATAAGCGGTATTTGGCAAGTGACTTAAGGTTGCCCTGAACAAACCTAAGGCCAGACTGATATGATTTTTCATCATCTACTTCAAGCAGTGTATTATTGCTTTTAATTGGAGAGAAAACTTGCTGTGGACGTGAAATTTCGGGGGGGCTCACATCCTCTACAGCAACACTTAATGAAGCAGACTCCAAACTAACAGGATCGTTCTTCTTCAAATTTTGCAAATAAGCATCTAACTTTCTCGAGATGGTAAAGGTATCCAGTGGCCACTCGTCACCATACTCAGCTAACTTATTATTTAATGCTTTAATACCTGCAATCACACCTTCCAGATGAATCGCTTCATCTACAAGAGGCTCATTACTTTCAATCCAAAATTCAAAATGCTGAGTCAGCCATTCTAAAGTGCCTAGTCTTGCCCGCTTTCTTTTAAGTAAGGGGAAGCTATTTTCCCAGTATAGGTCAATGTAGAGTGGTAAGAGCGTTACAGACTGAACTAGGCCTTCATATTTATAGATATCAATAATAGATCGAATACTATAGACAAGTACGAGTAAATCTTTTGATTGCTGAGTTAATATCTCACTAGAAACCGCAAGTACTTTATCCCAATCAGTTGCCTCACGATCCACGGCTATATCATTACTCACCTCTTGCTGTAAAAGGTCGAATGCATCATCCAAGCGAATATTAGTACCTACAGGACTATTCGTATCAATGGGCGCAAGTACACCTTCATGCCATAAGTTTAAACTAAGCATTTAGCGTTGCAACGTAACGATTTGAAAAAATGGATAGATGGAAGGGAAATAGAAAATCGACATGTCACTCCTTGACCTCGTCTGAAACTAACTAATAAGCCCAAATCCTTTGAGCTATTTATGAAACGGATTGTATAGTATTACTGCTCAGTTGTTAACCCCCAATAACCACCCCTGGATCACCTACCAAAATAACACCACCGTGTACCGTTGGGTCCCCCATTCTAGCTGCTGGTATCCCCTCAATAAAAACAGAAGCCGAGCCCCCAACAATAATATCCACAGGGCCATTACATGCAGCCTGATCTCCTACTCTGGCAACAGGCCGACCATTAACGAATACGGTTGAAGCGCCTTTAATGATAGGTCCACCCTTATGAGGCGTTTTTCCACAGTAAGCGGGACATTGGTGATAATCACCAACTAATGCGATAGGTTTCATTTTTCATCCTTGAATATGAATTAGTCTTCTAGTTAGCTAATCTACTGAAGATTAGCTAACTTTCTTTTCTTTAAGTCCTTCCGTAAGTATCGTCTAATCGTACAATATCATCCTCACCTAAATAACTACCGGTTTGTACTTCAATAAGTTCAAGAGGAATAACGCCAGGATTCTCTAGTCTGTGAATAGTTCCTAGAGGTATATAAGTAGACTGGTCTTCCGTTAACAATATTTCTTCCGTTCCACGCGTAACCAATGCAGTGCCCTGAACAACAATCCAGTGCTCTGCTCTATGGTGATGCTTTTGGAGCGATAACTTAGCTCCAGGGTTAACCATTATTCGCTTAACCTGGAAACGGTCACTATTTGTTATTCCCTCATAACTTCCCCAGGGGCGATGAACCTTTTTATGGAAGCGGTGTTCATGTCTGTCTTGTTGTTTTAGCTGGGCGACTAATTTTTTAACATCCTGAACCCGGGATTTGTCTGCAACCAAAATAACATCATCGGTTTCGACAATAACATGATCATCAACACCTATGGCCGCAACCAAACGTGATTCGGAATGGATATAAGAGTTATTCACATCCTCCATGATCACATCACCTTTGCAGACATTACCGTTTTCGTCTTGTTGATGAATCTCCCATAATGCAGACCATGAACCTACATCACTCCACCCTGCATCTAAAGGTACAACAACCGCTGAGTCAGTTTTTTCCATTACTGCATAATCAATTGAGTCATTAGGGCTAGCAGCAAAACTTTTTTCATCTACACGAATAAAATCGAGATCTGTACTGCTTTTTTCAAGCGCGGCTTTACAGGTGGATACCATTTCAGGCTGAAATTTTTCAAGCTCCTGCAAATATCGATCGGCACGAAACATAAACATGCCGCTATTCCAGTAGTATTTACCGGTACTGATATATTCTTTAGCAGTCTCTTCGTTAGGCTTTTCAACAAACTGGTCAACAGCAGACCATTCATGTTGCTGCTCGCCAGATTTTATATACCCATAACCCGTATGAGGAGAGTCAGGAACAATACCAAAGGTCGCCAGCTTTCCTTCAAGAGCGGCTTTTTTTCCTTTATTAACGGCCTCAGCAAACAAAGAACTCTCTTTGATAACATGATCAGCAGGCATAATGAGTAATACCGCATCAGCATCAACTTCAATCGCTTTATAGGCTGCCAGAGCAATAGCTGGTGCCGTATTACGCCCTATAGGTTCCAGGATAATAGAACTGTTATTTAGGTGATCATGGGTTTGTAAACAACCCGCCACCATAAACCGATGTGCTTCATTTGAAACTACAATTAAATGCTGAACATCATCAAGAGCTTCAACACGTTCAACAGTATCCCCCAATAAACTATTGTCATTTACCAGATTAATAAATTGCTTCGGATACGCTTCTCGAGAAAGTGGCCAAAGACGGGTTCCTGAACCACCAGATAGAATAACGGGGGTAATCAAATTTGTTTCTCCGTAACAGATAATGTGTTGCTTACAATGATACTTAGATTCAATTTATAAGTGCAACTCGATAAGTCTCATTATATTGTAACTATTCAGCAAAAGCAGCAGTCTGATAGAAGACTAAGGTTCCCATGACCCTATAAAAACTGTTGATTATGGAGATCCAAGTACACAAGCGCCGAGTCGCCCTGCAGAGTACTAAGGTCATTTTTAAGGGAGTTAAGGTTAGCAATAGACGTCTGAACATTTGCCTGGCTGACAATAATTTTATTAATCAAGTCCAGCTCTTGTAGCCACTTGCACTCCAAGCCCTGCAACCTCAATGTTAAGTGATCAATACAGCTATAAAGAAAATATAATTCATTTTTATCCAGTGAACGAATGTCACTTAGCTCTTGAATCTTGCGATTAACCGACTCTATTTTAAGCTCTAAAAATTTGATGTCATCTGGTTTAGCTAGTAGTCCTGCCCTAAGTCTGGCGCAGGCAATCTGAGAGAAAGGCATAGATATTGTCACTCCTTGACATTGAATACATAAACACTCCAAATCCCTGGAGCGTACTAACTATATGAGCGAATTATAACCTACCATGACTAAAGTGTCATGAGGATTCATAAGCAAAGTGTAACGCAGAATTTATCACCTAATTATAAAATGCTCGTTCGCATACAGGCTAAGGCGCTCATATGTGTCAATTAATAGCCGCACCAGCTCTATAGCCCGGTTAACAGCTTCTGCAAACTCCTAGTTATCATCAACATACTCATGAACTAAACGATTACGAAGGTTGCGCGCTTCAATCCAGTCGAGCATAGAACCCAATAACCCCAGCTTTTCCATTTTATTTAAATTATCAATAGCCGCTTTTGGAGTTTCTAGCATTTGCCGTAATAATTCTGGTATGAGCTTATCCCCAAGATTATCTTGTAAACGCCCAAAGCGAGCAACAAAGGCATCAACACGCTCAGCCAGCTCTGGCCGCGCATCTAACTGACTAACCCAATGTTCATTAATCACTTCAACTGACAAACGCTGAGTTGTTTGCTGAAGATATTTAGCTTCTTTCTCTGCTACTTTTAGTAAGTGCGCTAATCTTAAACTGTTTTTCTCCGTCATAAAATTTGACCCTGCTGCCTGGCATATTCATGTATAGGTTTAATTACCGTATTTGGATCAACCAACAACACATCAATATGCTGATCTCCCAGCTGAATTTGCAAACTGGCCATAACTCTACTGGCCATAGAAGCCCGGTTAGTCTGCCTGACAGCAGTTTCTATAAGCAGGTCTATATCCCCCCCCTTAACGTCATCGTTTAAACGCGAACCAAATAAGGTTATTCGCACGCCATCACTACCTAGTAACGAAGTTACGGCCTGTTTAATAGTGGTTATTTGTCGTGTAGATAAACGCATATAACCGTTCTCACACTGGAAATTTCACAACCTACGAGATTACCCGCAAGACTCAACACAAACAGCTCAAATCGTTCTTTCACTCTCTTTTTGCTGTATAAACTCAAGCATATCCTCATTTTCAACGCGCTGATATATGTCTTCTACTGATAAAGTAAGATCAATAGACTCTAAATATACACCTTGCCCAAGAAAATAGTGCTTAGAACGCCAGTCATCATTTTTACGATAAACGGTAACATCAACACAGTACTGCTCAATAATCACATACTCTTTTAATGTGGGGATATTGATGTATTCCATTAACTTATCTTGCTCATCAATTTTACGAGTAGAACGAGAAAGCACTTCAACAAGTATTGTTGGTGTTTTGGTTGCGTAACCGCCCTCAATAAAGTTGTCGTCACAGACAACCAACACATCAGGGTAACGGTAATGACCCGTTGAAGTTTTAACTTTCATATCAGAGCTAAAAGGTTCGCAAGGTGAATTATCTAAATGATTTCCAAATTTTCTGGAAATATTCTGACAGATTCGACCATGATTTTTACTGGCACCCGCCATAGCAAAAACCTGACCATCAACATACTCATTCCTCACTTCACTTATGAGCTCAGACTTTAAATAATCTTCCTCACTTATAAGGGTAGAGTTATTTACTCTCGGCACTTCATCCCCCTCACCCATTAGATTCTTTTTCAGTGCGCGCCATTTTATGTACATTACCTGGCAGAGGTGCATCTAATTTTTCTTGCTTCCAAACCAAATCTTCCATATTACTACTAGGAGCAAAACCTAAAGGCGTTTCTTCTAAAATAGCTCTTACTTTATCGCAATCGAAAATATGACAAGCGCTATCTAAACGATCCAAGACATCAACGACCTCTTCCCATTTAAGAGAAAGTTCCTGCGCTTTCATTATGCGTGGGTGGCCTGTACCTTGAGGGTCATCTCCAATCAACAGTTCTTCATACAGCTTCTCACCTGGTCGTAGACCGGTATAAGCGATTTCGATATCACCTTCAGGGTTGTTCTCATCTTGAACTTCAAGTCCCATTAGGTGAACCATTTTTTTAGCTAGGTCAGCTATTTTAACCTGCGCGCCCATATCAAGAACAAATACATCGCCTCCAGTTCCCATATTACCGGCCTGTAACACTAGCTGAGCCGCTTCAGGAATAGTCATGAAGTAACGAATAATATCTGGGTGAGTAACCGTTATCGGTCCACCTTTCTTAATTTGTTTTCTGAAGAGAGGAACCACAGAACCAGATGAGCCTAAAACATTACCAAACCTAACCATGCAAAAGCGGGTGGTACTTTGTCTTTTTGATAGACCTTGAAGCACTAATTCAGCCATACGCTTACTGGCACCCATTACATTAGTTGGGCGCACAGCTTTGTCTGTAGAGATCAAAACAAAGGTCTCTACTTTGGCTTTTATTGCGGCTTCCGCAGCATACCAAGTTCCAAAAATGTTGTTTCTCACACCTTCAACAACATTATGCTCGACCAATGGAACATGTTTGTATGCGGCCGCATGATAAACCGTTTGTACATTAAAAGTACTCATTATCACTTCGAGACGGTGTTCACGCTGAACAGAACCCATTACAGGCTTCAATTCAACATCAAATTGACATTCATTAATCAGCGTTTGTAACTCATGATGAATGGCATATAAATTAAATTCAGACAACTCGAACAACACCAACACTTTTGGTTTATGCTGAATGATTTGTCGACACAGCTCCGAGCCAATAGAACCACCAGCCCCAGTTGCCATCACTAC
>ENA-OSET01004353-OSET01004353.1-sediment-metagenome-genome-assembly--contig:-NODE-4353-length-12574-cov-5.397695_pt1 | contig 12574 bp, 9 predicted proteins | sample MGYA00237882_ERZ534229 | MGnify/ENA primary metagenome ERZ534229 (study PRJEB26408, sample SAMN06266212) | sediment metagenome | isolation source: Hudson Canyon methane seep mesocosm | place: USA:Hudson...
TAGGCATAAAATGCACCGGTACGACCTACGCCGGTTTGAACTTCATCAAAAATCAACAAGGCATTATGTTTATCACACAGCGCTCTTACGCCTTCAATAAAGGTTTGAGTCGCAGCAACGATACCACCCTCTCCTTCAATGGGCTCCATAATAACAGCACAGGTTTTATCAGAAATTTTAGCGGCCAGTGCATCAAGGTCATTGTAATCAACATGACTAATTCCACCGGGTACAGGTTCAAAACCTTCGCGGTATTTTGCTTGTCCGCCTACCGAGACAGTAAATAATGTTCTGCCGTGGAAGCTATTATTGAAGGCAATAATTTCGTTTTTCTCAACGCCATTATTTTTATCTGCTGGAAAATGTTCCCATGCATACCGTCTGGCCAGCTTCAACGCAGCTTCGTTGGCCTCAGCACCTGAGTTAGCGAAAAATACTTTCTCGGCAAAGGTGAGCTCTGTAAGACGCTGAGCTAAACGAATAGCAGGTTCATTCGTTAATACATTACTTAAATGCCATAACTTTTCGCCCTGACTCTTAAGTGTTTCAACCAAAACAGGGTGCGCATGACCTAGTACGTTAACCGCAATACCTCCTGCAAAATCAATATACTCATCTCCGTTTTGATCCCACAACTTAACACCTTCACCCCGAACAGGTATTATTTTACCCGGCGCATAATTAGGCACCATTACATCATCAAACATTTCACGACTTACGGTTTTTTGAACGGTCATACTGGCCTCACTAAAATAGTATCTTCATTGAATAGTGACTATTCTAGTTGGCGTTTTAAAGAAAGGGTTTTAAGAATGCGACATGGGGTTTCGAAATTAGGACAGGGGTATAAAAAGCGCGGTCATTCCGGCATTGTTTTAGCCGGAATCTATTGTATTAACATTTAAATAACACTCAGCACGATGGATTCCGAACAAAATTACGCCGGAATGACGAATATTTCTTTCATGCAAATGGTCTCGTTTTGTAACTCAGGTTTTAAATTCAGAAGCCATTTTCTCTAGCGTGCTGGCTAACATAGCCTGCTCATGTGCCGCACCCGCAATTTGCTCTCCGCCCGTTGCAGCACTTTGGCTTTTATCGCCTATTAGCTGCATTTTTTGAGCAATATCTTCACTTACCGCGACTTGTTCTTCAGTAGCCGCTGCAATTTGAATCGTCATATCGGCTATTTTAGTATTAGCTTCGGTGATATTTTTAAGCTTTTCTTCTACATCATGAACAAGGGCTACACTACTTTCTACATTCTCCCGACCTTCATTCATTTGCTCATAAGCCTTTGAACTGTCACTTTGGAACTGTTTAATCATTGCTTCAATTTCAGCTGTAGACTCCTGAGTGCGTTGCGCCAGTGTTCGTACTTCATCAGCAACAACGGCAAAACCTCGTCCCTGCTCGCCAGCACGGGCAGCTTCTATCGCTGCATTAAGCGCAAGTAAATTAGTTTGCTCTGCAATGCCTTTAATAACATTGATAACGGTAGATATATTGTTAGAGCTTTCATGTAAGCGATTAATTGACTCTCCAGCTACCTGCACCTGGCTAGACACACTATTAATCGCATCAACAGCACGCTTAACCGCATCTCCACCAGCCTCTATAGTCTCTTCTGCTTCTTGAGAGGCATCCGCTGCGGTGGTGGTGTTTTGGGCCACTTCTTTTGCTGTTGAAGTCATTTCCTCTATAGCAGCTGCCACCTGCAGCGTTTCTTCTTGTTGGCTCATTAAATCTTGCGAGTTTGATGCAACCGTTGCAGATGACTCTTCAGATGCGGCTGATAATTGATGGCTGGCATCGGTAATGGTATCTATAGATTGAGCAAAAACATCAAGCATATTGTTCAGGTTAACTGCAATTGACCCCAACTCATCTTGAGACAGAACATCGGATCGCGCCTTAAGATTACGCTTTACAGCGACAGCATCCAGAGTTTGACGAAGTGTTGCGACCTGACGTTGAATACCCCGTAAAATAAGAAAAGAAAGGCCAATAGTTATTGCCGTCACGATAACAGACAATATCAACCACACTAAAAAGGTCGTACTGCTAGCACGTTTAATTTCGCTGGAATAGCTTAACAAGGCTTGAGCAAGGGAGTCTTCAGTTCCCTTTAATAAGTTAATACGCTTGGTTGCTTGTAAAAACCAAGCCTCTGAAGACTGATTCATTTCACCAGCACGAGCATAATCACGATATTCATTTACTTTTTTAATGGCAGGATCATTCATCATATTTTTAAATGATGCTTTCTGGTCACGAGTGGTGAATTCGGAGAAGCTGGAAAAATAGGTTTGCTGCTGAGTAATCAAGGTAATTAATTTCTCAAAACCCTTTTTAGAAAGTTCACTTTTCGAAAATGCATTACTCAATACAGCTCGCTCAATACCCGCCCGCTCTTTGCCCTGTAAAAAACTATAGTAGGCCATTAACCTTTGAGTCATCTCTGAATTGGGAGAATAATCACTAATGATCGCAGCAGTAGATAACAGTAATGTATTGATATTGGTGTAGAAAGAAATAGCATTTTTAACTTCAATACTCTGCCGGTCAACCTTTGACCGAATACTATTTACCTGCTTGAGCTTAGACTGGCTATCATTGATAAGTGTCAGTATCTCAGATGAAGTAATTTGCTCTTTGCTCTCTTCTAAATAGCGATTTAAGGCGAATAACTTCTTGTCAGTGTCGGCGCGTTGATTCCTCAAAATATCGCCAAATGCTTTACCTTTTGAACCTAGAAAACCAGCGGTTGCCCCTCGCTCTTTTTGAAGCTCATGAACCAAAGCGCTGTTTTTCTCAGTTAATTGAACTAACACGGTGACATAACTAATGGAGGTACTCTTTGCCCTAAGATCAAGTAAGGTAGATATCGAGAAAAATAACGCGCAGCTTAGAGGAATCAAGACCATCATAGATAGTTTTTGCTTAACAGATAAATTCACTTGGTATATTCCTAAAATTAGTTATAAGTCAGACCAAAATTTAAATTATGCAGCATATTACTACCTTAAAACTTAACTCTCTTGATATAAGTAATTATTCATGAAATTAAATACCCCTTTTACCCACGACTTCGCTCTTCACTTGGCGTTAACCCATTAAGGTTTCGGTAAGCTGTACTAAAATGAGCCCCAGAAGAGAAACCACAACTGAAAGCAATAGCAACAATGCTGTCTGAGCTGGTTTTCAATAATCGACGTCCATGATCTAACCTAATTTGTAAATAGTATTTTGAAGGAACGGAGTCCAAATATTTTTTAAACAAACGCTCTAGCTGCCTACGAGAAATTAAAACATGGTGAGCAATATCATCTGCACTTAATGGCTCTTCAATATTAGCTTCCATCAACTCAATGGCTTCAGCTAGTTTTGGCTGCTCTTCAGCAATCTGAGCAGAGAGTAGTTTTCGCTGAGAATATTCGTCCCCCCCCACTCGCTCTCTAACAAAATGCTGTGCTATTGCCTGCCCCATTTCAACACCTTGTTGACGACTAATTAGCATCGTCATCATGTCTAATGCAGCAGTACCGCCTTTACAGGTAAATCGGTCACTGTCTAACGAAAAAATATCATTATTCACCCTCACATCGGAAAACTGTTGCTTCAACTGTTGCACCCCTAACCAGTGAATAGACGCAACTTTACCTTTTAACAAACCGGCTTCTGCTAGCAAATAACCGCCTGACGCCACCCCTCCCAAAGCTGAAAAGTCTCGATAATTTTCTTTTAGCCAGTCTACCCACTGCTTCTGAGTATGATGCTCTGCTGGCGAACAACCACAGAGTATTAATATGCTACCTATTTGATAGTTTTTTAATGATTTATTAACAGAGCACAATAGACCACTGCTAGAAGCAACCGGTTCATCATTCCAGCTGAGATAATCAATGAGATAACGCTCTTCACCTTCCAAGCTATTACACGCAAGCAAGGGCTCTACAGCAGAAGAAAGCGGTAATGAAGAAAAACCGGGCAATAACAAAAATGAAAAAGTTATGGGGGAGTTACTCATAATTCAACATCACGCTACTCATCACTCTAATTTTGGTCAAAATACACTCACTAATAGCAATTCTAGTCTATATATTAGTGTACAGAGCTCTGAATTCAATTTGTAAGTGCAACTCAATCAGATTAACTGATTCACAATGAGCACTAAAAAGGTAACTCTCAATGGCGAAATTCTCTAAAAATAACATTCGATTTACTATATTTCATCGCGCCATATTAATGAGTGTTGGCCTTGTTGCTATTCTTCTAATTGCTTTAGGCTTGGTACTCAATAATGTTTCTGACATGATTGAAACAATAGAAGGAAATGCGACCTATCTGGAAACACAAACCCAAGCAGTGGCAGAGCAAAATAAGTTAGTCAACCAGCAAGAACGTCTTGTGCTATTACAAACCACCACATTAGAAGCCTACGCTTTTTACTCAGCTTATCTTTACTGGCGCTTTGACTCCGTTATCACTACAGATGAGCGCTCCATAAAAGAAGCCGCAACAGCGGAAAAAGGGCTAAGAAAAAAGCTTGATGAAATTGCTGCTCTTGATGATGAACTAGCCGAGGCTGCTGAAGTAGTGGTTATTTACATTGATGACTTTAACTCAACCATGGATCAAGCCGTTGAACGTACAAAAAGTGGTGCAGCCAGACATTTAGTCAGTGCTAAGGTGGGTGAAGCACAGTCTCATAGCATAGCAATGAACGCGATGTTCGATACTATTTTAGAACAAGCCGCAAACTCAGTTAGAGAGGCTAGCACAGGTGTAAGAAGCGCAGGAGCGAAAGTAGGCGATGCAGCAAGTCAGGTGTTAGCAGCCAGTGAAGAAGTTACTTTAAAAGGGCATAATCTAAGGGCAACTATCTGGAGTATTATGGTTGCAGCTTCTATTATCAGCCTCGCAGTAGGTGTCTTTTTGGCTCGCTCCATAACCAAACCCATTCGCAAGCTTACCTCTGTCATAGTAGATATTGAAAAAGACTCAGACCTCACTCGCCGTATTAATTATCAGGGGCGCAATGAAATTGGTGACATTGGCTCAGCCTTTAACGCCATGTTAGATAAGTTTCATGTCATCATTCAACAACTTGCCCGCTCGGCTGAGCAGCTGAGCCATTCTTCTGAAGAGAGCGAAAAAGTCAGTGAAACTACAAGCCGTAGCGCACTACACTTACGAGAAGAAACCGACATGGTTGCAACCGCCACCAATGAAATGGCAGTGACGGTAAAAGGAATTAACGATAACACTGAAGATGCTGTTCAAAAAGCCTCTGAAGCTCAAGAAGCATGTCAGGAAGGGCAAAACATTGTAACGCATACTATGGAAGCGATTGAATCTCTTACAGAACAGATAAATAGCAGCTCTACTGCGGTACAAAATCTGGCAAAAGAGACTGAATCTATTGGTTCAGTACTTGATGTTATTCGAGGAATCGCTGACCAAACGAATCTACTCGCACTCAATGCAGCCATTGAAGCAGCCAGAGCAGGCGAACAAGGTCGGGGGTTCGCGGTTGTCGCCGATGAGGTTCGTTCTTTGGCGAGCAAAACCGGCGACTCAACAGAAGAAATACAAAAAATGATAGAAAAGCTGCAAACGGGTGCTGCCAGCGCAGCCAGCCAAATGGAGTTAAGTAGCTCTAGCGCTAGCCAAACCCAAGAACATGCAGCAAAAACAACGGAATCAATTAGCGGTATTCTTCAGTCTGTCTCTGCAATTAACGATACTAATCAGCAAATTGCCCATGCGACTGAAGAACAGTCAATAGCCGCTGAAAGCATCGACCAAAGCATCGTACGAATTAGCCAACTCACGAATGATGTTACAGCCGCAGCAGAGCACACCTCTGAAGCCAGTGAACAGTTAAGCCAAATGGTTGATGAAATTCATAGTCTTGTTATTCAGTTTAAACACTAATTTAAGCTCGTCATTCGCGGGAATGACAACATTGGGTGTTTATCATTTTTAAGTATGAGCACTCACTCTATTAACACCAAATAATCTGAAATTTTCTTTGTTAACTGACATCTAACTTTAAAGCTTCCAAAAGCGGGAGGTTAAGATGTTTACACTACAAAGAAAGTTTATCGGGGTGTTGTGTTTGCTGCCTATTTCTACGGTTTTATCTGGTGATATGAAATCACTATCAGATATTGAACTAGCCACAATGACCGCCCAATATGGGGTACTTGAAACTCAAACGAAGAGCCGCTATGAGAGTATGCAATTAGAAAATTTATTTCTTACCCATAATTTACTAAAAGAGCGCTCTCTGTATTTCAATAATGTAAACGACGCACTGCGCACGAACAACGAGACTCTTGAACATCAAATTGAAATGTCTTTAATATCACTCTCAACTCAAGTTGCATCTACAGTCGCGCTGTCTGCTTTATTTCCACTTTTTGGGTTACCTATTGGAATAGGCATGTCTTCGGTTCCTGATGCATTTGAAATAGAGGTAACCGATGTATCAATTGAAATGAACATGAGTATAAAGATCAGGGAATAAGCCAGGCTCCTCAGTGCTAATCGTTCATTAAGGGGTGTTCTTTGGGCAGTTGTTTTTGCAGCCAAATGGCCAGTTTGTGCTTAATATTTGGTTCATTTTCCTGTTCTTTGGGTAGTGGCTGAACTTGCTTATCATGTACTAACAGACGATAGATATATTCCGATTTTTTTTTCGCTGAGTCTGTCGCTTCAAATTTACAAACACCTCGTTTCTCTACATAAATAGCCCCTACCCGAATAGCTTCTTTAACTAACTGAGCCTCATTTTTCAATTTTTTCATAACCATTCCTATCTCTATTCATATTAGTGCCCCAGGGAGATTCATCTAACCAGATTAAAAGTTCATCAAAAGGCTTAGGCCGGGCTAAATAATAACCTTGTAGATAATCACATCCCATCTCTTTGAGGCTATCGCAGGAGCTGAGTGTTTCAACGCCTTCTGCGACCACTTCATAACCCAAATCATGACACATATTGACCGTTGTTCTCACGATAATTGAATCATCTTCGGCTTGATCCATATCCATCACAAAGGAACGGTCAATTTTAATTTCATGTACCGGTAATTTTTTAATATACGCCAACGATGAATGCCCTGTTCCAAAATCATCTATCGATAGTTTTACACCAATATGGTTTAACGTGGTTAATATCAACAAAGCATTTTCAGGGTCTTCCATCATGGCGGTTTCAGTCACTTCCAGCACTAATAACTGCGGGTTAACGCCATACTTGGTAAGCACTGACTGAACCATAATCGGAAAGTGTTTTTCCTTTAAATTTACCGCTGAAATATTCACCGCCACGGCAATCACATAGCCTAGACTGTTCAACTCAGCGACTTTTTCTACCGCCTTATCCAGCACCCACTCTGTGACCATATTTATCGTCCCAGTATTCTCTGCAATGGGGATAAACTCATCGGGTGGAATAAAACCATGCTGAGAGTGATTCCAGCGTAGCAGAGCTTCTACCGCGGTTACCTTATTCTTTTTACAGCAAACCTGTGGCTGAAAATAAAGTTCAAGGGTGTCCTCAGCAACCGCTTTCCTTAAGTCTCCCATCAAAGTTAGCCGACGAGCATTATAAGGGTTAATTTCATCGGAATACTCCGTTACTTTATCCCCTTGATGTAAACCAACATCAATCGCGATCATAGAGTGGCTGAGCAATGTATCAATATCATCGCCATGCTGTGGGTAATGCGCTATCCCCACTGCCGCTCCGGCATCAATAGCCAAACCATCATACTCAATAGGAGAAACCAGGGTCTTAACGATTTCTTTTGCAGACTGAAATATATGATCATTTTTACGACGATCAATCAGCAAGGCAATAGAGACTCCTTCAACAACGGCCACGCCATATAACTGCCGTTCTCCTTGTTCTATTTCAATTAGCCCATCTATATGCTGAACTTTATTATTAATTTTCAAACAAATAATATTGAGTAGCCGGTCAGCCCGGAGGTGCCCCAGGGTTTTATTGATCTCATGAAAACGATCAAAGTGCACCAAGACAAGTGAAATGCCTTCACACTCAAACAATCCACCTTTCATTAGCTCATTAAAGCGGTTTTCAAGAAACGTTCGGTTGGGCAAACCCGTAAGATGATTATGGGTAGCATCATAGATCATCGTTTCTTCTATATGATGACGCTGGCGAACTTCTGCCAACATTTTCTGTTGTGCTCGCCAGCGATCTTTTCTTTCTCTATTAAGTCGATCTGCCAAAGCAAAAGATAATAATACTGCCTCTAACGCTGCACCGAACTGTAAACCGTTTTCGGTAAAGAAGTTATAGGGAATTAAGCCAAATTTACTCAATGCCAAAATTGTTGTCGAAAAAACCATGCACATCCAGGCAATGGTAAAGAAACGGGCAATTTTATGCCCTTTCATCCACAAGTAGGGGCCAATAAATATACAGCCAATACTGACCACCGCCACCATGAGCACAGCACTCGTTGTAACGATGCGATAAGGAAATATAAACGCAGCAATAATATTCAAAAAGCCCAAAAACGCTGTCACTTTAAAAAACAGGTCCATACGGGGCGCATAGTGGGCTAAAGATAAAAAGCTGCGGCTAAATAATGAGGTGAATAACACACATCCAGGTACACCAATTAATACAGCCATTTCTTGTACAGCGGGTAAAGAAGGCCAGAGGTACTGGAACAAAACACCATGCATCGCAGTTTGTGTCAGTAAAAAGGAAAACACAAACAGTACATAGTAAATATAAGGGGCTTCTCTCAGCGAGAAAAACAAAAATAAATTAAATAACATCATCACCAACAGAACACCGTAAAAAACACTTTTACGGATGAGCTCTGCCTGGTCTGCCAAGAAGAAAGCTTGCTTTTTCCAGAGCGTTACCGGTACTTGAACAGCACCGTTACTTTGCACTTTCAGGTATATTTCAAACTGTTCATTGGCTGCGAGACTGACAGGAAACACAAAACTTCGATGCGCTAGAGGTCGCTGTGAAAACGGAACAATATCTCCCGTTAAATAACGCTCAACAACGGTGCCATTTTTCACTCTGTAAAATTCGATTTGATCAAGCAGGGGGTAATCTATAACTAAAAATCGTGATTCAGCATTCGGAAATTTATTTTGCAGAGAAAGGCGAAACCAGTAACTACTGCTTGAATATCCAAAATTAGGTGTCTGTTTTGTATTCTCAAGCCAGGAAAAATCTGTCTGATCTAGCAGAGAGTCAATTTTCAACCAACCTTCTGAATCTTCAATATAATCGAGGTACAAACCTACATCCTGACTCAACAGGTTTTTATCTAAGGTTATCACCCTGGTTTGATGGGCATTAATATCTAGACGTGGAGAATCCTTCGCAGCGGCATAGGCACTAAACAAACCACAGAAAAAAACAATAAATAAAAAACTTAAACGAATAAAACCCACCCTTCCGTCGTTTTTGAATGACTTGTTAAGTAAAGCCCCTAGATGATAAAAATTCCATTTTTTTATGTAAAGCTTAGTATCTATTTAGTTTCCATCCTGAAACATTGTAATTGTACTTTTTTGTCATCCTCGCGAAGGCGGGGATCCAGTGTTTTAGCGCAATATCGAACTATGGATTCCCGCCTTCGCGGGAATGACAGCCGTTTCGGGATGGATATTATTCAGGTTTGTGTTCATCATAAAATTGTTTCCAGCAACCCTTATCTTCTCCACATTTTTTACGTGCGTCGGTCATACGCTTATTATATTTCTCGCGTAATTCATCACGACAAACCTCATCGTCACCACAATGCTTAGCAATACGCTCTTCCCTTTTTGCTCTGCGCTCCATATATTTTGCGCGCATTTCCTGCCTGCAAGCTTCATCTTTCCCGCATTTTTTTTGTACATGCGCTTTATACTTCTCCATACGGTCAATATAGTGAGCTCGTTTTTTTTCTGCACAAGCAACATCATCACCGCAAGTTTTTTGCACCCATTGCTCTATACGATTATCTAGCGGAGCTTCACCATGATGCCCTTTATTTTGCGGTTTTGAATAAGCAGAGCCTGAGGCTAAAATTGAGAGCGCTAATAGTGATAGTAAAAGCACTCGTGAAGACATTTTTTTCATAAGTTAATTCTCTTAATGTGAATAGATGCATCGTATCAATTTGAAACATAGGTGCCCACTTAAAACTCTAGACTACCTTTCATGAAATCCAATGCTATTATTAAAAATCAGGTACAAGCACTTCGGTAGGCTTACAGGTCAATGAATGTCGAAATTTAACATCACCCGCAACACTACCAATTTATTCTGGCCAGTACTATTACTGCTTTTGAATTGGTCATGCTGGAGCCATGCTGAGGAAGTTTCAATTGCTGCAGGAGAATACCCTCCCTGGTTGTCAAAAAACCTTCCTGATTATGGTTTTATTGCCCAAGTTATCACAGAAAGTTTTAAAGCCTCTGGCTATCAAACTACATTTACTTTCTTACCTTGGAAGCGCGGTTATGCTGATAGCAAGAAAGGAAAATATGCAGCAACGGCATACTGGTACCCATCTAAAGACAGAGAAAAGAGCTTTATTTATAGCGCACCACTTACTAGAGAGAACACTCATTTTTTTTACCGAAAAGATAATCCCTTAAAGCAGTGGAACACGCTTAGTGACCTTAAAGATTATAAAATTGGAGCCACAGATGGGTTTACCTATACTAAAGAATTTTGGGAAGCAAAAAATAAAGGGCTCCTGACGATAGAAACGGCCATACGAGATGAGTTAAGCATGGCAAAACTGATAAAAGGAAGGATAGACCTTTTTCCCGTCGAAAAACATTTGGGAATTAATATACTGCTAAACCGTTTTAACCCACATACCGCCTACTTGATAGACTTTCACCCTAAACCGTTATTCAAGACTACGGGGCATTTACTGTTTTCCAAAGCACATCCCGGTGCAACTAAACTCGTTACCGCGTTTAATTTAGGCCTGAAAGAGCTTAGGGGAAGTGGTCGTTACGAAGAATTACTAGACATTCATATAATAGGACAACATTAAATTCAACGTTAGCTAAAGCGAAAAACACCGTCCAAGAAATGGCTGATCCCTCAATGTACACAAACCTATCACCAAGTGGGTGGATAGTGTTGCTTTTCAAATTCTATAATTTAAGATGGTATTAACATAAAAGGGACTTAACATGCGCACACTTTTCCGCTCCACCGCTCTCATTATCATTTTGTTGCTACCATCAACACAGGCACTATCCAGTGAAGAGGCCATTACCTTATTAAAAAAGATTGATGAGCTCTACCGTTCTGACAATTCAATCTCTACTATGAAAATGAATATTGTTACCCCTAACTGGCAGCGCACTCTAGAAATGCAAAGCTGGACTATTGGTATGGACGATACCTTTATTCGTATTCTGTCGCCCAAAAAAGACCGTGGTGTTGCCACCCTTAAAAAAGGGCGTGAGATGTGGAATTACTTCCCCAAAATCAACAAAGTTATTAAAGTGCCTCCCTCAATGATGATGGGGTCATGGATGGGGTCTGACTTTACCAATGATGACTTGGTGCGCGAGGTGTCTCTGGTTAAGGAATACCATGTAGAAAAAGAAGACTATGAAGATAAACACCGACTTATTTTAATCCCTAAAGAAAATACCGTTACGGTTTGGGCGCGTATTGAAATACTGGTTCAAAAAGAAAGCCTTTTACCTGTTGAGCAAAGCTATTTTAATGAAAAAGGCGAAAAAGTCCGAAGCATGTACTTTAGTGATATTCGTGAGTTTTCGGGCAAAAAACTCCCATCAAAAATGAGCATGGTTCCTCATAACAAAAAAGACCATAAAACAGTGATCGAGTATGTTGAACTGGAGTTTGATACAACGATGGACAACGATATTTTTACGCTTAGAAATCTGCAAAAACGGTTTAATTAATGCTAGTAACTAAGCTGGCACTACGAAATATTCTACGCAATCGTCGTCGCAGTATTTTGACTATTCTAAGCATGGGTAGCGGCTATCTTTTACTCTCTTTTATGTTAGCCATGAGCGAAGGCAGTTATAATAATATTATTGATATATTCACCCGTGACCATACCGGCCATGTTCAAATTCACCGAGGCAATTACCTGCAACGCCCCTCCCTTTATAAAACCATTGATAATGTAGATTCATTAATGGCTGATTTAGAAAAACACAGTTTGGTGACTGCCGTGGCTCCACGGATTTACGGACCTTCGCTGGCATATGGTAAAGAGAAAACATTCCCCGCCAATGTTATTGGTATTGACCCCCTATTAGAAGCAGAAACCACCTATTTAAAAGAAAAGGTAAAGCAAGGAACCTATCTTTCTAGCGGCATGACCAACTCTAGCAAAATGACTAGCAACGGTTACTTTCCGGCCATGATAGGTAAAGCACTAGCAACAAACCTTCATCTGAATATTGGCGATGAACTAATACTGATCTCTCAAGGCATTGATGGCTCTATTGCTAATGATGTTTATGAAGTCGTTGCGATTGTTGGCAGCAGTGAGTCTTATGAGCGCATGAA
>ENA-OSET01004356-OSET01004356.1-sediment-metagenome-genome-assembly--contig:-NODE-4356-length-12568-cov-9.367865_pt1 | contig 12568 bp, 20 predicted proteins | sample MGYA00237882_ERZ534229 | MGnify/ENA primary metagenome ERZ534229 (study PRJEB26408, sample SAMN06266212) | sediment metagenome | isolation source: Hudson Canyon methane seep mesocosm | place...
CACTATAGGTTCCAGCTATAAGCATAGGATGACGGTTTTTCTTGGGTATATGAGTTTAAGTGCAAATATATTGGGATTGGTATAACTTATTAAATAAATCTATTAATTGCTTAACAAGCTTAGGAAAACGTCGGTAACCTATATTGAAGGTACAAATTTTAATTGCCTGCTGCTGACAAAACTCATCGAGTACGGCTAGTTTCTGTTTTGCAACGAGTAACTTATCTGGTAAATCAAGTGATGCTGAATTAAATCCATGTAAATAGATGATTGCTTGTTTGCTATCTGGCATACACGACTGCCATCACCTCATAGTAAAGTAAAAACATCGTCCGCTAAACTTGTGAACTGATACAGAGTAACTAATACACCAATATTCAATATAATGGTTACCCAAAAAAATAAATCGAAAAGGCTGTTTTCTCGTTTTATGGCGTAGTATTTTTTGAGCAACCAGCGCTCCGAGCCACCCTCCAGTGAATGACAATAGGTGCAAGGTACTTTCTTTAATTCTCCAGCCGCCTTTTTTAGCGGCTGATTTATCTACTGCATAGATTAAAAATGTCAGTAAACTCACTATTCCGTAGATACTCAGTATCATTAATGGTACTTTATCAAAAATCATTCAATAACTCATATCAATCATGCCAGTTACACCTTTCCATATTGGACCCGCAGCGATTATTAAAGCTGTCTTTCGTGAGAAATTCAGCATTACAATTTTCAGTTTTTCACAAATATTGATCGACCTGCAACCTTTATTTGCGATGTTGGGAGCAAATATTGAGCTTCATGGGGTAAGCCATACTTATCTCGGTGCAACGCTGATTGCTATTATTAGCTGCGTAGTAGGAAGGCCCTTGTGTCAGCTCTCCCTAAAATGGTGGAACCACCACTTATCAGCGCCGGAAAATAGCTTACTTATCGTTAAAGAAGCTATTTCATGGCAAGTTGCTATCAGTAGTGCATTTATCGGTACTTATAGTCATATTCTACTCGATAGCATTATGCATACTGATCTACAGCCCTTTTATCCAATGCAGATAACAAACAAATTGCTCAACTTGATTGCTATAGATAGCCTACACATCCTTTGCGCTGTTGCCGGAGTCATTGGTTTGATAGGCTATTTTTTAGGCAATTATTTTCTAAGGCGTCGGATATTACAGGATAGTTGAATTGATCAATTGGCATTAACTACCCTATCAATCTCAAGCTGATTTTCTTATGTCCTTCCTTGCCCGGTACGACATGAGCCTGAAAAGTCACAGTTTTTTCGAAACTTCTGTACCCCAGTATTGTCCAGATAACATACACCTGCCTTTAGCTACCCTGTACAGAGCAAGCGTATAACTCCCAGCTTAATAATGAAATGCTATATTCTGATTAATAATTCCCCGTGTAATCCTTTTTTCCAATTTCCACGCCATGATGACGCAGTATTGCGTAAGTAGTGGTCAGGTGAAAGTTGAAGTTGGGAATAACAAAATCAAATAAATAAGCTTGTCCTAAAAAATTAAGCTCTCGGCTACCAAATTTTACTGTAATTTTGCGATCTTCACTGCCGTCTATTTGCTCCGCACTAACACTCTCTAAAAATACCCTAGTCTTCTCAATACGTGCTTGCAGCTCGCTAAAACTACTTTCATTATCTTCGTAGCTTGGCACCTCAATACCCGCCAACCGGGCAGCACAACCTTTCACCATATCAGTTGCAATCTGTACTTGACGACTAAGTGGAAACATATTTGGTGTTAAGCGCGCATTCACAAAAATAGACGGGTCGATTTTTTTTGCTTCGGCATGAGCGGCTGCTTTATCGAGTATTGCAGATAAATTAGCCAACATGCGTAAAAAAGAAGGAATAGAGGCTTGGTACATGGTTAATGACATAGTGCTAACTCCAATAAATGTTGAGTTAATATTTGATGGCGACGTAATAATCACATCGCCACCTTATAAGTGTTACGTGCGATAAATCGTTTCAATCAAGTGAAAACCAAATTTAGTTTTGGTGGGGCCATGTACGGTCAAGACTGGCTTCTTAAAAACCACATTATCAAACGCTTTGAGCATTTTACCTGGGCCAAATTCACCAAGATCACCACCCTTTTTTGCTGAGGTACATAGCGAATGCTTTTTAGCAAGGCTCGCAAAGTCTGCACCGCCAGCTAATTGCCGCTTAATCGTTTCCGCTTCTTCTTTAGTTTTTACTAAAATATGTCGTGCGCATGCTTTTGCCATTAATCAGCTCCAACTTTACTGTACAAAAGTAATGTTTTTCTCGACATTTTTGTCCATTTTCATATCTTCACACCCTGAAATTAGAGCAACGACAGCTAAAATACACATTATCTTTTTCATAACTTATTCCTCATTTTATTTACTTCAAAATATCATCTAGCCAAGCTTATCTACGGAGACTCAATCACCATGTTTCCATCAAACTGAGTAACCCTAAACTTTTTCAGCACCGACATGCCAATTAAAACCTGATCCAACTTATCTAAAATGACAGCCTGCGTATTATATAAAGTAATCGAGCCTATAACTAAAGTCGGTATCTTGGTTTGGTACGCCCTTACATTCCCAGCTGCCGTATTGCTAATCACTGCAGGACCAAATTTTAATCCTGCCCGTTTAGCCAACTCGCTCGGCAGCGCAACACGTGTTGCTCCGGTATCAATCATAAATTCCATGACTTGATTATTAATCATCCCAGCTCCCGAATAATGCCCTTGCCGATCTGCTGAAATAATAATGCCCTTTTCTGTGCTGGTAATTGGATTTTCAAATAGCATTTGCTGAACAACATCATTCGGGTGCTCAATAGCATAAGTGGGCGATTGTCTACGCAATAAGTTATCTGCAGCTAAATACATAAGCACAAAAGCGAATACGACAAATATCAGTGGCTTCATGCTTGCTACATACGGTTTATAGACTCACCATCGGTCAGTGAAATCCAACCAATAGTAATTCTATAAACCAGCCAAAATATAGTTATAAACAAAGTAAAAATACCGATACCCATGCCAAAAGTAAACGCGGTAAAAGCTAATCCAGCCAGTGTGACCCAACAGGTTTTTATTTGCCAATTAAAATGTGACTCCAGCCATGTACCCTGTACATCATTACGCTTATAAAGATTAAGCCCTACGCCCACTAATAAAGGTAAAGTCGCAAATATAAAGCTGAGGGCTTGGCATAAGTAAACCGTAGCCGCGACTCGTTTTAATGCCTGTAATTCTTCATCTGATAAATTATTCATATTGCTCTCCTATAACTGGACAGTTCCCTATAAAGAATACACCAAAAACATATCCCACTACGCAAGGAATTAATGCGGCCACTAATAAAGCAGGAGTTAATTCTGTAGAGTAAACTCCTGCCCACCTGTGGCTCCCATTAGCGGACTGAAGTCTGCCCTACCGAGCTACGAATTAATATAATATTGCCAATCAGCGACTGCTTGCTTTGTTTTCTCACTCGCCTGAATAATCTTTAAATCAGCTAAAGGAATTTCATAAATAACATCGTCTACTTCAACCTCGACCATGGCCATAAAACATTCAAAATCTTCTTCACTATCATATTCTGAATTCATCAATTCAAGTACGGTGACAATGGTATTGGATACAATAGATAACTTCGAAGTTCCCGTGTATTCAGCCTTAAAAGGGCAAGTTATATTATCGACTAAATAGAGCGTCCAGCCTTGGCCTTGCTGATATTCATCGTAGCAATCTGCTAGTATTTTATAGTCAATTCTATATTGATGGCTGGTATCAATCATAAGGTAATAAAAAGCTTACTTAACTTAACACTCCAGTACAACTCGATCCCTGCCCTGCTGTACATCCATAACAATGATCAGCAACCTCAATCGGCAGGTCTTCTGGCATTTCCTCTAATAACTGACTTAAATGCGTAACACTCCCAGTCAACGGCATCTCTAGCATTTGATTGAAATCACAATCATAAACGTAACCTTGCCAATCAACGCTTAATAAACTTTTGCACATAACTTGGTCAAGATTTTCTGCTTGATACGATTGCTTTAATAGATTCAGATAATCGTCAAACTGCCCTTTTGCATTTAAAACCGCACCAAAGCGTTGAATTGGCATATTGGTTATAGTGAATAATTGATTAAATTGTAAATTAAAATGCTCACTGAGAAACTCTCGGTAAGCTGTTTCTAATTGCAGTTGAGGTGCTGGCAATGCCATACCTTGTGGATTAAAGACCAAATTTAAAATTAAACCACTATCTTTTTGACCATAACCCAGCGCATTTAACTTTTGCAAAGCGTCAATAGAAGCGGTAAACACACCTTTTCCGCGTTGCGCATCTACATTATCTTCCATATAACAAGGCAAGGAAGCAATCACCTCGACTTGCTGTTCTGCTAAAAATTCAGCTGTCTCTTCATAGCCTAGTTCAACAAGAATCGTTGGATTACAGCGATCCATAACATGCAGGCCTTGTTTTTTCGCTTCTATCACTAACCAACGAAAATCAGGATTCATTTCAGGTGATCCGCCCGTTAAATCGAGATATTTAATTTTATTTTTCGCGGCAAATTGCAAAGCTATTTGCATCGTTTCACGGCTCATTAATTCAGTGCGATTAGGGCCAGCATTAACATGACAATGTGTGCAGCTTAAATTACACAAATAGCCTAAATTCATTTGTAGCGTACTTAAATTACCACGGCGAATGGCTGGGAAATCACTATTAAGCAATAAAGGTTTAACGTCGTACATCTTGATAGGATTGTTTAGATTTGAAAAGGTGAGCCGGCTGAACGTCCAGAAAACGAAGCAATTCATATTGCTCCGGCAAGGGCTCAGCTAAGTTTAATAAGGCATCGCGTAAAAGTAATAAATCACTGACCTCATCAACATCGCGTAAAGGTACTAAGGTTTTTACTTCTCCAAGCGGTTCAATTCTATTTAAAAACTGAGCACCTGTATCTGCCTGACTATAAACAACCTCTGTCCACACGTAGTCTGGTACCGAACAATTACCACCAAAAATCCAGAAGCCACCATCAACACTTGGGCCAAAAGAAAATCGTGCATGCTCTTCACGTGCTAACCACGTAACAGCACCGTGCAATTCAGAAACCGTCATTTGAGGAATATCAGCGCCCACAAGCAGCACAAAATCATGCTCTTGTAATAGCGTATTATAGATATGCGCCATGCGTTCACCTAATCCGCCCTCACCTTGCCACACACATGGCTGATCCCCCCAATAGTTATGATTTAAGGCGGATTGTTCAGCAACGGCATAATAACTTTGAATACCTGATTGCTGGCTCAGCTCTTGAGTAACCGAGGCAACAGATCGAGAAGAAGCTAAATGAAAGGCTTCAGCAGTCTCTTGCCCCAGAGTAGCAGCTAACCGAGTTTTTACTGGGGAAAGCCCTGGCGTTTTGACAAATATAGCTATTGCTCCGCTCATAAGGTCAATGCCCCTTTACAATGAAGATAAAAATAAAATGCGTATAACTATTAACAACAAGCCGCTCCAGATTCTAGCGACAAACTAGTATTGGGTGGCGCGCAATCAAATAAACCAAAATGCGTCGCTTTATCACCGATAAGATCAAAATGCTTGGCGTAACGGCTTAAAGCCAACATGTCATAGCTATTACCACACACGCGTAACGGTTTACCTTTTTCAAAATGATGATGATCGTCTAAATCAAAAGCATGCGGGTGCTCAGCTATCGTACCTGTATAGGTCGCTAATTGACCAAAGTCTTCACAGCGATCTTCCAACGGCATTTTAAAAGCACGAACCGTAACAGAACGAAACTTAACCATACCGATTTTAGCTTCCACTTCTGGATCCTCCACCGCAATTGGACTTTCTTTTACCACACGTACATCAGGACAGCCCAAATCTTGCATAATTCGACGAAAATCCTCCCAATACAAAGCGCCACCTAAACACTCACCCAGTAATACCGGCTCAGTTTTAAGTGCATCGGGTATACGGCGGTCGGCATAAACATCAGAAAAATAAATTTCTCCACCCGGTTTTAATACACGCATAATCTCCGCTAAAACCTTCTCTTTATCTGGCGATAAATTAATTACACAGTTTGAAACGACTAAATCAATAGAATTATCAGCAACCCCTGCGGCAGCTAAATCTTCCATATAGCCCTGTTTAAATTCAACATTAGACTGCGCATAACCATAGCGCTCAGCGTGCCAATCACAATGCTCTTTGGCGATTGCTAGCTGCTCTTCGGTCATATCGACACCAATAACATGACCTCGTTCACCAACTAAACGTGATAATAAATAACAGTCACGTCCCGTACCACAGCCCATATCTAAAACGGTTGCGCCGTGTAATGCCGGCGGTAAAGGTGTGCCACAACCATAGTAGCGCGCAACGACTTCAGGATGCAAATCAGCCAACAAAGAACGTAAATGAACAGGAACTGAATCCAAAGTGCAACAAGCACTGGTTTTTAAATCTTCGCTAGACTGTAGTACCTGCCCATAATAATTTTGTACTGATTCTGTGATGGCTGTGTCGCTCATATACGCTCCGAGAAATAAATAATGACGCAATCGGGTATAACCCTAGAAAACGTGGTTATATGCAGATTTTCTTATAGGTCGTAAAGATACAGGATTCCTTACAAATAAGTGCAAATTATTTCCTTAACTGATCTCCACTAATGCCAACTAACTATAAAGGTGTCGTCACCCTATGCTTTTAGCAGGAATCTATTGAAAGCGTTTAGATTCCCGAGAAAGCTTGTGCCCAAACTACGATTTTCTATGTAGACTGCGTTTAGCCATCTATAATTTTGGTATTAACCCTTATATTACAATACTTCCCTTCTTCTGCGCTTTTGAAAAACACCACGTTTAATCACCGGCAAGTATGGCAACTAGCCTTACCGATGATCATTGCTAATATTTCTACGCCTTTACTAGGCCTAGTTGATACCGCGGTCATGGGGCATTTGGATAATGTTCAATTCCTTGCGGCCGTTGCCATTGCTACGCTTATTTTTAGCTTTCTTTTCTGGGGCTTCGGTTTTTTACGTATGGGCACTACCAGCCTTAGTTCACAAGCCTTTGGCGCTAACAACCCTTTGGAACTAAAAGCCATACTACTACGCGCCCTATTGATTGCTTGCAGCCTTGCTTTAGGCATTTTGTTACTGCAAAAACCCATTGCTGCCCTTTGTTTTTATTTGCTTGATAGTCACAAAGATTTAGAGATTTTAGCGCAACAGTATTTTTTTATACGCATTTGGAGCGCGCCAGCTACTTTATGCCAATATGTTATTTTAGGCTGGTTTTTAGGCTGTCAAAACACCAAAAGTCCACTCGCCATTATTATCAGCACCAACTTATGCAATATCGGCTTAGATCTATTATTGGTTAACTACTATGGAATGAATGCCGATGGCGTAGCGCTGGCTTCGGTTATCTCTGAGTATATCGGCTTAGCATTGGCAATCTTATTGCTGATCAAAAACATACCGCACAGCCACCAATCCCTATCTTGGCCTCTCATATTTCAAGTCGATAAGATCAAAGCCATGCTACTGATCAATAGCCATCTATTTGTACGCACTTTATGCTTGATATTTACCTTTGGTTTTTTTACCGTGCAAGGCGAAAAACTAGGCAGCACAATACTGGCAGCTAATGCTATTTTGCTCAACTTTCAAACTTTTATGGCTTATGCGCTTGATGGCTTTGCTCATGCTGCCGAAGCATTAATAGGCCGCGCCCTAGGTGCCAATAATAAACGATTGTTTCAACAATCTCTAAAATCAACGGCTCTCTGGTCTTTAGTTGTTGCCTTGCTCTTTACGCTATTTTATAGCTATGCAGGTAAAGATATTATCAATAGCCTGACGCATTTAAACCCCGCCCGCGAGCAAGCCTACGAATTTATTCCTTGGGTCATTGCTTTACCGTTAATTTCTTTTATCAGCTTTCTTATGGATGGTGTATTTATTGGTGCAGCTCTATCCAAGCAAATGCGCGACACAATACTCTTATCACTGTTTATTGTTTTTTTGCCAGCTTGGTACTTCTCTCAACACTTGGGAAATCATGGCTTGTGGTTTGCTCTGACACTGTTTATGTTATCTCGCAGCCTAATAATGCTAGGTATCTATTTATATTACAAAAATAAACTGCTGAATTAATAATATAGCCTAGCGAATGCAACAAAGCATAGAAGCCGTGTTTAGAAAAGTGATATTATAAGTCTTTGCAACTTCCGCCTAAATACCATTATGAGCGTAAAAATTTACCACAATCCAAGATGCAGTAAATCACGTCAAACCCTGCAGTTATTAGAAGAGCAAGGTGTACAAGCCGAAGTGATTGAATATTTAAAAACGCCCCCTAGCGCTGCCGAACTAGATAGCATTTTAACTTTGTTAGATATGCAACCTCGTGAATTAATGCGCAAAAGCGAAGCGGAATATAAAGAAACAGGCATGGATAACCCAGACCTAACTCGATCTGCACTTATTGCCGGCATGGTTAGTACACCGAAATTAATTGAACGCCCTATCGTCTTAACCAATGGCAAAGCGGCAATTGGTCGTCCCCCAGAAAGTATTTTAGCAATTTTATAGGTTTGATGACTTATATGACCCAGCAAAAGAAATAAAAATTCACACAATGGTTAATATTCTCGTTTTATATTACAGCCGTGACGGGGCAACTAAAGCAATGGCGCAACAAATTGCTCGCGGTATTGAATCTATTAACGATGCAGAAGCCCTGTTGCGCACAGTACCGAATATTTCCAGCGTCTGTGAAAAAACTGCGGATGAAATTCCAGCATCAGGCTCTCTCTATGTCACTTTAGATGATTTGAAGAACTGCGATGGCTTAGCTTTAGGTAGCCCAACGCATTTTGGCAATATGGCTGCGCCGCTAAAATATTTTATCGATAACACGACTGAAGCTTGGTTTAGCGGCTCACTTAGCGATAAACCTGCAGCCGTATTTACCTCGACGGGGAGTATGCATGGCGGCCAAGAAACGACATTACTATCAATGATGCTACCACTATTACACCACGGCATGATCTTGTTAGGCATTCCCAGTGGCGAAGACGCATTAAGAGAAACAAAATCAGGTGGCACGCCTTACGGTGCAAGTCATGTAGCCCACATTCAACAAAGCTTGAGCCAAGATGAGAAAACACTTTGCTTTGCCTTAGGTGCTCGCTTAGCGAAGACCGCTTTAAAATTAAAAAACTCATGAAAGCTAGCCATTATTACGCCATCGCCCTATTCGCCTATTTAAGTCTATTTAGCCTGTTGATGCTATGGAATACAGTGCTCTCACCACCAGAAAAATTGCCGGTCGCTTTGCTACTGATTATCACAGTCAGTCCTTTATTATTAGTATTACGCGGTTTTCTAAAAGGAAATTTAAAAAGTTGCTCCTGGATGGCTTATATCAGCATGCCGTATTTTATACACGGCAGCATTGAAGCTTATGTCAGAACTGAGCGCTTATTACCCTCTTTAGAAGTGACCTTTAGCCTACTGCTATTTTTAGGGACTAGTCTATTTGTACGCCAGTCAGGAAAAGACTCGAAATGATCTCCAAACAACAGCCCTTACAATTCGACTTTAAAGCAGAGCAATCCTTTAGCAGTTTCTATGCGGGCTGTAATCATGAGGCCACGCAACACTTAACGGATAGCGCCAGCGGCAAAGGCGAGCAACAACTTTATATTTGGAGTGAAGAAGGCCTAGGTAAAACGCATTTATTGCAAGCCTGCTGCCAACAAGCCTATCAACTGAAGCTCAGCAGCTTCTACCTTTCGCTAGACAAAAAGAAATTACCTTCAACCGATATTTTGCAAGGCTTAGAGTCATTCGACCTAGTTTGCATTGATAACCTAGAAGAGTGCGCAGGCAACAGTGAGTGGGAACTCGCTCTATTTAATTTTTATAACCTTCACCGCGACAACGGCCATAATCTCATTCTGGCAGCACATGTACCGCCTAACTTTTTACCGATCCAGCTACCTGACTTAAAAACCCGCATGGCTTGGGGCTTAACACTCAAGCTACAAGAATTATCTGACGCTGAACGAATCGCAGCCTTTACCTGCAAAGCAAAATACTTGGGCTTTGAAATTTCTCCGAAAATAGGGGATTTTTTAACTAAACACTATGCGCGAGACTTGCCTGCTTTATGGGATTTGCTTGAGCAGTTAGACCAGGAAACACTAATAGCTAAACGTAAATTAACATTACCTTTTCTAAAACAAATACTCGCTAAACAAAAATAATCTACTTATAAGCCAAGATTATTTTTAAGCCTAAGATGTGTGGGAGGGACTCTCATAATCAATACTAAAGCTGAAGTAATACCAAAGCCTAATTCAAACACTCACCTTTTCGGTAAGCAACCACCTCTGAATCACTACATGCCGTGCAGTCACTTGCATAGGTTTTCGATTGATCATTTTTATCAAACCCACAAACTGGCTTATAGATCATAGTGCAGATTTGCGGGCGCGGCTCTGAACAATAACTTAAATCACTGCGCTTTTCAGGTACCTCAGTTCGATTTTCAAGCGCACCAACATGCTTTTCAGGCGTACTTTGACAGGCACTTAATAATAGCAACATTAGCCACGGTATATTTTTCATTAGTTTCATTTTGTTTCTCCGGTGCATGCACCTTCCTGGTAGCCCACTACGTCCACATTGGCACAGGCTGTGCAATCACTTGCGTATGTTTTTAATTTCCCTTCTTTATCCTGACCGCAAACAGGCCTATAAATTTTAGTGCACATAGGGCTACGTGCTTCTGGACAATCAATTAACTTATCTAGCTTTTCAGGTACATTTTGACAAGCTGCCAATAGTAATACCATTAAACTTAATACTCGCTTAATTATCATTAATACTCTCCTTTAGGAATACAGACTTAATAATATCCGAAAGTTTACGCTCTAATGTAGTCTGTATGGAGTTTACGGAATACAGAAAGCACAGTGCATTCAACTTCCCGTATTCCGCAAGCTTCATACGAGCAAAGTTTCGGGTTTTATTGAAATCTCGTTCCTTACTCTACAGGGGACACCTTAACCAAGGCTCCAAAATAAGGATGATCTAAAAAATGCACTTCATTCAGTAATACACGCCTTTTTTCTGCTATCTGATAAATTAACTCTTCAGACTCGTCAGGATTCGAAGGCGAATACTCTAAATCAACCACGACATGCAACAAACTTCCACGCTGAATTTTAATCCACCCTTCCAAATCCTGTGCATGCGATGAAATATGAATAGGCAAACTCACTCGATTGCTTTTTGCTTGTACCTGCCACGATTCATAATAAAAAGGACGATAACTATCCGCTCTACTTAGCCGACTATACTGAGAATTCATCGTTTTTGTTCCTGACTGCACCGATGCATAACGTTTTACTGGCGCAATTTTTGTTTCGACCTGCTCAAACAGCTCAGTAGTCGGCGCACTTTGCTCAAAAACAATGAGCTCAACCTGAAACAGTCGTGCATCAGCATTAGCCCAGCTATGACAGGAAAAAAGTAATAAAAAAAACTGTATCTTCAATCGTACACTCATGCGGTTTCATCCGTTAATTGGAGCAATAAGGCGCTAATAAAAGCCACTTTTTCATCTGTTGTCGAGAATTTCTGAGTAAAGCGCAATTTATCGCCACCTTCAAATTTATAAATCTGCGCCTGTGTTTGTATCAAAGTTAATAACTGCTGCATATTTAATTTAGGCTCAGCACCGAAAATAATCCGCCCACCTTCCGCATGCGCATCTATTTTTTTCACTCCTATCGTATCGGCCTGTTGCTTTAACTCTGTAATGGCAAACAAAACTTTCACTTGCTCCGGTAATAAACCAAAACGATCAATCATTTCTATCTGCAAATCTCTTAATTCTTCTTTGCTTTCAGTACTTGCGATACGCTTATATAAGACTAATCGCGCATGGATATCTGGCAAATAATCCTCGGGGATTAAAGCCGCTGTTTGCAAATCAACCTCAGTGCCTACATGCATAGGTGCATTTAACTCAGGCTGTTTACCCGACTTCATAGCCTTAACCGCACGCTCTAATAATTCAGTATATAAAGTAAAGCCTATTTCCTGAATTTGTCCACTTTGGCCATCACCTAATAGCTCACCCGCGCCACGAATCTCCATATCATGGGTAGATAATAAAAAGCCTGCGCCTAGTTCGCCCGACGATTCCAATGCATCCAATCGTTTAGTGGCATCTTTGCTAATTAATGCTTTTGGTGGCGTAATAAAATACGCATAAGCCCGATGATGTGAACGCCCTACTCGCCCACGCAATTGATGCAATTGCGCCAAACCGAGCTTATCGGCACGATTAATAATAATCGTATTCGCTGTTGGTATATCAATACCACTTTCAATAATCGTCGTACTGAGCAAGACATTAAATCGTTGATGATAAAAATCCAGCATAATCCGTTCAAGCTCACGCTCTGGCATTTGCCCGTGGGCAATTTCTACGCGCGCTTCCGG